>Ga0209348_1001295_pt1 | contig 12212 bp, 15 predicted proteins | sample ETNvirenome_2_30_FD_184065 | JGI IMG/M metagenome (GOLD analysis project Ga0209348, IMG submission 184065) | Marine viral communities from the Pacific Ocean - ETNP_2_30 (SPAdes) (version 2) | ecosystem: Environmental > Aquatic > Marine > Oceanic | place: Pacific Ocean | collected 2013-06-22 | reverse complement strand
TGGCTAGTTGTTCTTTGGCGTTTTGCATAACGTCAGGGTTAGCCGCAAGGTATTGCATCTCTCTACTAGCTTGTGGCTTGTTGGCCTGTATCTGTTCTTGTTGCGCGGCAAACTGTCGGAACTTATCCATGTCAATTTCGCCCGTGACCGGATCTTGTCCGTAAGCCTCTTCGACGGATATAAGGTCAGCTACCATGTCGTTCTCCTAAACAGCATAAGGATTAATCCTTGGCTTGTCGGGCTTGATAGGCTCATCGATATCCATCGCCTGCGGTAGCTCAAACCAGTGATCATTTTTGAGATATATCATAGCTTGAGTGAATGTGTCTACATAATCATCATGTGCGGCCACTGGGAATTTAGTCAACTCGTTGTAAAAGTCGTTGGCCCAACTAACCCGATGGCCCGGATTCTTTTTGCTCTCCGGTATCCATACCATACCCAGTTCCAAGATCGGTGCGGCCTGATGTGCTCGACTGACTTTGTCTGCATTATGTGGGTTGTACCCCACGGCAGGCACCTTAGCCAATCGCAAATCTTGTAGGAGTGATTGCCCACTGGCCTTGGCCTCGACCAATATCCGATCCGGTCTACGTGCTCGGCTGTATGGGCTGTCCTTACTCATCCCCCCATACTCGGTGTTCCAATCCTTGATTGCTCTGGCCCGAAGGTCTGGGTAGGTCAGGTGCTCGGACCATGCGTCGATCAACATCACGCCCCTCTCGCCCTCGTGGGTAAACATCGCCCATACCGTACAGGCTGTCGGGTCACCCGTTGTCTTTTCCGTAAAGGCACAGTCATAGCTTTGTAAGATATACTCAAACGGTGGTAGCCCCTGATCGTGAGGCCACAACTCAAAGTATTGCGTGCGTAGGATACCGCCCTCGCTCGGTGTCGGATCTTGTTGCAACTGGCCTGCCGTGCCATACGTTCCCAACAACTGCTTGAGTTCGGTGATCTCCTTCTCGCCAAACCGTTCCGGACAAATCAGTTCGCCCTCGACTTGCCGTGGATCATACACTCCGAGGACCGACCGCCTCGGTACACCATCCCACTCGGCTGGGATCATCAGATGTTCCCAACCCCCGATGTCATCCAAGATGTGGCCTGAGATATCTCGGTCATGCAGTCGTTGCATGATGGTGACCATTGCGTCATTACGCGGATCGTTCAGTCGGGTGGACCACACCATGTCGAACCAATCCAGTGCGCTCTCTCGGATTGTATCTGACTGCGCTTCTTGTGCGGAGTGCGGATCGTCAAGGATAAGTCTCGATCCCCCTTCACCCGTTGCCGTACCACCAACCGATGTGGCGAGTCGGTATCCGGTCTTGTCGTTCTCGAATCGTTGCTTGGCGTTCTGATCGCCTGCAAGTTTAAACATATGACCCCAACGTTCTTGATACCACGGGGATTGGACAAGTCTCCGCGCTTTGAGGTTGTCTCGTATGCTGAGGTTGCCTGAGTAACTCGCGCATAAGAACTTCTGGTCCGGTGACGTTAACCATTCGAACATGGGCCACATCACACTGACTATCGTGCTCTTACTATGTCGAGGTGGTATGTTGATGAGTAGTTTCTGTATCTCGCCATCACTGACTGCTTCCAAGTGTTCGCATATCTCTTCGATATGCCAAGACTCAATAAACTTTACGCCCGGCTCCACAACATGCCAGCTTTGTTTGACGAACTCGTAAAGCGAAGCACTCGCCGCCCGTCTCTCTTTCTCTATCCGGATGAGATCGCGCAGTACAGCAGGACTTGTTGTGTTTACATTCTCAGCTAGGCTCATCACTCCCTACCTTGTCGAGCAATCGTTGCATATCATCAAGCTCGGAGTCTGACAAGCCCCGAAGATCGACCGCCGCCAGTTGGATCGGACCACCGTCCTTGCCTGTATGTTCAGTTTGGATTTTATCTCCATACACTTTGGGCAGCATCTTACTTAGCATCCACTTCCTTGTGTCAACACGGAGTCGGTTGCGTTGGATCGCCTCTGACGATAAACGCTCACGAACTCCATGCTCGTCGGTAGTATAGTTCTCGTCTGCTATTGCTACGATCTCATCAGCCAGTAGCTCGTAGGCTAACTGCCTCGCGTGCGCGTATTGTTCCGCTAAAAAAGAGTCGGCCCCAATCCAATCGAGGAAAGTTGAAGCTGACGGAAGTTTGTCATCAGCATCAAGAATAGAGCGTAAAGATTTACCAAGAGCAAGTTCCGAGCATACTAACTCGGTGATAGCTTCCCTATCATACTGTCTCGCGTTAGGACGTTGTGAGTTCTTCTTATATGTTCGGATTTTTTTTTCAGATTCCGAACATATAGGAGTTTTAACCAATTTTAGTTCAGGTTTTTTTGATGACTTTTTGCTCTTATTTTTATCATTATTTTTATCTGCCATTTTTACGCTCCAAATAGCCGTTTGATCGTTCTGTTTTGACTATAGTAAAAACGAACAGAACGAACGTATCTAATCATCGGCGTGAGAGGGCTATAAAATAGCCCCTCTCTCTGACGATTGATGACTTCAGATTTACCACTATTTACATATGTTCCAAAAAAAACCGAACATTTATAAAAAAAACCGAACATTTAGAACATACCTTTATTTATAGAACTTATGGTTGTTGATAGTTAGTATATATTTATAGGGCCAACTCTTAGGTTTTGGGATGGATGTTGCATGGTAGTAGGTTGCCCCATCCGTTATATCGGCACTCAAACCGTGGCTATACCAAATATCTTCAGAAATTTTTACCGATTTACTGAACGACTTAAAATCCGTGGGTACATCACTTTTGCCATCGCAATAAAATGAAAACTGGCATTTGTTTCTAAGTGGAGCGTTTGCATCCCACTTCAAGGTTGGACCTTCGGACACCACCTCACAGATAGTATTAGGCCATCGATGTGGGTCATGAACACGGTTAGTAATGACTTGCGCTACTGCTGCCATACCGGCTGTACCTTCACCTCGTGCTTCGTGATATACTGCAACCGCCATGCAGGTCAGTTGCATCCCAACTGCTAATACTGCTTCCTGTAACATCACTGCACCTCAAATAATTCTGTCTGTTTGGTTGGTTTACCCAAAACATCAAAGATTGTTACATTTTTGTTACGTTCCCACCAAGCTACTGATAGGGATCGGTCCGGTGCTCCACCTTTACCCAAATAATCTTCTCGCCAAGATAAATTTACAAACTTTGATGGTGGATGCTTTTTAAAACAGGCCAACCCAGCTTTCGAAGCAAATATTCTTTCTGGTAGCACAAGCACCATTTTTTCAACCCCAAGTTCAAATGCTTTTGAGATAAACTCACGAGCAAATTTAAAAGGTGGATTAGTGCAGATTATATTTGCTTGTTTATTTTTCCAATCAAAAAAATTGTACCCCTCTACAATATCGTGACTGATGACCGTGTGACCTTCTGTTTCAAGTGCTTCAGAGAACCGTCTGTCTCCACAACACGGCTCCCAAATTGTTTGACGGCACCTGAACCAATCAGTGCTATCGATTACAGCCTCAATAATATTATGAGGTGTAGGATAGTAATCGTTTAAGTCTCTTTCCATTTCATTCTCCATTCTCAGTTATACAATTATATCTACTATCAAACCCCTTCTAGATGCAATAGGTGGTGGTGGGAGCTTTAGGTTTAGCTCCGGTGATGTTGTGGCTTGAACTTTCCGCGCCTCAACTTGGTGCCGATACACTGCCTGTTGAATCAGTTCAACTCCGCTTGGATAGTAGCCGAAGTACGGCACAATGTTTTCGGACACTAATCCTTGTCTTTATTTTTCTCATCCAGTTCCCTTCGAAGGTCTTCCCTCGCTTTCTTTCTGATAAGCTCACCGGGCGTAAGGTTCTTATCGTTATTTGGATCAGCGTCTAATATAGCTTGCCATTGTTTGCGTAATTGTTCTTGCCAACTTTCTTTTTTGTTGCCCATTAATTTTCTCCGTTAGAACGGCAGATCTTCATCGTCTAATCTATCGTTGGTAATTTTCTGTTCGTTGATAAATAATCCGTGGGTCTGTCTGCCTTTCTGGTCTGGCAGTGACACATTCTCAACAACCGATTCACCAATCAAGTGATCGATAGCCTCTGTTTTTCGGGACTGTGATCCTGATACACCGCCTTTGGTTGATGACAGCCGTTCATAATAGGAGCGAGACTGACCCGGTTCTCTACGAATTAGTTTTATCAACTCGTCACACAATGCTTGTAACTTTTCATTAGCCTTAGTCAGCTTTGCTCTCTCCTTCGACGACTTGCGTTCACCATCTTTTAGTGGACGAGCATAGGCATGAGTGAAGTACAGTATGTCATCGTAACCCAGAACGTCCTTATGGTGTTCGCTGTTCGACACCAGTGTAAACGTTAGCTCTTGATAGTCTGTGGGGAAACGCACTTTGGTAGCTTGAAGTATCCGGTCCTCTGTCTCAGAATCCCGGAACATAGTGTAAACGCCCTGCGCATCTCCGGTCCATGCACTAGCACCTCGTGGAGATAACATATCTGATTCCCCTGAGCCTAAAGCCTTAGCCGTGTGAGCTATGATGATAATCGGAAAACCGTCAAAATTTTCTTTTAACGATGCCATGACTTTGCCAACTTCGCTGTTGTCATTTTCTGATTCGATATCAAACACACTGTTAGCTGTATCAAACATAATCAATGGCAATGCGTGATATGTTCCCCCATCAGCCATTTCGTTTGGATAGGTCCACTCTCGATATTCGTCTGCTACTTGTGCCACGATGTCAGCTTTCAGCCTACGGGCTGGGATCACCTTCACTGAATCAAAATCTTCTTCTCGTGCTCCGGTGTTACCAAACGTGGCTACACTGTAAATAATGCGCTGTACCTGAACCACTGATTCAGTAATTATGATTACATTGCGACGAATGCTCGGTATCAATTGATAGTCCACCGGATAGATATGGGCAACGCTTAAAGCAAGTGGTATCGCTAAGGTTGTTTTACCTACACCCGGAGCACCTGCTAAAACATTTATCCCAGTAGACATAAAGTCGTTAAGGATGTATTCAAACGTTGTGACGGAATGACTTCCTGATCCTTGGTCATTCTGAAGCGATAGCGGGTGGACTTCTTCCACCACTCCACGGCCTGTTGCCGACGAAGTCCATCCGTTATCTATGGCTGCACGAAATATAGATTTATATGTAATACTGTGTGGGTGTTGTAGCACATCCCATTTTTTACGCGACAAGCTGGCATCAAATTTGGAACTTTTCGAACTCCAATCCATCCAAACACTGTACCCTGTTTCGGAGTACGGTTTGAGCGCGATACCAACCTGTACCCAAGTATTGTAGTCATCACTTGAAATATAATTTAGAGCCTCGCGGAGATCATCAAACGTTTGAGCCGTGGCTACAGGCACCCCAGATTGCTCCTTAAGATCATAAGGCTCAGTCTTGGCTCGTGCTCTATCGGATATAAACTTTGGCAACTCCGATGGTGTAACCGGATTGACATTAGCTATTGGTGACTGATTGTCTTTCCACTTGTACGGACCTAACTCACCCATACTTGGGGCAACGACGATGTAGCCGTGGTGCTTTAAGTCTAGGCCCGGTCCAATCGAACTGGGGTACGAAGTGTTTTCCTCAGCGCGAAACAATCGATGCTGACCGCCTGATTGCGTGACTGCAACACAGTCCGAATACAAAACTCCGTGCTCTTGCTCGATCTTTTCGAGTGTTGTATCCCCACCGTTTCTAGGATCAATGTCTAAAGCAATGAGACCGGAGTCTGCCAAACTTATGCCGATGTTTGCCGTTGGGTCAGTGCTAAACCAATCTCTAATTATATCTGCATTAGTAGTCGCATCTAAATGGCCCCGTGGAGCTAAGTTGGCTTGTGGATGTTTCCCCGGTTTATGACCCGGAGCATCTGTCAGACCACACCGACAAGTTCCGTCCTCGTTAACGCCCCACGTTGGTAGCACTGACCAACCTAACTCGGCATAATGCAACGCACAGTCAAGCGTTGTTACTAACTTGTCCTTCTCTACGACCTTAAAGATATGTTTCTTTGGTGGTCTACTCATCGGTCCATATCTCCTTGATCACATTCCACCATGCTTTGTTCCTTGGTGATCGTCTGAGTAAAACAAAATTAGGTCTTCGGGCATCTTTGATTTGGTAGGCTGCTATGCGAGGATTTGACGGTAATCGAACTATAATCCTTCGTCTAGAAAAAAACTTATGCGCTTTATTATTTTCTCTTCCGTGACTCGTATCGATAAATTGAGTAGCGTCTATTCGAATACCATTTTCAGTTTCACAAATATATTTCACGGTTATGTAATAGACATTACCATTGACCCAACCTGAGCAGTCGTGAACTTTGGCCTTAATTATTGAATTATCTGTAGCTGGTTCGCCCGTTAATGGGTCAACGACTTCTAACGTTTTAACACCGGGAAATACTCGACGTTCTTTTTTAATGTGTGGCTTGACAGGAGTCTGGGCCTGTATCAATTCCCCTGACTTTTCATCTTTGTAATTTGGCATCATCTGGACTCCACCCAGACGCATGAAATTGCCTACATAATCAAGCACCAAACAATCAGTCTTACCCTCAGCTAATCGCGTCCCACGGCCCATGATCTGCACCCAGAGACTTGAGGATAATGTCGGACGGAGACACACAATGGTGTCCAAACGTGGTAGGTCAAACCCTGTAGTCAGCATATCCACACTGACTAAAGCGTTGCATCTGCCAGAACTCACGGTCTCGAAAATTTTTTCCCGTTGGTCCTTATTATGGTGACCGTATACCTGACAAGTCTTTCGGTTGGTATGTTCCCATAACAGATGTGCAAATCTCGTGGCTATCTTTACCGAGGTACAGTACACCGCAATGAACTTACGGTCCTCAAATTGGTTTAATGATTTTGCAACGGCAACCAGCCAAGCATCATATTCTGCCCGATGCATTACCCTATCTAGTTCCGTTTTATTGTAATCACCTTTTCCGGTGATAGTCACTTCATCGAGATTTAATTGAAGCTCCGAGTTGAGGCCAACCAACGGTGCGAGGTAACCTTCCTCGACCCCTCGCTTTACATCATACTGAAAACTATTTCTATCAAACCAGTGACGATCACTGTAGCTGTCACTGCCAATATCATCAGGGCTTCCACTGCGAATATTTCCATCTGTTTTCTCCAAGCAAATTGGTCCGTTATCCATACGCCACGGAGTAGCTGTAAAGGCTACCCGTTGTGCTTCCGGATAGAGTTTAAAAATTTTTTCATATTGGCTTTTGCCTGACGGTGTCATCGGTACTCGATGGGCCTCATCGACAATAATAACGTCTGGCGAGGGTATGCTATGTTGGTGAACGGTCTTACGATATGCGTAGTTCTCAACTGTCTGGATCGTCCCGAAAATAACTGATTCTTCGAAATCCCAACGCCCTACTGGTCTTAACCCTGAGCACACGACACCGGAACGGCACGCAAACTTAAAATGCTTTTCCCATGTCGCGTGGTTTTGCTCAGTGAGTTTCAGATTGTGGGTTAGTACCCAAACTCGTTTCTTATATGTCGATACAAGTTTGGCAGCTACGTCACAAATCACAACTGACTTTCCTGTACCAGTTGCCATTGTGATACACGGGTTGTACCCTTTTTTGAGGTCTCGGATACAGGCTCGTGTCGCTTCAAGCTGATACTCTCGGAGCCTCATTCGGTTGGCCCATCTCGAAGAGAGGGTATTGGTTTTACGGGTACTGGGTTTTTAAACTCCTGACGAAGCTGTCGGGCAAGCTCCAACACTTGCCCTCGACTTTCAGATGGAACGACCACCTCTACCCTGACGAGACCCTTGTTTCTTGACGCATCCCTGTATTTCATAAGTTTGGACCTGTAATTTGAGTTGTAACCAGATTGCCTTTCCATTTTAGAAATCCCTTTTTGAAAGTTTATGCCATTCGTTTTTAGCGTAGCCTGAACCCAACCGTTGTTCCAAAGCGTCATGGAAGTTGTTAGCAGACTCATGCTTGTTCAATGCGTGAAACGCACTCAATTCTTCAACGAGATTATAATCATCCCTGACAAAAAATCTCATAGCCTCAGAGATGAGCCAATCCATCACCTCATGGCGAGGAATTTTGTAAGCTGCACAAAAGTCATGGATGATTGGTAAAAGGTTGGGACTGATGTCGTTGAAGACATCAGCCTGAACAGTCACTGCCGAGGTAACTTTTGCAGACTTGCTCATTACGCAACTCCCTTCAAGTAGTGAGTTGCCAACGCTGACTCAGGTCTTACGACAATCGTCGTGACAGGCTTTTCAGTTGTGTGAGCCTGAAGAAACTGACGCGATACTTTTGCCTTGAGAGCTGCAATGTCAACGTTCTTACGATTGTGTGTGCGAACCTGAATCGTGCAACCGTGACCTGCGATGTCAATGTTGTTACCGCGAGACTTGAACTCTGCATGGAGTTCTTTCTTGCGTGCGTTAAGAGCTTTGAGTTGACCTTCGATGGCGAGTAACTCATCGGCGGCTGTGTAAAGATCAAATAAAGTTTCCAATTTTTTTCTCCGTTTTAAGTTCTAAGTTATACAAGTGTTATACCATCTACTCCGGAAATGGTCAACACTCAATATTCTTTTTTATGACCGAGCTTTTCGTTTTCTATATAGCCCGTGTAATATTCATCCACCTCAAAGTTGGTCATATTAACTCGGAGCACTTTGACATATTTACCGTTTACCCACTTCTTGTAATGTGGGTTGAAAGGTCTATCGTAGTAGCTATCTGCACTGCCTCTATCAAAGGGTGATCCATGACCTCTTACTTCGTTCCAAGTTTTGGAATTAAATTTATCCATACCTCACCCCTCCGTATTGTCAAATAAGTTGACGACTTTCAATTTAGCAACCTGACGATTCGATCCCAGACTTCTGACTGTCCGGATGCAACCGTCAATGGTGTAATCACCGTTGAGAAAATTTTTGACGGTCTGAATCAGATCACCCTTCGTGCCGATCATTAACTCTTGCACGATGGAGTCGAGGGGCATCCCCAACTCCAACGCCTCAGCCCGTGCCTCAGCAACCGTATCAAACCAACGAGTGTCGTTTGCCATGTCAAACCCACTCCGCATTTTGTTTTCAATTACCCTATACATTCTCATTTCATTACTCTCCAATCAGAAATTTTTTAAAAACTTCGTTTGCACTTTCTTCATCCATCCACGAAGTATACTGTTTTTTCAATTTACGAATGCAACGTTTGACTTTAACCGTCTCAAGCCAGCGGGTGTCATCTAAAGCTCTGACACACATCATAATCTGCTCAACGTCTAATTTTTCTAAATCGTCTTGATAACTCATGCCGCTAACCTCGCTTTGTTTGTGTTGACCAATTCTCTTCGCAAAATCCGGTAGATCTTTTGCCAGTTCTGACCGTGAGGTGTGTTGTCACCATTTCGCAACCACCTTGTGGTATCCCAATAGTTGTAGTGAATCATATGAGCCACTTCATGGGCTACCGTCAGCATCAATGCATCCTCTGGCGTTGCAAACTCCATTTCTCCGATGACAGGATCATTTTTAATCCGAGCGTACTCATGGACGAATGTATTACCCTTGCGAAATCGGGCAACGTCGATGCATACATAGTTTTCGCCCCCATAAGATCGCTGGCCTTTACACTTGACTTTGAGGTACAATTTATCCCAGACATCAGCCATAGTAAGACGCTTAGAATTTGGCCCAGTGATTTCCCACTTGGCTTTGACGATTTCCTTGATACATTTTTTGGTAAGGCGTTTCACCAAGTCGCGTTCCGCAGTGGTTACGTTCTTGGACTTTTTTATCAATCCCATATTGGGTCTCCGTTACAGTTTTAAGTTATCGTTATTTTCATAGTATAACATTTTCCGGAGTAGATGTCAAATCGGGAAAAATAGGTGTTGACAAAAAATATTATTTGTTTCTATTTTTAGTCTCCATCTCAGTATCCCAGAGCTTGGTCCGACGAGTTCTGGGGTACAAGATGATCTCGTATTATTTCCAAATACTCCCCAGAAGCTGCAACTTCTGGGGAACCTTTTATAACTGAGAACGAATAATGAATAATATGTACGGAACAATTTTTATAGCTTTGGTATTGGTACTCGTTTACCTAACCGTGCATTCCTATTTTTTCGCTGAGGATGTGGACTTCAATTTTAAGGAGTTCAAACATTATTGCTACATGGTTCAGCAAGGAGCGTGGCCTGATTACAAACGACTAGGCGCGGAGTGTACGCCATGAGCACTTGGGTATTTGATGTTGAGGTTTACCCCAACTGTGCGTTGTTCCTAGCCAAGTGTATCGAGACAAATGAACGGCACTCGATATGGCACAGTGAGTCTGGGTCAGCTACTCGGTTGCGTGTATTCGTCGGTGATAAAGATAAAACATTCGTAGGCTTCAATAGCTACCATTATGACAGTGTTATTGTCTCTGCTTGGTGTAAAGGTTTAGACACCGAGACGATTAAACGAATTAGTGACGCAATTATTGTTGAAGGTATTTCCTCGTTCCAAATTAAAACCGAATACAAATTAAACGATGTGCTTAATGATCACATTGATTTGATTGAAGTCGCACCAAGTTTTGTCGGGCTGAAAGCCTATGGAGCAAGAATGAATATGCCAATGCTCCAAGATCTACCCTATGATCCTGATGCAGATTTAGACGATGATCAACAAAATATTTTAGAGTCGTACTGCCTTAATGACATAGCAACGACTGAGAAATTATTTAAACAACTCGAACCGGAGTTAGAACTTCGACTGCAAATGTCAAAGCAATATGGCATTGATCTGCGAAGCAAGTCAGATAGTCAAATGGCTGAACAAGCGTTTAAAAAAACGTTGAAATTAAAATCTTATGAGGTTCCAATTCCAAACTCAATCACCTACGATCCACCTGAATATCTCAAAATGGACTTTGCAGGCACGCAATCTGTTTTAGAAGATATTGCTGAGATGAAATTTTATGTCGATAAAAAATCCGGTCATATTAAAATGCCTGACAGTTTGGATAAATTAGAAGTCTACACACGGACGGGAAGTTATAAGTTAGGCATTGGGGGATTGCATTCGACCCATGACAAACGGGTCACTCACCTTGCACGCGATGAATTAATATATGAGATTGATGCCGCCAGTTTTTATCCGACGATTATTCTAAACGGTAATCTATCACCATCGCACATCGGGGATCGTTTTATCAACGAGTATCGTCGGATTTATGATGAACGTATTCAAGCAAAAAGCAAAGGCGATAAGGTCACGGCAGACACTTTAAAAATTAGTTTGAACGGCACCTTCGGTAAGTTAGCTAGTCCTCATAGCATCCTGTATGCTCCGGACCTTATGTTAGCTGTCACAATGACAGGACAATTTACTTTGTTGATGCTCATTGAAATGTTAGAGCGCGAGGGTGTCACCGTGTTATCTGCAAACACTGACGGTATTGTTATTCGTGTTGCAGACTATAACGAACAAAGCGTCCGGTGGTGTGTACAACAATTTGAAGAATTGAGTGGTTTTACTTTCGAATATACACCATACGAAAAAATCGCGTTTAAAGATGTTAACAACTACATCGCAGTCAAAAAAGACAAAACAGTTAAGGCAAAAGGTATTTACGCTCCGGTGTCATTGCGGAAAAATCCGACTGCCCCAGTATGTGCATATGCCGTAGGCCAGTGGCTTGCCCGTGGCACGAGCTTTGAGCGAACCATCGAAAGGGCTTCATTTGATATGTTCATCACTGCTAGAAACGTAGCTGGTGGTGGGATACAAGACGGTAAATATCTGGGCAAGGTTGTCCGGTGGTATCAGTCGAACAAAACAACTGAGCCAATTTTGTATGCAAAAAATAATAACAAAGTTCCAAAGTCAGACGGAGCACAAGCCTGTATGCACGTTGTTCCGGGTGATTGGTCAGAAAAGCCTGACGATTTGGATACACAGTGGTACATCAACGAATGCATCGACATCGCACATAGCATTGGTGCCGAGCACTTTCTTGATGTGACGGAAATTTTCATGGCAAATTTTGGAGTTAGAAATGGCTAAAGTTTATATTGTCCAAGCTCACAATAATAAAGATATGTCGGATGCCAAACGACACGGGGAACTACACGTTTTATACCCGAACCATATACATC
>Ga0209348_1001294_pt1 | contig 12220 bp, 15 predicted proteins | sample ETNvirenome_2_30_FD_184065 | JGI IMG/M metagenome (GOLD analysis project Ga0209348, IMG submission 184065) | Marine viral communities from the Pacific Ocean - ETNP_2_30 (SPAdes) (version 2) | ecosystem: Environmental > Aquatic > Marine > Oceanic | place: Pacific Ocean | collected 2013-06-22 | reverse complement strand
ATTTACAATTCAGTTTCCTGCATTTACAACATCTGCTGCAATATTAAGATTAACGTAAGAGAGGTTTAGATGGCACTTGTCATTAACGATAGAGTTAAAGAGACAAGCACTACCTCGGGAACGGGAACGTTAAACCTAGCTGGTGCTTCACAGGACTTTATAACATTTGTAGCTGGAGTAGGTACAACTAATACTACGTATTATTGTATTACCGAAACAGGTACAGATAAGTTTGAAGTTGGTATTGGTACTGTAACCGATGCTTCTCCAGATACTCTAGCAAGAACTGAAGTGATAAGTAATAACTTAGGTACCACAGCTAAAATAGATTTTGGTTCAGGAGAGAAAGAAGTATTTTGTACAATACCTGCTAAGAAAGCAATGTCACCTGTAATGGAAGCAACAGGTTATGTAGTAACTCATGCATCTACATTAGATGAGGTTCAAACTATGGACTCAGGTGTATTAGCAGGCCCAGTTACAGTTACAGGAACAATTACAACGACAGGAACATTGGTAATTATTTAATGAGTAAGATTGAAGTAAATGAAATAGATGCACAATCAGGAACTACAATTACTGTAGGATCAGCATGCAAATCAGTTGCAGTTCCAGGTAATGTTGTAAAAACAAACGCTGTACAAGCATCTGATGGTGGAAATATTGTAAGTCAAAGTGGTTCAACAATTACAATTGGAGCTTCAGGTGATACAATTACACTTGCGAGTGGTGCAAGTCAGTCAGGTTTTGGTAGATCAGGATCTGTAGACTGGCAGACAGGAAGTATTAAAACAGCAACATTTACACCAACATCAGGTGAAGGATATTTTTGTAATACAAGTGGCGGGGCTTTTACAGCTAACTTACCTGCTGGATCAGCGGGTGCAATTGTAGCATTTTCAGATTATTCAAGAACATTTGGAAGTAATAATTTAACAATATCACCAAATGGATCAGAAAAAATTGGTGGAGTTGCACAAGATGCAAAATTAGATGTTAATGGCCAAGCAGCAACATTTATTTATGTAGATTCAACAAATGGTTGGATAAATGTTCAAAATGCAGAAAACACTGAAACAGGAACTGTAGAATTTATATGTGCTACAGGTGGAACTATAAGTAATACTCCAACTTGCAGAATTCATACATTCACAGGCCCTGGAACTTTTACGGTTAATGCAATATCGTCAACTTGTTCTAACAGAAATAAAGTGGCTTATATGGTAGTCGCTGGTGGAGGAGCAGGTGGTTTTAGTAATGGTGGCGGTGGTGGAGCTGGCGGTTACAGAGAAGGAAGATGTAATCCCGTTACACCTTACACTGCTTCACCTGCAGCTACTACAGGTCATACAGTAACAGCAACAGCTTTTCCAATTACGGTCGGAGCTGGTGGAACATATCCTGGCGGTGGTGGTTGTGGTGGTTGTGGAAGCCCTTCAGTATTCTCTTCTTTTACATCTACAGGTGGAGGTGGAGGTGGTAACTCTAGTTCGGATGGTAAACCTGGAGGATCTGGTGGCGGTGGTGGTAACAATAGAGGAGGCGGAAGTGGAAACACTCCTCCTGTTTCTCCACCTCAAGGAAGCAGTGGTGGTTCATCAAGTGGTGCGGGACCAAATTATGGTGCGTCTGGAGGTGGTGGCTATTCAGGAGCTGGTGGAAATGGAAGTGGTAGTTCTGGAGGAAACGGTGGTTCTGGTACAACATCCTGTATTACAGGAAGTCCAGTAGGTAGAGCTGGTGGAGCAGGTGGTGCTAATGATCCTGGTTCTCCTGCACCTAGTCCTGGAGGCAGTGGTGGTGGTGCTGGAACTAATGGAAGTGGTATGCCAGGAACTGGAAACCCTGGAACAGCTAACACTGGTGGTGGCGGTGGCGGTGGAACTACACACGGACCTCCTTCAACAGGTGGTGGATCTGGTGGATCAGGAATTGTTGTAATAAGGTATAAAATTGCATAGGTAAATTATGAGTGAAGTAAAAGTAAATAAAATTAGTCCAAGAACAAACTGTGGTACAACCACATTAGGAGATAGTGGAGATTCTTTTGTTATTCCTAGTGGTGTAACAATTACGAACAATGGAACACAGACAGGTTTTGGTAGAACAGGAACTGTAGACTGGCAAACTTCAATTAAGACATCAACTTTTACAGCAGCCAATGGCGAAGGCTATTTTGTAAACACAACAGGCGGAGCCATAACTGCAAACCTTCCAGCAGGGACTTCTGGATCTATTGTTGCTTTCAGGGATTATGCAAATACTTTTGATAATAATAGTTTAACAATTTCAGCAAATGGTTCACAAAAAATTAATGGCGATGCTACTATAGATTTAGAAGTAAGTACAGAAGGTGAATCACTTACTTTGGTTTATGCAGATGACACTAAAGGTTGGCTAGTTGTAAACGATGGAAATAACGATGCAGGATCTCAAGCACAATTTATAGTGGCAACAGGCGGAACAATTACAACTGTTTGTACAAATTTCAAAGTTCACACTTTTACTGGTCCAGGTACTTTTCAAGTTACTTGTGCTGGAAATACTGGAGGATCAAACACAGTAGATTATTTGGTAGTTGCTGGAGCTGGTGGTGGAGGAGCTGGTCAAGGTACAGGTGGTGGCGCAGCTGGTGGATATAGAGAATCTGGAGGAACGGCCTCTGGATGTTATGCCGTATCTCCATTAGGTTCATCCCCAAGTTCAGTTGCAGCTTTACCAGTTTCTGTTCAAAGTTATCCAATCACAGTAGGTGGTGGAGGTAATGCAGGACCTGGTGGTGGAGAGAATGGAAGAGGTAGTGATGGAGCTAATTCAGTTTTTTCAACAATAACATCTGCCGGTGGTGGTGGAGGCGGTTCAGGTGGTGGTGGAGCAAACCCTGCAGGTGCTAATGGAGGAGCCGGTGGTGGTGGTGGAGGAAGATGTGGTGGAGCTGGCGGCTCTGGAAACACTCCTCCTGTTAGTCCCGCTCAAGGAAAAAACGGTGGTCCCTCTACTCCAAGTGGTGCAAGCCCATCCGTAGATAGTGGTGGTGGAGGTGGTGGAGCAACTGCTACAGGTAGTGCTGGAACTGCTAGTAGTACAGGTGGTGCTGGTGGAGCTGGAGCAACATCAAGTATTAACGCAACTCCTACAGCCAGAGCTGGTGGTGGAGGTGGTGGTTCTGAAAGTGGATCTGGTGGTGCTGGTGGATCAGGTGGTGGAGGAGCTGGATCAGGTGGACCTTCTGCTAATGCTACTAATGGAACAACAAATACTGGTGGAGGTGGTGGAGGTAAAGGTAACGATCCTGGGAATGCTGGAAACGGTGGTTCAGGAATAGTAATAATAAGGTATAAATTTCAATAATTATGACGAGTACAATAAAAGTAGACAACATACAAGATCAAGACGGTAATAATATTATCAATGAAAATAGTAATACGATTACTATTGGTGCAAGTGGTGATACCGTTACTCTTGCATCAGGTGCATCTCAATCAGGTTTTGGTCGTACGGGAACTGTTGATTGGCAGACAGGGTCAATTAAAACAAGCACGTTTACAGCTGCAAATGGTGAAGGATATTTTTGTAATACAACAAGTGGATCATTTACAGTAAATTTACCTGCTGGATCAGCAGGTGCAATCGTGTCTGTACAAGATTATAATAATACATTTGACTCAAATTCTTTATCGGTAGCTGCAAATGGATCAGAAAAAATTAATGGTGGAGCAGGTAGTATAATTTTAAATACAGAGGGTGAAGGTTTAACTTTAGTTTATATTGATGCTACTGTGGGTTGGAGATCAATACAAGATTCATCTTTTTCTGATACAGGTGGTGCTTTTATTGAAGCAACAGGTGGAACTATAACAACATCTGGTAATTGCAAAATTCATACATTTACAGGACCAGGAACATTTACAGTTTCTAAAGCAGCAATTTGTGCAACAAATAATGTAGTCTCACATTTAGTAGTCGCTGGTGGTGGTGGCGGTGGATATGTTTGTGGCGGTGGTGGTGGAGGAGCAGGTGGTTTCAGAGAAGTTAAATCTCCAGTAACACCTTATACAGCTAGTCCTTTAGACGGATATCCAAGTGCTCCTAATAGAATAACAGTCACAGCAACATCTTTTCCAATTACAGTTGGTGGTGGAGGAGCTGCAGGAACACCACCTAATAATAATCCAGGTTCTAATGGAAATAATTCTGCATTTTCAACTATTATATCAACAGCAGGTGGTGGAGGTAATTCTTTTTCACCTGATTCTGGAGGTAATGACGGTGGATCTGGTGGTGGAGGTGGTGGCCGAGGCGGTGACGCTGGCGGTGCGGGTAATTCCCCTCCTGTTTCTCCAGCACAAGGATTTGCAGGTGGTGCTGCAGCACCAGGATCTAGTCCTCCAAGTATTGATGCTGGCGGTGGCGGTGGTGGAGCTACAGCAGTTGGAGCAAATGCAACAGATAATAATGGTGGAAATGGTGGTGCAGGAGCAACAACCTCAATTAATGCAACTCCAACTGCTTATGCAGGCGGTGGAGGTGGTGGGGCAGAAACTACTTCAGCAGGTTCAGCAGGAACTGGAGGTGGCGGAGCAGGTGGTTTAGGTTCAGCTCAAGCAGGAAATGGAACAGCTAACACTGGTGGTGGTGGAGGAGGGTATGGAACAGACCAAACAAGTGGAAATGGCGCAGGAGCAGGTGGATCTGGTATTGTTATTATTAGATACAAATTCCAGTAGTTGAATGAATAAAATTTATAATATATAATAGGAGATAATTATGGCACATTTTGCAAAACTAGGATCAAACGGAAAAGTTATTCAAGTATTAACACTTGATAACAAAGATATGTTAAATGCTGATGGTGTTGAAGATGAATCAGTAGGTCAACAATATTTAGAAACACACAATAATTGGCCTGCACAAATGTGGATTCAAACTTCATACAATACATCAGGTAATAAACATTCATCAGGTGATGATTCAAAAGCATTTAGAGGAAATTACGCAGGTATAGGTTATACTTGGGATGAGGATGATCAAATCTTCTGGCCTAAAAAACCATATGCATCTTGGGTAAAACATAATGATTCAGCTTCTTGGAAATCACCAATCGGTGATGCTCCAGCATTAACAGAAGAACAGACTTCACAAAATACAGCTGAAACTCATGTATGGCATTACGTCTGGAATGAAACAAACACAACTTGGGATTTGACAGACTCTAAAGCATAATTTATATATGGTGGTGGTATGCAAAAGAATGTTTTAAGTGAACAAAGTTTATTCTTTGGCGATGTTGATATGCCAAAAGGTTTTGAGATAGACCAAGAAAAACTTACCAACGATATTTTACAATCATCATTTACTAACAAACAATTCCCATTCTCACGAACTTGGGATATATTAAACACATATATGCGAGACTTTATTGGTCTTGATTATGGTATTAATTTAGTCAATAAAGATTCTTGGGGTGATATTTATAAACCAGGTCAAGTATCTAAACCTTTATTAAATGTTGATCTAGTAGATCTTCGAAACTCACCTGACTTTACAATGCTTTACGGAGTTAAAGTTGATAAGTGTTGGGTAAGAATACATTTCGATGACAATAGACGTAAGGGAAGAAGTTGGGACATAGAACTTAAAAAAAATATGTTTGTTATGTTTCCATCTACTAATATGTATATTGTGTCAAATGACCAAAAAGACAGTTTGAATTTTGTTCAAACAATAACATATGAATATATCTAATTACTATTGGCATTTTCCTGCTGCACTTACACCAAAGTTTTGTGATGATGTAATAGCTTATGCTAATCAACAAGAGGAAGTAATGGCTAGAACTGGTAATTATGGTAATAAAGAATTAAATAAAAATCAAATAAAGGATTTAAAAAGAAAAAGAAATTCTGATATAGTATGGCTCAATGACACTTGGATATATAAAGAATTACATCCATACGTTCACGAAGCTAATAGAGACGCTGGTTGGAATTTTGATTGGGAAAGAAGCGAGCTTTGTCAGTTTACAAAATATAAACACAATCAATATTATGATTGGCATTGTGATAGTTGGGACAAACCCTATGATCGAAAAGACCCAAACAATCCAGAGCATGGAAGAATTAGAAAACTATCTATGACTTGTCAATTAACAGATGGTTCAGAATATACAGGTGGTGAATTAGAATTTGATTTTAGAAACTACGATCCACATATGAGAGATGAAGCTAAACATTTAAGAAGAGCAAAAGAGATTTTACCAAAAGGATCTATTATTGTATTTCCTTCATTTGTTTGGCATAGAGTTAAACCCGTAACATCAGGCACAAGATATAGTCTTGTTGTTTGGCATTTAGGAAGGCCTTTTAAATAATGTTTATCAATAATTATTTTAATACAACTATCTGGTCAGAACAAAAACCAGAGTTTGTAAAGTCATTAAACAAAGCTTCTAATAAATATATTAAAGAAGCAAGAAACAGAGAAAAGAAATTTATAAAAGAACACGGTGATTTTGGGAGATCATATCATTCAACACCACTAACAGCTGACAATGACTTTTTAGATTTTAAAAATTACATTGGTCAAAAGTCTTGGGAGTATTTAGATCACCAAGGTTATGATATGTCACAATACACAACTATGTTTAGTGAGATGTGGGTACAAGAGTTTGCTAAAAAAGGTGGTGGTCATCATGCAGCACACATACATTGGAATCAACACGTATCTGGTTTTTACTTTTTAAAGTGCAGTGATAAAACATCTTACCCTGTATTTCACGAACCTAGAACAGGTGCTCGTGCTACAAAATTAAAAATGAAACCAAATCAAAAAGGTGTGTGGCCAGGTTCAGAACTTATTCACTTTAAACCAACACCAGGTACGTTAATTATATTTCCAGGGTTTTTAGAACACGAATTTGCAGTAGATTTTGGTAAAGAACCCTTCAGATTTATACATTGGAATATAACAGCTATACCGAAAGAAATGGCTAAAGATGTTTGAACATTCCTTTAAATATACAATATTTGAAGAATTTGTAAAAATAGATAAAGAAATTTTAAAACAAATAAATAAAATAAAATTAAAAAAAGATGATAATATACCAAATATGAACCTTACTTCTTATTATAATAGAAGTTCATCATTTGATGATTTTATAAAAAATAAATTAAATAATGTTTTTAAAAAACACAACTTATCTTTAATAGACAGTTGGGTACAAAAATATTTAAAAAATAGTTACCACCATTTACATACACACAATATATTACATAAATCTTTTGTTTGGTTTATAGAAGGTAATGAGGATTCATCGCCATTGTATTTTTATGATGTAGGGTATCCATTAGTGAATACAAATCAATCTATAAAAATTAATTTTGTACCAGGAACATTAATTATATTTCCTGGTTTTATACCACATGAAGTAAGACCAAATAAAAATAACAAACGATTAATAGTAAGTGGAAATGTCATTTAAAAAGAAAAAGTATACAGTTATCCGTCAAGCAATATCAAAAGACCTAGCAGCTTTTATTGCAAACTATTTTTTAATGCAAAAACAAGTTTATGATACTTGTAGACAAGCAAGATACTTTTCACCATTTGAAAACATCATAGGTCATTATGAAGGTAGGGATGAACAGATACCAGACACTTATAGTCAGTATTCTAATATAGCTATGGAAACTTTAATGCTTAAATGCCAACCAGAAATGGAAAAGGTAACAGGTCTTAAATTATATCCAGCTTATACTTATGCAAGAATATATAAAAAAGGTGACATCTTAAAAAGACATAAAGATAGGTTTAGTTGTGAAATATCTACTACTATGAATTTAGGTGGCGATGACTGGCCAATATATTTAAATCCTGATCCTAAAGCTGGACACGTTTTTGGTCCTAAAGAAGGAGTTCATCAAGTTCAAAATTATGCACCTACTAAAGATAAAGGAATTAAAGTAGATTTAAAACCAGGAGATATGTTAGTTTATTCTGGTTGTGACCTAGAACATTGGAGAAATAAATTTAAAGGTAAGGAATGTGTACAAGTTTTCTTACATTATAATAATCGCAAAACACCAGGTGCAAGGGACAATATGTTTGATAAAAGACCTCATCTAGGTCTTCCTTCGTGGTTTAAGCGATGATATAATTCTTAGATGGAGGCAGGGCACCACCACATACCCCCTGTCTCCTTTTAAGGATTATATTATATGTTAGGTATTACAGCTTTATCACAGTCCCCGATATCTTCTTTAGGAGGAACTAGTGTCAATGTAGCCGTTACAGGTTCACAATTAACAGGTTCTATTGGTGCTACAACTGTAACTGCAAATGCAAATGTAGCCGTCACAGGTTTACAATTAACAGGGTCTTTAGGAAATTCTACTATAGATATAAACACTAACGTAAGTGTTACAGGTTCTCTTTTAAACTCTTCTATTGGAAGTGTTACTTCTCAAATTGGAGCAGACGTATCAGTAACAGGATCTCAACTCACAATGTCTATGGGAGAAGAGGCTCTTGTAGGAAATGCAAATGTACCAGTAACAGGGTCACAATTAAGTCTATCACTTGGGACATACTCTGTAAGTGCTGATGGTAATGTAAGTGTTATTGTTACTGAACATGACATGGTTATGTCAACAAATGATGTAAGCATAACAGGTGATGCAAATATAAGTGTTACAGGAAGTCAAGCTACATTCTCAGTTGGATCTGTTTTAGCTACAATAAGTCAAGACATTGATGTTACAGGGAGTCAATTACAGACATCAATTGGTTCTTCAACAACCACCGCAGATGCAAATGTAAGTGTAACTGGAAGTCAAATAACAGCAACTTTAGGTGAAGAAACTATTGATATAAATACACCTGTAGATGTAACAGGATCTCAATTAACTACATCAATTGGAGCTGCAGTAGCTGTTCCAGGAGTAGAGGTACAGGTTACAGGTATAGAATTAACAGGTTCTATAAATAGTCCATTAATTATTGCATGGTCTAATGTAGACCCAGATGTAACTAATACTTGGACTGAAGTAAATAAAGCAGTTTCTAATACTTGGACTGAAGTGGATAAAGGAGTATCTAACAATTGGACAGAAGTTGATAAGGCAGCTTAAAAAGTGTATAATACCAAATTATGGCATCAACATATTCATCAGATCTTAAACTAGAACTTATGGCTACCGGTGAAAATGCCGGGACATGGGGAACTAAAACAAATACAAATCTAGAACTTGTTCAACAAGCAATAGCTGGATTTGAATCTATAACTTTATCAAGTGGTTCTACTACAGCTTTGGTTATGAGTAATGCATCTATTTCTACTGCTAGAAATATGGTAATCAAATTTGCAACAATTACATTATCAGGATCAACAACAGTAACCATACCAGACTCTATAGAAAAATTTTATATATTTGATTGCAGATTAATTACTAATCCAACAAATCTTACTATTAAAACTGCATCAGGAACTGGATTTACAATAGATGCTTCAAAAATTTATGCAGCATATGCTGATGGTACAAACCTTAATGAAGTATCACTTGATACATTAGGTGGCACAATAGCGACAGCTTCAATTGCTGATGATGCAGTGACTAGCGCAAAAATTGCTGATGATGCAGTAGTGAGTGCAGCCATCGCTGATAATGCTGTTTTGACCGTTAACATTTCTAATGCAAATGTGAGCACAGCTAAAATTGCTGATGATGCAGTAACTGCTGATAAGTTACAAAGAAAATTTACAATTAGTACATCTTCCCCATCAGGAGGTAGTGATGGAGACATTTGGTTTAAATATTCATAGGAGTTAAAATGGCTAATACCTATGGCAAAGTATCAGGAACATTTCAAGAAATAGAAAACGCATACGGCAAAGTATCAGGTACTTGGCAAGAAGCAGATGAAATTTATGCTAAAGTATCTGGTGTATGGAAATTAGTTTTTGCCGCGTTTACACCTGGTTCAATTCAAACATTAAGTTCTGGTTCAGGAACCTTTACAGTTCCTGATGGCGCTAACGCAATACACATTCAAGCTTCTGTTGGCGGAGGAGGAGGAGCTGCGGGCGGGATTGGTTATGATAAAGCAGGTGGAGAATCTGCAGGTGCTGGAGGTGGATCTGGTGCTTATGTATCAGATAAAGTTTTTAGTGTAACAGAGGGTGAAACAATATCTTATTCTATTGGTTCAGGTGGTGCTCCAGGAAATCAAACTGCTAATTTTGGACAACCTAGAATAGCTGATGCAGGAACTAATACAACTCTTTCAGGATCAACAACTGGATCTATATTTACTTTAGGTGCAGGAGGAGGTTCATCTGGTACAGGTGGTGGAGTACAAGGACCACTAAGAACTAACACAGCCGGTACTGCAGGATCAGCAACTATTAATGGTACTGCAATTACTTCAGGAAACTTCAGAGATAGTGACGGAACAACTAAAGCTATAACAACTCTTACAAGTGGCCCTGTTGGAACATTTAACCAATCAGGTAATGGTGCAGCAGGTGATTTAACAGGTACAGGAAACTGTAGTGGTGATAATTGTCAAATAGCGGGTTTTGATGGTGGTGATTCATACGCAGGTAATGTTGCTGGAGGGGCAGGAGCTCCTATTTCAGGTAATGGTACAGCGGGAACGAGAGGTTCTGGAGGAGGAGGTGGTTCTCATCATCCATCGTCCCCAGCTTCAGATGGAGCAGCCGGTGGTAATGGAGAAGTTAAGTATAGATTCTTACGAGTACAATAATTGTTTTTAAAACCACAAATAATTATATTTAATTCAATACTTCAAAGATATAAGTTACAAGATATAAAACCTAACCAATCTAATAATAACCAAGAGCTTATAAATCAACTTGAGATTGATATAAAATTAAATGGTTTGTTATGCCCGTTAGTTGTTAATAATGGTGTATTAATTGATGGTCACCATAGATATGAAGCTATTAAAAATTTTTGTACAGAAACACTTGTTTATGTGGTAAAGGATAATGATATGGAAAAATTATTATCTAAACTGAATAGTTATATTTGGTTTGATCACCAAGGTAAACTTAATGGCTAACATATCAAAATGGTTTGGTTATCCTGTGTATATTTCTAAGCTAGAAAACTTTGAAGATATAAATAAAAAAATTGTACCAATAATACAAAGAGATATTACTCCAACCAATTCTCAGTATTCACGGACCACGGATGTAAAGCCAAAAGAATTACAATCTATTGATGATAATCTACACAAAGATAAAAGATTTAAAGAATTATATACTGAGTTATCTAAAGTAATACGAGGTTGTTTATCTGCACAAAAATATAATTTAGATTTGTTAGAAATATATATTACAAAGTCTTGGGCTACCTTATCTATCAAAGAACAATTTATTTCTTATCATAGACACATGAGTAGTCACTTTAGTTTTGTTTATTACCCACAAGCTCATGAACAAGGTAATTTATTTTTGCTTGATGATGATGCTCATAAGGTAGGATTAACTATACCAAAAAGAGATCCATATTTTACAGAGTGGGATCAGAACAATTATGGGAAAGCCGAGTACCCTGCAGAAACAGGTAATGTTATTATATTCCCTTCTATGATGTTTCACGAGACTGGAAAGAATACAAAAGATATACCAAGACTTTCTATATCAGGAGATATAATGTTAACTATGAAAGAAGGGTTTAAATCTGAACATAATATACCTTCTCCTGCGACTTGGATGAAGCTATAAAATGTTGTAAAATGGCTTATGCCTTTAAGAAATGTAAGAATAGCCCCAGGTTTTAACAAAGCAGATACTCCTTCAGGAGCGGAAGGTCAATGGATTGATGGTGACTTTGTAAGATTTAGATATGGTCAACCAGAAAAAATAGGTGGCTATACAGCTATTGGACAAGAAACTATTTCAGGACCAACACGTGCCCAACACACTTGGACAGATTTAGAAGGTAATAGATACGCAGCACTTGGTACTTCAAAAGCTTTATATATTTATTATGAAGATAAGTTCTATGATGTTACTCCCTTAGCAACAGCTATAACAGGTGCAACTTTTACATCTACAAACGGATCAGATATTGTAACCGTAAATAAATCAAGTCACGTTCTTGATGTTGGGGATTATATTACATTCACATCTGTAACTGTACCAGGACAAGCTACTACGCTTAATGGTGATATAAATGATTCTGTTACTACTATT
>Ga0209348_1001293_pt1 | contig 12228 bp, 18 predicted proteins | sample ETNvirenome_2_30_FD_184065 | JGI IMG/M metagenome (GOLD analysis project Ga0209348, IMG submission 184065) | Marine viral communities from the Pacific Ocean - ETNP_2_30 (SPAdes) (version 2) | ecosystem: Environmental > Aquatic > Marine > Oceanic | place: Pacific Ocean | collected 2013-06-22 | reverse complement strand
TTCTGCCTTAGTTGCAGAGGGTTTAATTACAGAAGAAAATAATTCATTGGTTCAGACTAACATTAAAACTAACCAAGCGAACATAGAAAAATTAATTAGAGGTGAAATACCTGATGCAGACTTTTTTCCTGAAGAGGATATTAATCCAGCAAAAGCAGATGCAATACCTTTTATTTTAAACGAAGGTACAACACAAACTACAGCTCAAACACCAACTCCTGATATTCCTTTACCTAATTTTGAACCAACTAATCTACCTTTAGGTCAAGGGCAGCAATCTAATTTACAATTAGCTCAAGCTTTGAATCTTTTTAATAAGGGAGGTATTGTAAGTGCCAAGAAAGTTAACACATAAAGATTCTTTAGCTCATCAAAGAATTGATGATCATGAAAAACTCTGTCTTATTATGCAGAGAGAAACTAATAAAAAAATAAAAGACTTGCATGAGGATATTCATAGATTAGAAAAAATTATGATATCTAGCTCTGCATTTATTATTACAACTTTAATAGGAATTGTTGTTGCTCTTATATTAAAATTAAATTAAAAGACCATGTGCGTCTTATAAAAGAAAAAAACAAATTTCATATAACAGATCTTAAAAGAGAAGATAAATACAACTATAAGAAGTATACAAGACAAGAGGAAGACGGCTCACGAACCTATAATGTAGGTAACAAAAAAATACCAAGTGTTACAACAATTTTATCAGCTACTCAATCAGAGGAGAAGAAAGCTGGACTAGATGCATGGAGAGAAAGAGTGGGCTACCAAGAAGCAGCTAGAATTACCTCTCAGGCGGCCCTCAGAGGCACGGAGATGCACTATGTTCTTGAAAACTACATAGATGGTCGTGGATACCTTAATCTCTCTCCTGAGGGGGCTAAGGCAAGAATGATGGCTCATGAAATAATCAGTAACTTAGAATCATTACAAACTGTATGGGGTAACGAAGTTAGCTTATCATATGAAGATAGATGGGCAGGATCAACCGATGTAGTAGGAGTTTATGCAGATAAACCAACTATAATAGACTTTAAACAATCTAATAAACTGAAACGTGAAGAATTTGTTGAAGACTATTATTATCAAATAGCAGCATATTCTTTAGCCCATAAAAAACAATATGGTCCCATAGAACAAGGCCTTATTTGTGTTTGCACTAAAGATATTGTTTATCAAGAATTTAAAATGGATAAAAGCAAACTAGAAGAATTTGAAAATAAATGGTTAGAGAGAGTAGATAAATACCACAAGTCTAAAGCCACTTCTCGACTTGCTCCCCAAGAGTCTTAGCAGATAATTCAATTTTATTATCAAGATTATGTAATACCATTTCATCAATTGTATCAGTTGCAATTAAATCTATATATGTGACTTGAGAAGTTTGACCATATCTATGAGCACGATCTTCGCTTTGTTGACGGACTTCCAAGTTGTAAGAATTACTAAAATATATAACATACTTAGCAGCAGTAAGGGTAAGACCATAACCACCAACAGTAGGGTTCCCAATAAGGAAACGACATCCGTCATTATGCTGAAAATTTTCAACAGCTTTGTTACGAACATCAACTGAATCTTTTCCGTATATCGAAACCACCGAATCTTTTCCATATACCTCTCCTAATTTTTTTTTAATCATTTCTATATTGTGTACGTAATTAGCCCATATAATACACTTATCTTCACTTTCCTCCAATATACTCATCAATTCTTTTAATTTTGCATTTGATTTAAAATCAACTATTTTACCATCGTTTGTTTTAACAAAACCGTTAGCCACTTGTTGTAATTTAAGTAATTCCGTAAGTTTATTATTGTAAGACACTTCATTATCCCTTAAAACTATAAGAGCATTTGCTTTTAATTGTTCATAAGCCCTTCTTTGCTCTTCTGGTAATTCAATCATTCTTTGAACATATTGTTTTGGTGGTAAATCTAGACAGTCTTTTTTTCTAACTCTGTAAGAAAAATTTTTGAGTTTATGTTCTAATTCTTCTAAATTAACATAATATTTAGGTATTTGGATATTATATCCTCCTCTTTCAATACTGTACATAACGGCATATCGAGATTTAAAAACAGTAAAATTTTCATAACCTAAAAGTTTTTTATCTAAAAAAGCACACTGTGAGAACAAATCTAAAGGGGATTTAGTTATTGGAGAACCCGTTAGTATTCTTTTAAATTTAGCTAATTTTCCTAATTTAATTATAGCTTTTGTTCTTGAAGCTTTTAAATTTTTAATGGTTGTGCTTTCATCAAGTATTACCATACTTTTAGAACCATGTTTAAGAAGTTTATATTCTAACCATTTTTTACCAGAAGCATGAGATAAAGCCTCAACATTCATTAAAATAAATGTAATTTTTTTTGGATCTAATTTAAATGTTTTATCCTTAGTTACTTTCCATGTATAAATATTAGTTGATTCTGGACAATGAAAATCTATTTCTTTTTGCCAATTTCTATAGACAGAGTTTGGTGCAATCACAAAAACAAAATCTATTTGTTTTTCTTGAAATAAGTAAGCTGCATTATCGATGGCTACTTTTGTCTTACCAGTTCCCATCTCCATAAAATAAGCAAAGTTTAAAGGTTTAGCACCTTCAATTAAAGACTGTCTCTGATGTTCAAAAGGTTTTGTTTTATAGTTATACACTAAAAAATATTTAAATTATTTGTTTGCAAAAATCAAACTAATATTATATTGCTTTCACCACAAGGAGGTTCTTATGGACTTAGAAGCAGAATCTATCGTTTCGGTAGATACTGGGATGTCTTCGGACATTGCCGAATCTTGCAATAAGTTATTGGAAACTCAGAAAAAAATATCAACGGTTGAAGAAGAACTGAAGAAATTAAAAGAAGTTGAAACAACTCTTTCTGAGCAAACAATTCCAAACTTAATGCAACAAGCTGGTATCTCAATGCTTAAATTAGCGGACGGATCGTCTGTTGAAGTTAAGCCATTCTATTCAGCTAGAATACCAGCATCTAAAAGTGAAGAAGCTTTTAATTGGCTTAGAGAAAATGGCCACGGAGACATGATTAAAAATCAAGTTTCTTTGGAATTTGGAATGAGACAAGATAATGAAGCAAAAGCACTTGTAGAGGAGCTGAAACAAAAGGGACTAGCAGTAAATCAAAAAACTTCAGTACACCCAAGTACACTTCGAGGATTTGTTAGAGAGCAAATTCAAGAACTTGGAAAAGATGTACCTGCAGAACTGTTTGGAACTTATGTAGCAAATAAAACTAAAATAACCACGAAGGAATAATCATGTCAAAAGAAAAAATAATGACGACTAAAAAGGATAACCTTCCATCTCAAATAAATTTAGAACAGATGGCAGGTCAAGGTCAAGAGTTTGTTACAGCTCGTGATCAAAAGTTACCAATCTTAAAAATACTTTATGCTAACTCACCGGTATTAGATGAAACTGATGGTAAATATGTTGAAACTGCAAAGCAAGGAGACATATGGAGTGAAACATCTGGTAAAGTTTGGAAAGGTAAAAAAGGTGTAATAGTAGTGCCTTGTCTTTACATAAATACTTTTAATGAGTGGAAAGACAAAGGAGATAGTCCAGGTAGACCAGTAAGTATTCATACTGATCCAGCTATTATGTCAAAAACAACTAGAGGTGCAGACAACAAAGACCGATTAGAAAACGGAAACTATGTTGAAGATACTGGTAATCATTTTGTTTACATATTAGATGAAGATTACAATCCTATGGAACAAGCTTTGATTACTATGAAATCTACACAAAAGAAAAAATCTAAAACTTGGAACTCGATGATAATGTCTAGACGGACACAAGGAAAAAACGGAATGTTTAATCCACCATCTTGGTCCACTGCTTATAGATTAACAACTACTAAAGAATCTAATTCACAAAATTCTTGGTATGGTTGGGTTGTTGACTTTGATAAGTTTTTAAATACTCAAGAGAATTTAAAAGTATTAGAAACTACACAAGCTTTTTATCAAAGTGCCATGAAGAGTGATATCTTTGGTAAAGTGGATTTTTCACAAGATAATCAAATTCAAGGAAATAATAACGAAGCTAAAACTGGTGTTCCGTTTTAATATTTTTTATGGAGGAGCAACTCTTAAAAATATTTGAGGGAAATTCTGAACTGTTCATCACTACCTCTCTAACTGGAGAGGTAGATGAACGGGGCAAGACAGTAGGACAGACAATCACGGTTCACGAACCAGTCACATTAAAAATTTGGAAAGAACATTTAGAGGGTAGTAAACGTATTGGTATAAAACCAGAAAAAGATAATCAATGCAAATGGGGCTGCATAGATATTGACCCTCAAAGTTATAAAGATTATTCACAAAAAAAAGTTATAGATATTGTTAGAGACAACCAATTACCATTAGTTCCAGTAAGATCAAAATCAGGAGGCTTACATTTATTTTTATTTTTAGATAATTGGTATCCAGTAAAAGATGTTTTAAAAAAATTACATGAATGGAATAAAAATTTTTTTCAAGCACTAGAAGTATTTCCAATGAATAAGTGTATGAACATGCCGTATTTTAATATGGATGCTACAACTGAATTTGCATATAATGAATCAAACACACCAGTACTAATAGGAAAATTCTTAGAGATAATTAAAAACAAAACTTTATCACTAGAACAATTACAAAATATAAAAGTTCAAGAATATGAACCGGAAGAGGATTGGAAACATTATCCACCATGCGTTCAAAAAATGATTATGGACAAATGGTCTGGTAATCATAGAAATGATTTACTTTACAATGTCGGCGTTTTAGAAATGAAAAAAACTGACGGTAAAGTTAGTATTGAAGAGATGAGAAGAATTCTTCTTCAAAGAAATCAAGAAATTTTTGTTACCCCTATGGATCCAAGAGAAGTAGAAAATTCAGTAGCAAAATCTGTAATAAAAAAAGACTACAACTATAAATGCCCACCAAAGCTTGGGGCAATAACTCCAATATGTAATAAAGATTTATGTAAGTTTAGAAAACTAGGTATTGGTTCTCAAGTTCCTGATTTAATAGATGACTTCGAAGATATTGAATTTATTAGAAGCACTAAGTCAATTGAATATTCTTTTACTTTTCAAGGAGAAAAAATTATTATTGGTCCAGAAGATATGAAAGATGAGAAATCATTTAGAGTTAAATTATTACGTTATGGAATATATTGGATTACTCTACCAAGACCAAGATCTGGTCCATCTCCATTTGAAATGCTTATGTCTACCATAGTAAAGAAAGCTGTGGAAAATGAAAAGATGAAATTTGAAGATACACTTGGTGAAGAAAAATATAATTTTCTTAAAAAGTTTTTTGAAAGCCATATTGAAGAAGATGACTTTGATAAACTACAAGATAATTATGTAGTATTAGATTCTAAAACTAATCTTTGTTATTTTAAAAAAATAACTTTTGAAAAATTTTTAGGTAATAATAAAACATTTAAAAGTGCAGCAGAGGCTATGCACTTGTTAGGATGTGAAAGAATAGATTATCATGAAGGTGTAAAAAATGTATGGTCGGTAGAAATGCCTAAGTTTGTAGATTATAAAAAGACAGAAAAAAAAGTTAGTAAAAAAACAGTATCGGAGATGGATGACGAATTCCACACAGGAAAGTTTAGAACTTAAAATACTTAAAGAACTTTATCATAAAACAATAAAAATCTTTGGTCCACCAGGCACTGGAAAAACTTATACTTTAATAGAAAAAGTTTTAAAAGGTTATTTAAGAAAAGGTATAAGGCCAAATGAAATTGCATACTTATCTTTTACAAACAAAGCAGTTAACACTGCAGTTTCAAGAGCATTAGAATCTTTTCCTCAATATAATACGGATGACTTTTCAAGATTTAAAACATTACATACTTATTGTAGAAGATATTTTCCAGAAGAAGTATTTGATCCTAAAGATTGTACAATAGATTTTGCACTACAAACTAAAGTAATTAAAACAAGTGATAAAAGATTAGCAGATGATAATTTTATGTATAAGGATTGGTCTTTGGGTGTATATAGTAAAGCAAGAAATTTATTAATTACTCCAGAAGAGGCTTATAAACAAGAGAGTTATAAGAGAGACTCACTAACCGTATTTCTTAGAAAGATTAGCACTTATGAACATTATAAAACTGGTGGTGGTGAAAGATCATTTATTGATTTTGATGACATGATTGAAAGAGCAATAAAAGAAATAGATTTTCCATCATTAAAAGTTTTAATTCTAGATGAAGCTCAAGATTGCACACCATTGCAGTGGTCAGTCATTTACAAAATGGCTCCTAAAGTAAAAAGAATTTATTTAGCAGGAGATGACGATCAAGCAATATACAAATGGAATGGAGCTGATCCAAAATATTTTACAAAATTTTTCCCAGGTAGAAAAGTTAAGTTAAGAAAAACTCGTAGATTTGGAGAGGCAATACATAAATTTTCTCAAATAATTAGAAGAGGTATTAGTGATAGTGAAGAAAAAGAATACCTACCAGGTAATACAAAGGGTCTTGTAAAAGCATATTTATCCTTCAAAGAAATTCCTTTTGAACAATTAAAAGAGGATTGGTACATATTAGGAAGAATTAATGAAACTGTAAATCAATTAAGAATGTTAGCTAAAGATGCTGGTTTATATTTTAAAGATAATAAAGGGACAAAATGTTTTGACCAAAAACAATGGGAGGCAATAAAATCTTGGACAACAATAAGTAACGGAAAAAAAATTGAAAAAAAAGGTGCAAGAAATATGTTTAAGTTTATTAGAGAACTTGAAGACCCAGCTTATAGATTAGATAAATTTTGGAGAGCAGAGCCGGATTTTAAAGAATATGATTTTCAAACTTTAAAAGAATGGTGTGGTTTAACGTTAGAGGATAGTCAAAAAAATAAACCATGGTATTGGATATTGAGAAGAAATTTCAAACCAAAACAAGTAAGGCACTTTATTAGATTATTAAGAAGATACGGTCAAAAAGAATTAGATAAAGATCCATTAATTACTATAGATACAATACACAGTGTTAAAGGTGGTGAGGCGAATCATGTAGTATTGTATGGTAAAGGTAACTATCCATCAGATTATAAAAATAAAAATAATCAAGAAAAAAGTGATGAACGTAAAGTTTGGTATACTGGTGCAACTAGAGCAAGAAAAACTTTACATTTGTTGAGATCTGACTATAAGTTTAACTATCCTATTGGACAAGATTATTTAATTTATGTGCAAGAGAAAAATGACAAATAAAGATATGTTTGACGAAAGTTTTCCTAATGATAAACAAATTGGAGGATCTCATTATAAACAATTTGTAATACAACCTTGGACTTTTATAAGAAAAAATAATTTAAATCCCTTACAATCAAATATAATTAAGTATGTTTGTAGATATTTATTAAAGGGAAACCCTCTACAAGATTTAGAAAAAATAAAACATTATTGTGATTTAGAAATTAAACATCTTAAAGATAGGATAGATGAAAAAAAAAGAAAAAATTAAATGTACAAAGTGTAAAAAAAATGCAGTTATTATTAAAAATAAAATTTATTATTGTGGTTTTTGTGGTGTTAACAAGTTTATCAGGATGCATAAAGGATTACGATATAAATCCATACACAACCATAGTGAGAACATTGGTAAATAATAAATGAGTAATGGATTACAACTTACTTTGACTTTTAAAAAATCCATGTGGAATACACCAATCGAGTATAAAGATTTATCAAATTACAGTGAAATAGCTATAGACTTAGAGACTAGAGATGACGGTATCAACGAGAAACTAGGAGCTGGTTGGGCTTTAGGTAAAGGAGAAATAGTTGGTTTTGCCGTAGCAGTAGAAGGATGGAAAGGTTATTTTCCATTTGGTCATCTTGGTGGAGGTAACATGATACCTGAACAAGTCAAAAAATATATGAAAGATGTATGTGCTTTACCTAATACTAAAATATTTCATAACGCACAGTATGATGTAGGTTGGTTGGAAGCATCAGGTATCACGGTCAACGGACCTATTGTAGATACAATGATAGCAGCTGCGTTGATTGATGAGAATAGATTTTCTTATTCTTTAAACGCATTATCTGTAGATTATTTAAATGAAATAAAAGCTGAGACAGAATTAAGAGAAGCTGCAGCAGCACATGGTATAGACCCAAAAGCAGAGATGTGGAAATTACCAGCAGAGCATGTTGGATATTATGCTGAGCAAGATGCAGAATTAACTTTGAAATTATGGCAAAGATTTAAAAATGAAATTGCCCAACAAAGTTTAACTACTGTTTGGGATATGGAGCAGCAATTGCTTCCGATGTTAATAAAGATGCGTCAACGAGGTGTGAAAGTGCAAGTGGAAAAAGCTGCAGAATTACAAAAAGAAATGAAGAGCCAAGAAAAAGAAATACTAATGGCCATAAAAAAAGAATCAGGAATAGAAGTAGACATTTGGGCATCACGCCAGATTGCCAAAGCTTTTGACAAATTAAAGTTAGACTACCCACGTACCGAAAAAACAAAAGAACCTTCCTTTACTCAAAATTGGTTGATTAATAATAAAAACAAAATAGCACAACTTATTGTAAGTGCAAGAGAGATCAATAAATTTCACGGAACTTTTTTATCATCTATTATGAAATACCAAGTTAAGGGAAGAATACATGGAGAGATAAATCAATTACGAGGAGACAATGGAGGAACTGTTTCAGGTAGATTATCAATGAGTAACCCAAACTTACAACAAGTTCCAGCTAGAAATAAAGATTTTGGTCCTAAGATTCGTAGTTTATTTGTACCAGAGGAAGGTTATAAATGGGGAAGTTTTGATTATTCACAACAAGAACCAAGAATGACAGTCCATTATGCAGCATCTATTGGTGATGGTTATGAGGGCTCAAATGAATTAGTAGAGGCATATCAAAACGCAAGTGCTGATTTTCATCAAACTGTTGCAGATCTTGTAGGAATAGAAAGAACTCAAGCTAAGACTATAGGTTTAGGTTTGATGTATGGTATGGGTAAAAATAAATTAGCTATTTCCCTAGGAGTTTCTAAAAATGAGGCAGACGAATTAATTATTAAATATAATAAGAAGGTTCCTTTTGTAAAAAAATTATCAGATAGATGTAAATTTGCAGCTGATGAAAAAGGTGTAATAAGAACTAAAAAAGGTAGAAAGTGTAGATTTGATTTATGGGAAACAAGAGATTTTGGACTCCATGTTGCAGAAAAATATGAGGATGCCGTAGCAAAATATGGTAAAGATAATATTAAAAGAGCCTACACTTACAAAGCTTTAAATAGATTAATACAAGGTAGTTCTGCAGATCAAACTAAACAGTCTATGTTAGATTGTTATAAAAGTGGTCATTTACCTATGTTACAAATTCATGATGAATTATGTTTTAATGTTAAGGATGAAACCCATGCTAAAGAGATACAAAAAATTATGGAGAATGCTATAGAGTTTAAAGTCCCAAGTGTGGTTGAATATGGATTAGGAGAAAGTTGGGGAGATGCTAAATAAAAAAAATTTTCCACATAATAATCAAGATATGATAGCTTATGCTGCTGGTCTTTTTGATGGAGAGGGTAATATTAATTATGCCCAATATAAATGTAAAAAACCCAATGGAAAAATTTATTTAAAATGGAATATAGGTATGGAAATAGCTATGACCGATTTAAGTTGCATAAAAAATTTTTATGATATTGTTAATGTGGGTACCATACATTTTAAAGGTAAAGCAAAAGGATCTTTAAATAAAAAAAATCAGTGGAGATGGAGATGTTCACATCAAAAAGCTTTACACTTATCTAAATTATTTTTACCTTATTCTGTGAGTAAAAGAGAAAAACTTTTAAAAATTATAAATCATTACGAATTTAAAAAACCGACAGATGCCCTAGGTAAAAAGTTTCCTTTTTTAAAACTTAAGAAAAATTAACTAGCAACAGCTAAAGTTTCTTGTACATCTTGATATTTGATCGCATTTCTTTTTGATCTAATATCTCTTTCTATTTTAAGCATATCGACTGTGCAAAGACCATTGGCCATTAAACCAGTCGACCACTTATTTTCAAGTTCTTGAAGTTCTTTCAACAACTTAATTTTTTCAGGACTCATTTTAGTTCCTCATAAGTTATGTGAACTCTTTTATTACCAGTGAAACCATCATCAGTAATTTCAACTAGTCCTTGGTTCACTTTTTCTGACACCAATAAAATCGCAGCAGTGCTTGTGGCAGCATCAACTACAGTGTCTAATTGCTGTCCTCCCATACAAGCTCTTATACGATAAGCTGTCATAAGATATTATAAGATATTTTAAAGGAGTGGTCAACATTATAGCCCTCACTATCTATAGCTATACAATGTACCTCATAATAGTCCATAAACCCTCCTAATTCTTCGATTTTTAATTTATTTGATCTACCATACTCAACTGCTGTTTCTCTACATATTGCAGCATCAGAAAGATTATCAACAAGATATTGTGTACACTGTGTGCCTACATCATGAAAATTCCAACACATGCTGCTTAACAATATAAATTTTAATATCATACTGAGTCTATTTGTTTACATGCAAAAGTTGTATAGATTTTAAATTCGTTTATTTTATCAGTACCTATTTCCTCAATTTTTTCAAGGGCTTTTTTATATCCATCCGTTTGGCATTTGTATAAATTATCGTAACTATTAGGAAAAGTATATGGTGTAATACATATATTATCTATCATAGAGCATAAGGTTATTGTTAAAATATATTTCATAATTAATTTGACTTTAATAATTATCCCATGTATTTAAGATTTCATGAAAAACAAAAAAAGTAAAAGTCTTATATTTGATACTATCATGACAGAAGTAGATGAACAATTGTCTTTAGTGCCAAGTAATGATTTTGATGGAAGTCCAATTCAGGACTCACTTCACATGGATATGTATGTAGATGCTATTGCAGACATACATTTTACTGACGGTATAGAAAGAAAACACTATCCGTTTAACAAAACAATTGCGACATATTTGATTGAAGATGAATTAGAGTGTCGGAATCTAGAACCTACAGAGGAGGATAAAAATGTCGATCAAAAAAACAATTAAATTTACTACTAGTGGCATAACATTACCACCAACGGCTAGTTCAAGTGTGCATCCACCAATAGGTGTAAAACCTGAGGGTGATGTAAATTTAGAGGCTGCATTAGATAGACTTGGTGACACAATTAAAGGTCTACTAAAAAATATGGATACACTTCAAAAAAATTTAGACAAACTTACAGCTGAAAACAAAAGACTTAAGGATGCTTTGGGTATTGTTGAGTCACCATTAGTATTAACAGAAGACATGGAGGTTAAAGATGGACATTAATAAATGGAAATCAGTTGCTATAAAAAAATACGACTATGATTTATTGAAGGGTCTTTGTAAAGATAAGTTTAGAGCTCCAGGTGCAATGATCTCAAAAATTTTAAGTGATTATGTTGATCACCAAGCTAGGAAACTTAAAATCCCTAACGCAACATACCGAACAAAGCTTTTAAATGGAGCTGCAGATGGATCCAAAAAAAATAAAGGGTAAAGAATTTTTTACCATAGAACTTGATCTAGGACACAATAACGTAACTTTATATGTTAATGGTGAATTAAGAAATAAGATACATACGGTCAAAGCAGAATCACTATTTGATCGTATGTTAAAAATAGCTAAATTAAAATTTCTTAAAATGAGAGATCAAGTTGAACAATAAACTTAAGGTATTAGATTTATTTAGTGGAATAGGAGGTTTTAGTTTAGGTCTTCATTCCACCGGTATATTTGATACAGTAAAGTTTGTAGAGTTTGATAAATTTTGTCAGAAAGTTTTACAAAAAAATTTTCCTGATGTACCAATAGAAGGAGATATAAGAGATGTCAAAGGAGAAGAATTCGAGGCAGATGTCATTACTGGAGGATTCCCATGCCAACCATTCAGTGTTGCAGGAAAACAAAAAGGGACAAACGACAACAGATATCTCTGGCCAGAAATGTTTAGACTCATTAAAGAAATTAAACCAGAGTTCGTTATTGGGGAGAATGTGCAAGGAATTATTAACCTCCAAGACGGCATGGTACTCAGACAGGTGCAAGACGAGTTGGAAAGTGAAGGTTTCGAAGTCCAATGTTTCCTTATTCCAGCTTCGGGCATCGGTGCTTGGCAC
>Ga0209348_1001292_pt1 | contig 12235 bp, 25 predicted proteins | sample ETNvirenome_2_30_FD_184065 | JGI IMG/M metagenome (GOLD analysis project Ga0209348, IMG submission 184065) | Marine viral communities from the Pacific Ocean - ETNP_2_30 (SPAdes) (version 2) | ecosystem: Environmental > Aquatic > Marine > Oceanic | place: Pacific Ocean | collected 2013-06-22 | reverse complement strand
TCTTTCTCGGTGATGACGATCATATCTTTAGCTTCTTGAGTGGTAAGTTCTGGCTTTAAAAGTGATGTTTTCATAACTAATCCTTCCGTTGTAAGAGGCGGGCAAAAGCACCCGCCCCACTGTTAAACCACAATGATTAGCCGCTGGCAATATCTTTGTTAGATGCCGATTTGATCCGATAGATCTTATCATAGCCATGTTTACGCTTGCCCGTTGGCCGTGCTTCGATTTCGTGACCATGCTGCTTAAGACGCCAGAACGAGTTGTGGACACTGTCACGACTCACCGACAAGTTCCCCGCAATGGTGGGAACCGCGATGAATCCCTTTTCCAGATATGCCAAAATCCGCACATCGGTCTTGGTAAGCTTAAACCATCTCGTAGTTGGTTTCCCTGCAATGTGATCATCGACCGCAAGCGGGTTACCATGCATATCGGTTTCGTTACCAGTTGCCAGAGTTCTCGCGCCGCTGTCCTGATCGATCCTAACACCTTGATGCTGGTAGTCTTGCGGCAAGCCACCGCTGCGTAAAGCTTTAAGCACCCGATCACGTTCACAACGCCGGAAGTAGTCCTCGAAATTGTCGTGTAGATCTTTGAGTTGGTTCATTAGGTTTGTTGGTAGTTTGTCCATTGGTTTTTCCCTTCGTTTAACCAAATATTGCTAATATAATCAGGACCAATAAAACGATCCAGACCAGTTTGAACACAGATGAAATAATTTCTTCCATGTTAAGCCGCCAGTTCTAGATTCCGCCAAGCCGCCCCATCGACGATCTGACGGACCTGATCCGCTCGACTGTATCGCTTGCATTCATTCCGGCCTTGATCCCGCGCATCTGGTAAATGCGTAGACCAATGCGTCAAGGCATTGAACCCAGCCCACAAGGTTGATCCCAATTCCTTCTTTTCCTCACTGAACCTTTCAAGCATCCAATTTAGACGCCTTTCGTTCACCGACAATTTCTCATCGACTGCTGCAGCCTTCGTGTTTTTCTTGCAAATAGTGTCCTTGAGGATGCCAGCAAAAGCCCGATCTGTAAGTGGGGATTTACGCCACAAGGTCATCTGTTCGTTTTGGTTTTGCCACATATCCAAGCCCATTGTCGCCTTTTCGATCATCGCTTCCGGTGACAATGCGCCCCTATGAACCCGCCGCTGGTGGTAGGCCTTTTCCCCGCCGAACACCAAAGTATTCCGGCATAGATCCCGATAGGCACCGGAAAAGATCTGAAAAGCCCAAGACATATCGACAGAGTTGAAGATATCCATCCGGCAGCGCACCACATCCGGTTGACCTGATCTGGTGTCGTGTTGGCTTTGCATGTCGTTGAAGTGAATTGTCCGGTGAACCCGCGCCCCCTGCTCATAAATGCGATCCAAGACATCGACATCATCTAAGGGAATATTGCTATCTCGCAATATTTCAGCCTGTTGTGCGAATAGTTCATCGTGCGGAACAAGCGCATATGTTTTGCCGACTGGCCTCACATTGAGCAAGGCACCCGTCGCCTTGTTCTGCAATGCGTGGAAGTCATTTATTCGGGTTGGTTCGACAAGTTCCCGTATTACTTCACCAGTTGGGGTCTTGTCCGGTGTGCTGGTCAATGCCTCAATCGGCACCCGCCGGATCTGGCCAAATCTTTCGTATAGGCTGACATCGTCAATGTCTTTGTGCCTGACCTGTACAACCCGATCATTGATATCTGCGGAATCCACCGCCCGTTGTGGGATTAAATCTAACATAGTTTTTAGTCCTTCCTAGTTGTTGTCCCGCTGCCGACTGGCTGCGAGTCCCTAAACACTAGCACACAGATGCTAGTATTTGAACAGATGGACAAAACTTTTTTGTCGCACCCGAAAAATGATCGACTAGCCCCGCGACTCGCTGCCGATCCGATCACCCCGTCACCCTGCCCCCGAACCAATAGGCAGAAACATCCAAGCAATCCCCAAACAATGAAGCAATGCGCTGACAATATTTTGAAGCAATGCGCTGACATTATTTGATCCCGTACCGATCCCGCCAGACCCGCCAAGTGATAGCCTGTAGTTGATAGGGCATAATGTCGATTTGTTGCGCGGCGTCCTTATATGCATTTTGCAGACCGCGATATTCACGGACACCGATATTGGTCCGGTCATCAGTCAATCCGATCCGCTCATTGTAAGCAATGTTTCTTGCGTGACCATCGATTGTCACGTTGAACTCGCCCATGATGTCACAGAAAAAGGATGTTATTTTCTGCCCCTTGAGCATCCTTTTTGCGCCGTCATAGTCAGGTTTGACCGCGAGAATGTCCCAAGCCTTGTTCTTCATTTTGTGGTAAGTACACACTTTCACGGAGTCGATGTCATCACCGCGAATAAACGCACCAATTAAAGCGTCAGCGTTGACAATATTCCTTGTCCACTTGTTGTTAGGTGACAACGCAGAAATAACAGCGACGACAATATACACTGGCACGTCATATTTTACGCCGATATCATATGCTGCATCGTAGGCGTTACCATACCAAGCCATACCGCCATCAAACTGTTCTGGCGTAGCGTCGAGATAGCAGTGCGTTATGTTGCTGATCATTTTTGGTTGGGATAGTTTTGTCGGGCGTTTCATGGCGTGACCTCAATATTCGCTGTCGTTTCGATCCAGACTTTAGCACCACAAGAAAGCGGTTTATCTGGTGAATAAACGACTGTAGACTCACCAAGTATTTTGACAGCGTGACAGTAGATATTGTCGCGGCTGGTCTTCACGGTGATGACTGGGTCATTCTTGTCATTCTTCGCATTGCTGCGAATCACGTGCTGATTTATGTGGATTCGCTTTTTCATCGGTTCGGTCCCTTCGTTGTTAAAAACAATAACAGGAACCTATCACCACCGATTATCGGGGTCAATAACTAATTTACCCTGCCTCTTCAAGTGCTCCAAACCACAAGAGGGACACAGATATCCCGCACCCCCCGTGGTTATCATCGCTGGCTCACCACACTTGTTACAAGAGTATTTGGCTGACAAAGTTGTGAGTTTACGGCTGACAATATTTTGATTGACAAAATTTAGCCTGACAATATTTGAAGCTGACATTATTCTGGTGGCCCATCGTTATCAAACAAGTCGCCTTGTATGGCACGTTCCACATCGTTGTAAACCTCGACAGCAGACTCACCGTGTTTTTCCATCCACTCTTCGCGTGACATTTCTGCGGCGTCCTCTTGCATCTCAATCAGCCAGTCCTTGACTCTACCCATCGTTCTCCCCCGTAAAGTTGCCTTCAAAAATAAAACCTTCTTCTTTGGTGTCTAAAATTTCTTGTAACCTGACTCTCAACTGTTCGTGCAGTGTCGCGGGGTCTACTCCTTTGGGTGCTTTTACACTGACAATATTATCCAACGAAAAATCATACGCTACTAAATCACCCATCACTGCACCTCCACTGTTGTACACTCACACTCATAGTTGTCGTTTATCATCAAGCCATCGTCTAGTTCTTTGCAACACGCCTCTTCGACAGCCTCCTCATCATTTCTTGCGCTGACAAAAAACTCATAGTCTTGTTTGACAGTCAAGACAACACGGTACATACGTTCTGACATTACGTAAACCTCCCTATCAATCCAATTACAAAGTGGTAGAGCATCCAGACTATGCTGGCCCATATACACACAAACAAGAGCATCTCAATGCCATCATGCGTGAGGTAGTAGTGTCTTGCTTTGTGCCAGCACTTAATCATGTAGCTACTTCCTCACTGTGTGCGGCCTGACATTTGGCTCTAGCGTCATCCCGCATCTTGCGGACTAACTCCATATCTCCCTTCACGTCATGTGCTTTGTCCTCTAAAAGGTAAGCAATCTCATCGGCAAAGTCATCATCGCTACTTCTAAACCAATCAGCCCAGTGTTCTAGGGACTGGACAAATGATGCCTGATTTTCCTCCTTCTTTTGTTTGAGGTGTATATTCCACGAAGACATATTGTCACTGTTCCATGCTATATGAACAGCGTCTTCATGTGCTGCGTCATAATCGTTACCCTCACACTCAAATGTGTACTCCACACACACTGTGGCTTGCCATAGCTTACTCATTTCACGTCCTCCCCAAATACCCAATCAGCCCACGGCTTTGTATTGCCTTCAGCATCTTTAGGTGGCTTGAAATCAAAGATGGTATACAGAGCGTATATCATGTCATCCATCTGTTTTAGTTGAGACACCTCTACGTCACGGCAATCATCAATGTAGTTGACAATATTCCTGAGTTGATTGGTGATCTTGAGCACCCTTCTACGATCTTCCTGTTTGATATGCATCTTTCAATCCTTCCTGTTGGTTGGTACACATAAGCCATACAGGTAACCAACAGGGATGTCAACACAAAAAGAAACGGGGCCAAGAAATAAATCCCAGCCCCGCTTCCCACAACAACGAAGGAGTTCCCTACGATCTACCAACCTCGTAAGGAATACCTAGTTTTACCAAACGCGGATAGTTGGCGTCAAGCCACTTTTTACAGTCGTCCCTATTTTTTCCGACATACACAGTGACAAGGCGTAGATAGTCTAGCTTCTGTTTGCTTTTAACTTGTTCTTTGTTTGTCTCTCCGATACGTACGGAAGATACAGGAGCGACAACCTCCCACCTCCAACGATTGACAATATCAATCTCCAACGGTTTGGTCTTTAAGCTATCTTTCATCTTCCCCCCCTATAGGAAAACACACAAGTTTTTCATTTACGGTGACAATATCCCAGTCACGCACAGTCTTCTCGTAGTAACATTCAGTCATGTGAGCATAGGTGTCTACAACCTCTACGGATATTTCACCATTAACGCTCGTCAGGAAGATCAGAATCCACTTCATCTTCTAATGCCTCCAAATACACATCTATAGCATCTCGTATCAAGTCTGCTACAGCTACTTGTTCACGACTAGTCTTTTGCATCTTACTAGATACAGCAGCTAGTCTGTCATACTGTTCTGTCTTTAGTAACAGATTGTATGTCTTAGTAGGTTCAACTATCTTGAAAGGTCTTGCCATCTTCTATGTCTTTCTTAGCTTGTTTATCCTTTTGTTTGTTACGTTTATCTTCTACAACACGTTTACCAAACTTAGGTAGTAACTTAGCTATGGGATTAATTTTATTAACTTTTTTCATAATAATATAATCCCTAAAGGTTAGTATTCTTATTGGTGTAAACCAGTTGTCAAGACTGGTCAACAAAAAAATGCAGTTGACAAGATTATTCGTATGGATTATCTGTAGTCATTGTCTTTGACAAACAGGGGACTGACATGAAATCACCGAACTGGTTACAGGGCTATGTCGAGGGCTTGGAGTTTCCTAGCCTGACAAAATATAGATCAGACTGCCCCGTGTGTGGCAAGAAGAACACCTTCAGCGTTACAGATGATGGACTCAACCGTATGTGGCACTGCTTCCATGCAGACTGCAACGTGTCAGGACGCACTGGTGTTACCTTGTCAAGAGAACACGCTAAGAAGGCGTTGAGTCGGGCGCGGTCCTTGAAGACCGCCACGCCCTCCTCATCCCGTACTAATTACACTTACGAGATACCAGACACATTTGTTAGTGTTTCCCGTAGCTTAGATGCTGAAACGTACGTCAAACGAGTCAATGCGTACGATGCGTATTTGGCTGGACGGGTTGATATACGCTTTGATTTCAAGCGAAACAGAGCGGTGTTTCTTGTGAAACATGGCAACAGGGTTGTAGATGCAACAGGGAGATCACTCAATGGCAGAAATCCTAAATGGTATCGTTACGGAACTAGTCACTATCCTTTCGTATGTGGACATCATAGCAATGCTGTTGTGGTAGAGGATTGTGCTAGTGCATGTGCAATAAGCAATATTGTTACTGGAGTAGCACTGATGGGGACAAGTTTATTACCCCAGCACTTGGCTACACTGTCTAATTACCCGAACTTTTTTGTAGCACTCGACAAAGATGCCACTGACAAAGCTGTTGACATGGTTCGTGTCTTACGTAGTGTTGCACCGACAAAGATGATGATACTGAGAACTGATTTGAAAAACATGGACAAGGACGAACGGGATGACTTCATACGATCCTATATCAATCGATAAACAGATATTGGGCTTCTGCCTCAACCACAAATTCTTTTCGGAGGTGCTGAACATCGTCAACCGCGATATGTTCAGCCGTGAGATGCGTGACGTGTTCGACGTTATCGTTCACTCGCACACGAAATACGAGAACGACATCACAGTGGGTGAACTATCTGTGCTGTTCAATGATCGCAACCCAGCCATGCCTGACAGTTCGCGGGAGAAGTCACAAGAACTGATCCTCAGTCTAGACTGTGGTAACCCTGCCAACACAGAGATGCACATGGACATGGTGCGTAACTTCTGGCTGCGTGACCGTGCGCGAATCATCGGCGAGAAAGCCATAGAGATATTTACAGGCGAGAGTGAAGACTTCGGTGAGTTACGGTCCTTGATTGAGGACATAGAGGATGGGCGTATGTCTGACCGCACGACATACGAGAAGATCACAGCAGACTTGGGTGAACTGCTTGAGGATCACGGGGGAGAACCCGACTTCCCTTTTGAGTTCAACCTGATTAACGAGCGTGTGGAGGGCATGGACAGAGGTAACTTGGGTATAATCTTTGCTCGTCCGGAGGTGGGCAAGACTACTTTCTGTTGCTTTCTTGCCGCTAGTTACATCAGGGCGGGATACAAAGTAGTATATTGGGCTAACGAGGAACCAGCAGAACGCATCAAGTTGCGCTTGATACAGTCGTACTTCGGCATAACTCGCAAAGAACTTGAAGACAACAAGCAGAAGTACATACCGATTAGTCTAGAATTGATAGAACCTAATCTAGATGTGATGATGGCTATCGGCATGAGCATCGAAGAGGTGGACTCGTACGCCAAACTGAACAAGCCCGACATCATGTTCTGCGATCAGCTTGACAAATTTCGTGTGTCGGGTGAATACAATAGGGGTGACGAGCGACTCAAGGAGACTTACGTGAACGCACGGGAGATAGCTAAACGTAACAAGTGCCTTGTGTGGGCTGTCAGTCAAGCAAGTAACGATGGACATGATCGTCTGTTTATCGACTACAACATGATGGACAATTCGAAGACGGGTAAAGCTGGTGAAGCTGACATGATCATCGGCATAGGTAAAACGGGGGCGAGTGATGTTGACAATGTGGTAAGACACATTTGCATATCTAAGAATAAAATAAACGGATGGCACGGGCCGATAGACGCTAACATCGACATACAACGAGGAGTGTACTACTGATGAGCAACCATCAAAACGAAGAGATCAAAGAGAACCTGTACGATGAAGAGTATCATCGTTTAGAGAAGAAGTATCCACAACTGAATGCAGCGTCTATAGCTACACTCGCACGGTACTTCGCAACGAAACGATGGGAGGAGATGGGTGACTAATAAGTCAGCAAAAAGAATAGGAGACATAACTGAACTTGAATTGTGCCATCATTTTTTGGATCAAGGTTTAGAAGTGTACAGAAACGTGTCATCTACTGGGCCTGTTGATTTTATTACCCTAGATACAGAGTCAGGAGAAGTAGCTCTGTATGACAGTAAAACCGTAGGCGTAAGAAAAAACGCAAAAGGAGAATCTGTTGTTCATGTAGGTTATTTAAGTGACATACAAAATAAACTGGGAGTGAAGCTGGTAGCGAAATATGATGGCATGATATTAAATGAAGAAAAGGTGATTTTATGAATGTCCTCACGTTCGATGTGGAGACAACCCACACACACAAACCATCGGGGGGCACGACTGCTCTACCCTACTTTGGTAATCGTTTAGTTTCAATAGGTTACAAGTGGTCTGACGAAGAACAGGTGTTCTACGACTGCTACTACCACGAGACTGAGCCGCCCACACCAAGCGCGGCACAAGACTTTCAGACTGCGTTGGACTACGCAACTGTGCTTGTCGGACAGAACATCAAGTTTGACTTGCAGTGGATACGCGACTGTGGATTTGTATACGAGGGGTTTATCTATGATACTATGGTTACAGAGTATGTTCTATCGAAAGCGCGGAGATGGCCTCTTGGACTTGCTGCTCTCGCAAAAAAGTATAACACGGTGCAAAAGGAGAAAGACCTTGTTCAGCCGTATTTGGACGAGGGTAAGACGTTTTATGAGATACCGTGGGAGATAATCAAAGAGTACGGCACATCTGATGTTGCGGCTACAGAAGAGATAGCGTACAAACAACTTGACGTGCTAGGCACAACATTCGAAGGAATCTACAGTGAGCAATTTGGTACCAACACTACGCCTATCGTTTGAGATGGCTAACACACTGTCGCGTATCGAACGCAACGGATTGCGTGTAAATCTAGAGACACTCGCAGAGATAGAACGTCAGTATCAGGATGAACTAGATGCGTTAGAGTTACGCCTCAACGACATGGCTCGTGAGGCTATGGGTGACACCCCTATCAGTCTAACCAGTCCCGACGACAGGTCTATGCTCTTGTACTCCCGCAAGGTTAAAGATAAGAACACGTGGTCCGCTGTCTTCAACTTGGGCATGGAGCAGCGTGGGGCTACGATGAAACCTAAACAGCGCACCCGCATGACCAAGAAGGACTTCAAGGCACACGTAAGTAGCAAAACAGATATCATCTTCAAGACAGAGGGGCAACGATGTCCGACTTGTCTAGGCTTTGGTCGTGTTCGTCCCGTGCGTAAAGACGGCACACCAAGTAAAGCGTTGCGTGTGTGTAAGCAGTGCGGCGGCAAGGGCGTAGTCTATCGTTCGACAGGAGAGGTTGCTGGGTTCAAAATCATACCACGTAACGTACGTGACGTTGCATCGGCAGGATTCAAGACGGACAAGGAAACTCTCGCTGAAATACGAGATACACTCAGTGGCCCCGCCCGTGAGTTTGCAGATGCGTACGTTAGATACAACGCACTCCGAATGTACTTAGGAACTTTTGTAGAGGGTATGAAAAACAATGTGGACGACAAGGGACTCATCCACCCTGAATTTATGCAGTGTGTTACGGCGACGGGTCGCCTTTCGTCTCGCAATCCTAACTTTCAAAATATGCCACGAGGTAACACATTTGAGATCAGGAAGGTTGTCGAGAGTCGCTTTCAAGGCGGCAAGATTATCGAAGGTGATTACTCGCAACTGGAGTTCAGGGTAGCGGGGTTTCTTGCAAGGGACAGTCAGGTGTATATTGATGTAGGGCAAGGCACAGATGTGCATAGTTACACTGCCAGCGTGATAGGTTGCTCTCGTCAAGAAGCGAAGGCACATACCTTCAAACCACTCTACGGTGGCACTACGGGCACAGAGGACCAACAACGCTACTACAGAGCCTTCAAGGATAAGTATGAGGGAGTAACCAACTGGCACGATCACCTCCAGCGAGAGGCCGTAGAAAAGCGTGTAATCACCCTTCCAAGTGGGAGACAGTATGCTTTCCCTGATGCGCGGTGGACTAAGTACGGAACGGCTACATATCGCACCAACATCTGTAACTACCCCGTACAGGGGTTCGCTACAGCGGATCTATTACCTATCGCTCTTGTCGAACTCGACGGATTCTTCGCAGAAAATAACTTACAGTCTGTGATATGTAACACCGTGCACGATTCGATTGTTATTGATGCACACCCAAGTGAAATAGATATCTGTATCAAGTTGATGCAGGAGGCTATGCTGTGTTTGCCGCACGAAACAAATCGTCGTTACAACGTGATTTATGATATGCCTGTCGGCATCGAAATAAAAATGGGCGATAATTGGCTTGACTTACAAGAAGTCGATTTGTAATATCATTCTACAACCCTAGAAACAGGAGATGGATATGTTAGGGACAGAAGTGTTGGAAGTTGAAAAGGATCTCGACAGCATAGTGTCAGCTATGACCTCAGAGGACATAACTGAGATTATGAAAGTTACTGGTCAAGGGACCACGTCATCCGAAAAGGTTGGGCTACCGCGACTCAGTATAAACTACGATCAAGAAACAGAAGATGGCATGAACCTCAAACGAGGGGATTGGAAGATGTATCTAGATGGCAGGTTCGTCTACGCATCGGAAGTTGTCTTGCGGACTCTGATACGTACCTTTGAGTATAGTATGTGGGATGCAGAGTTGAATGAAGGTAAGGGTGGCTTCTCGTGTAAGTCTATCCAAAAGACTTCCTTCGGAGGTGCTTTTCCAGACACTGAGGGCGGTGATAAGTGTGGTCGTTTGTCGAGGGATGAAGAAAACGCCCTAGACAAAGATGATCCACAATACTTGTCGAGTCGTGCAGTTGTCTGTAATCAGGTGATGTACGGGCATATTAGTGGTGCTTTTCGTGAAGCAGACGGTACGCCTGTAGATGTGGTGAATGAGCCAGTTGTGGCGTACTTCAAACGGTCAGGCTTCAAGCCTATTGCTGATTTCGTTTCGTCGCTTGCGAAACAGAATAAGTTGATGGTCTTGACTGAGATGAAGTTGACTACAAGCAAACAGAAGAAGGGTAGTGTAACTTATTGGACTCCTGTTCCCTCCTCTGCTGGTGTCGTTAAAACTTTGACTGATAAGGACAAAGACTTGATGGCTAACTTCGCTGATACAATCAAAGCCCACAACGATACGGTTATGGGTGAACATCGTGAGGCTGTAAAGCTGATCTCTAGCGGTGACGACATAGATCTTGCCGCTGAGTTCAGTAATGCTGCTTCTGGTTAAACTCCAAGACTATCTAAATAAAGTTGGGCAGGGGGACGTAAATGTCTCCCTGTCTAGTTTGGCGCAGTTCACAAAAGACTGTAAAGAATCCGCAGCCAAACAAATATCTAAGGACGACAGAACGTATCGAATACGTATGTCTGGTTTAGGTAGACACTTGTGTCAACAAATCCTAGAAAGGGATGGACACAAAGAAGAGCTACCCTACAACGCTCCCACTCGTTTTTGGTTTGGTGACTTATCAGAAGCTATGCTGATGTGTATCATGCGCGAAGCTGGTATAGATATCGTTGATTTCCAAAAAGAAGTAGAACTAGAAATAGCTGGTCACAAGATACGGGGCACCCTCGACGTTATCATACGAGACGAGTCTGGTGTCGAAAAGGTGTGGGACATCAAGTCCGCTAGTGACTGGGCTTTCAAGCACAAGTTCGGATTCGGTGGCTACGACTCTATAAAAGAGGATGACCCATTTGGTTATGTGATGCAGGGGTACTTGTACGCCACTGCTATGAATATGCCGTTTGGGGGCTGGATCGTCATAAACAAATCTGGTGGACAGATTGCTGTGGTCGATGCCCCAGAGTGGCAAGATGAAGACCGTGTCAAATACATGGCGGATGCTGAAGAGCGTGTCAAATTCTTGACAGACCCAAAGTCGAAGCCTTTCAAGCCTTTTCCAGATGAGTTCGAAACATATAAGGACGGCGGTATATTTCGTACGGGCAACAAACTTATGCCCAAACCTTGCGGATTCTGTGGGCACAAGTTTCACTGTTGGCCCAAAGCTGAGATACACGGTAAAGTTACATCGAAAGCTAAGTTTCCCCCGTTAGTTTGGTATACACGGCTCAAGAAGAGGGAGCTATGATATGCCATACCTATTCGTTAGGGACTACGAAGTAGATCTGATGGACATGAACCCTGACCTATATCACGTCTATGTAGAGTCATCTAGAGGCGAAGGCGGGGACAGAAAGTTGGTGTATATCAGACAAAGTCAACGAGGCTTACCTATGTGCTTGCGTGAGAATCACAGCGAGACAGGAACCTTGTCTTTTCAAACAGAGAAGCGAGATATATTGCATCTCGAATCGGAACTATCTAAGATATCTAAAGTGTCACAATCAGGAGCCAACGTATGCGTCCCGCTGATCCACTTGACAAACGAACTTTCTATCCTAGAAAAACAATCCCCAAAGGTCGCAGGGTACGTGCTAAAAAGAATGGGATCGATAGGAATGCAACTGTGAAGAGATCACAATTTAGGTCTAACTTTGAACTGAACATGGCTAAGTCGTTGGCTAGAAAGTCTGTGCCTTACGAGTATGAGTCAACAAGATTGACCTATGTGCCCAAACCAAGAACGTATACTCCAGACTTTTATTTGCCTGATCAAAAGATATTCATCGAAGCAAAGGGTTACTTCGACAAAGGTGACAGAGTGAAGATGCAGCTTGTAAAGGAACAGTATCCTGA
>Ga0209348_1001291_pt1 | contig 12243 bp, 12 predicted proteins | sample ETNvirenome_2_30_FD_184065 | JGI IMG/M metagenome (GOLD analysis project Ga0209348, IMG submission 184065) | Marine viral communities from the Pacific Ocean - ETNP_2_30 (SPAdes) (version 2) | ecosystem: Environmental > Aquatic > Marine > Oceanic | place: Pacific Ocean | collected 2013-06-22 | reverse complement strand
AAAAATTGAAGTTCCTGAATGGGAAGAAACAATTTATTTTAAAGCGGCAACAAACTTTGCTGTAGAAAAAAAGATTATAGAGTTACATGGTAAAGGAGACCTTGTTGAAGCTTTGGTTGAAACATTAATTGCTAAAAGTCTAACAAAAGATGGTAAGAAAATGTTTACAGCGGCTGATAAAGTTGTATTGATGAGAGAAGTTGATCCTGAAGTGATCATACGTATTGTTGGTGCAATGAATGATGCTAAAAAGGAAGCACAAGACGCCATGGGAAACTCACCAAAGATTTAGAGACCCTGTTTTTGTTCAAAATAGCAGAAACACTAAATCAACCGGTAGAATGGGTCCTCAATAATGTTAGCACAATTGAGTTAGAAATGTGGGCTAAATATTTTGAGTATCAGGTTAATCAAACCAAGAGGAAATAAACTATGGCAACCAAACACACTATTGAGATTCAAGCAAAGGACAAAGCCAGTAGAGCTATCAATAAGGTAGACAAAGGTTTAGACAGAACAGCACGTAGAGCTCTTATGCTCAAAGGTGCTATTGGTATAGCAGGTGCGGCAATTGCGGCGCTTGGAACAATGGTAGTGTTTAAACGTGTTATTGATGATATGGACAATCTTGCTAAAGCGGCAAGAAACGTAGGTATCACATCAGAGAAAAGTTTTGCAAAGTTTCAGGTAATTAGAAAACTATTAGAAGAAGGTGGACTATCAGCAGAAGAAACTGATAGAATGTTTAGAAACCTTGAAGGACGTATGGCGGCTGGTATAGCCGGCAACAAACAGTATGCTGAAATCATGGCAAAACTTGGTGACAGTATATTTGATGTAAATGGTAAACTCAAAGACGCACCAGATCTATTTACAGCAGTTGCTCAAGCAATGCAAGAAGGTACAATTGGTATGGCTGACGCTCAGAAAATACTGGGTGAGATGGTTGGTCCTAAAGTACTTGGTGTATTCCAACAATTAAAACAAGACGGAGTTGGTGTAGGTAAAGCATTGGCTGATGTAGCAGATAGTATGAACATAGTCAGTCTTGAAGATGCTCAACGGGCAGAAGTATTCAATGATAGTTTGAGTAGATTAGGTGATCAATTAACATACCTAATGCAAGAAGCTCTTATACCTATATTACCATACATGACAGAATTTGTAAAAGACTTGGCGGCAAGTGCACCAGGTTATTTAGAAAAGTTCAAAGACGCTATGGCGGCTATGCAACCAATATTTGATGCTATTGGTATGGTACTAACAGATGTTGTTGTACCAACTTTAAAAGTATTCTTTGAGTTTTTAAGTTCAATGGTAGAAGTAATGAAGCCTATATATGAAGCGGCATTACCATTGTTTAAATTAGGATTAGAAGCTGTAAGCACAGCAATGGAATTTGTTGTTAATACTATAAAAGAATTTGAAGATGAAATAATAGGTGCAATTGAAACTGTAACAGACTTTGGTAAAAAGATCAAAGAAAACTTTGGTGGCATCAAAGATAGTGTTGTAAATGCAACAGAAGCAACAACAAGCAAACTAAAAGAACTATGGTCAGGTGCTTATGATTATTTGGTAGGTAACAGTATTGTTCCTGAACTTAAAGAAGAAATAGTAAGTGAGTTCAGAGAAATGAAAGATATGACTACAACATCTACACAAGAACAAGTAGATGAAATCATATCAGACTATGATAGATTACAAAAAGCAATGATGAAGAAAACTGATGAAATGAAAGAATCTAATGCAAGTTTTGTTGAAGACTTCAATAAACAGTTTAATGATATATTAGCAGATGGACTTGTAGAAGGTAACTTAAACTTTACAAGTTTTGCAGGACTATGGAAAAGCACACTGAAAGATCTTATCTCAGATACACTAAATGGTGGTAATCAATTGAACAGTATATTAGGTCAAATTGGTTCACTAACAGGTGGTGGATTCAATGGAGGCGTAAGTGGAATGTTTGGTGGATTATCAGGTTTTGCTACAAGTGTTGTAGGTGGTGTTAAAGACTTCTTTGGAGGCTTCTTTGCAGATGGTGGTAAACTTGGCGCAGGTAAGTTTGGTATTGCAGGAGAAGAAGGCGCTGAAATTATTTCAGGCCCAGCAAATATCACTCCAATGAATCAACTATCAGCACCAGCCGCTCCGCCGGTAAATATTACAATACAAAGTATAGATACTCAGACAGGAACAGAGTTCTTATTAAAGAACAAGAACCAAATTGAAGGTATTATACAAAATGCCTACAATAGACGTGGCAGACAGGGGATATATTAATGACATTGAATATTTTTACATATCCAAATGATTCAGGAACAGGTTACATTGATTCAGATTATTATGGAACTTCTACCACTGGTTGGTTAGGTAGAATGAATGAGTTGGTAGACGGAAACTACTTGGCGTGGGCAGGAACAAGTCCAACAGCAACACCAGCACAATTTGCAACAGCAACAGGTGAATTTAACAAAGCTATAGACAATCAAAGTGAATTAGATAATATGAGTATGTATGACATATGGTATTATCCTATTGTTACTATTGATAGTGAACAGATTTTAGCAAATTGTAGTAGTGTTAACGTAAATGATACACCAGGTGTAGATTTAAGTCCAAGTGAATTCAATATTAGCAGTTCAACTGGTAATGGTTTAGTAAATGGTGATGTAGTTAAATTAGATGGATTTGATGGAAGTATGTCAAACTACAACGGTTCAAGTTTCTTCTACAAAGATGCAGGTGGTGGAGTTGCTAATTTATACAGCAACAGTGATTTAACAACCAGTCCACTATTCATACCAGCAGGTATAGCAGATGTTCCTATTGAGTTTGTTTATCCTACAGCATATGATAGTACAAATGATGCTGTTCAAGTAAAACTATCAATGGGTGGCAATGGAGCATTGTATGATAATTTTAGCATTGACTTTGCTAACGCAGATGATGCCACAGTACCATATCAAAGTATGTTACATGATGGACCAGGTGGCACATATCAATTGTATATTGATAAAGTTACAGGTACTGATACATTTCAATTATATACAGATTCAGGTATGACTACACCATTAACATATGCAACATTCTTAACAACATATGGTACAACTACAGCAAGAGGTGCGTTAGATACACAATTAAGCAGAGCAAGTTTACCTCACTATAATATCACATCAGGTGGTGCTATAAGTAGTGTAAGATATTTTGATTCTACTGTAGGCGCCGCTAATCCAGATACAACACAAGGTTTGATCAAAGATAGTGGAGTGCGTAATCTAACACAAAATTCAATCATTGATTATAACACTGATGCTGACAACAACTATTTAGAAATTGAAAAGATTTTAGTTCATACATTTACAGATACTCAACGTATGGATTATCCAGGCAAAGGTTATTACAAACATCCTGTAAAAGATATAACAAGCACAACACCAAGTGTTCCAATAAACTGGAATCCAAACAATATGATACCAGCTACTATTGTAGGTGGAACACAACCAAGTGATTTAACAACTCATACATTCAACATATATGATAAAGATTTAGGAACAAGCACAAGTGTAGACTTCAGTAGTACAGCATTTACATTAGACAGTTTAGATGTTGTAAGCACAGCAAACAATGTACGTCCAGCAAATGGTGGACAAGCTGTTGATACAAGTTTAGATACATTTGATACTTGGACTACAAGCACATCAGGTCCTGAAATAAGAATGTTTGGTGTAGCAAGTTACAAAGTAAATGGCAACAACGTTACAACATTTTATTATGATGAAAGTTATGCAACATCAATACCTCTTATCAAAGGATTATTAGATATATTACAAACAAACAGTGGTGGTTTGTATGTTGATGTTAACTATGTAAACAAAACAACAGGTGCAAGTGCAACTAAAAGTGTTATATTACAGCCTTGGGGTGAAGAAGCGGCATTTACAGGTTTTAGTAGCGTAACAGCCAATGGTGGTAGTGTACAAGTTAAGTTTGAAGATGGTTCAAGTGGAACAGCACCAACCTCATACAACGGTATAGAAGGTAGACAATTACCAGCACCTAACCAAGTATCAATGAACTATGATAATTTTAAAACTATTAACTGTAAAGTTATAGGCGGTGATGCATATGAAGGATTACAAGACGGTAGTCCACAAAATGCAATGGGTTTACAAGATATATTCAGTGACTTTCAATGGGTTCCAAAAAATATTCCAAGTCAAGATGGACAAAGCACAATTACAAGTGGATATTTTCAAACAAATACATATACATTTAATTTTCATATGAGATATACTTCAACATTGGATCCACAAACATTGATAACTTCATTTTCAGACTTTGAAAAGGTTGGACCAAACGCAGATGACACATTAAGTAGTGGTGTAAGTATAACACTTGGCAGAGGTGTTGAAACTGTTGATGGTGTTAGCAATGTATACAACACAATACCAAGCAGTTTTACACATTTTAGTAAAATTAAAACAGGTACAATAATACAATATCCTGATGCAGTAGGTAATACTATTAGAGCTGTTATTCAGTTACAAGATGAGTCTAACAGTACAACAGAAAGACGTTTTAAAGTAAATCAAATTGATACAAGTCCTTTAGGTAATTCATATATATGGCAAGGACCAACTCTAAATGGTAATTTTGCATTACCAGATCAATTTGTTGTAACAACAAACTTGGAAAACTTCTATAGTGTTCAAAGTGTAGATACATATTGGAGTAAACCACCTTTCTATAATAATGCAGGTGGAGCAGGCATATCCTTTTCACCAAGAGTAGTATTCCAAGGTGTAACAGATATTAATCTTGTTGACAGTGGTAAAGTTACAGGGTTAGAAGGTGGTGTAACTACAGCAAACGTAGGTACAAGTATTACACCAGTAGATAGTACAACAGGTCAATTGCTACTAAACAATCCAAACAATAGAAATCACTTTGCCAAAGATTTAACAGTAATAAACTTTGGTAATACTGTATATCTACAACGTACAGGTGCCAGCACATATGTTAATAATCCAGAATTAAGCACAGATTATTATCCTATTGATAGAGCTAAAACAAGATCATTTAGTACTATTGGACCAACTGTTAACTTAACAAGTAATTCAAGTGGATACCTAACAGGTGTTACATTGAATAATGTAGGTAGAATGCCTGAAGGTAAAAAGATGTTAACATTCCAAACAGTAGCAGATACATACACACCGCCAGCATTAACATTAGCTGAACAAGAAGATGTATTTGATACAGATGATGAATGGGCAAGTGATGATTACCAAGCAGACAAAGAATGGCCAAACCACGTGTCACCACAGAGTGCAAACATTGTTTACAACAGTCCTACTATTGTAAACACATCAAGCAGTGGTATAAAATACACACGTAGTATGGGTCATACAAAATGGCAATTAGAAGTAACATATCCACCAATGAATGTAAGTGACTTTAAGAAGTTTCATGCAGTAGCACAAGCGGCACATGGACAAAGCACACCATTCTTCTTTATGTTAAAAAACAAAGACAATGTTCAGATATTATGGAGAGACACATACTCAGAAGGTACAACAAAACACATACGTCTCAGAGAACCAGCAAGTGTAGGTGACACACTACTAACTGTTGATGGATTTTTAAGTAATGTAGGTGCATTTGAAAGAGGTGAAGTGTTTATTGATGGTGAAAATGAAAATGGTAATCTACACACAGCATTGAACACAGTAAATTCAAACATTTATGGTGAAGCAAAAATACGTACACCTTGGCCAATGCGTAAAGCACAAAGTGCAGGACAAAAGATATACAAACATCCATCACACGCAGTTGTTACATTGGCAGAAGATAACTTCAACTATAGTGTTGATCAAAACAATTACTATTATGTAACTGTAATGTTTGATTTAGATAATTGGAAGTAAACTATGGCAACATTAGAACAGATAGTAGCAAAAGAAACTATACAATACTATGACTGTGTTAAAATAGAAATAGATAGTACACATACATATTATCTAACACAAGCACCTTATAATCTAACACTATCAGATGGCAACACATACACAGCCGCAGGTGGTTTATTACAGATAACTGATTATGTTGATAACGCAAACTTTAGTATTGAAAAACTAACAATAACATTGGCAGGTATTGTAACATTACCAACAGGTGATACAGTATTAAAAACTATACAAAGTTTAGATTACATTGACAAACCAGTTACAATATTCCGTGCATTCATGGAAAACTTTACAGTATCACAACAAGTGGTATTATACAAAGGTTATATCAACAACATAAGTGCAACATTATCAGACAAAGGTGATAGTACTACAGGTGAAATAGAAACAAGTAGTCACTGGACAAACTTTGATAGAATAAGCACAAGATACACAAACAGCAACAGTCAAAAAGAAATACATTCCACAGATGAAGGTTTTAGTTATGCAAAAGAAGTGCAAAAAGAAGTAATATGGCGTGAGGCATAATGGAAAAGCAACTACAATATAGACTTGGTATGTGGTTAGCAGAAAAGAAACATCAGCCTTGGGTAAGAGGTAAAAATGATTGTTGTACTTTGTTTATGGAATGGCATGATATAGCACACGGTACAAAAACACTCAAACAAATATACGGTAAATACAATGACTTAAAGAGTGCAATAACTTGGGCTAAAAAGATTCCATTGGACAAGTGGTTTCCAGAACATGGATACAAACAAGTTGAAGATTTACAGGACGGTGATATAGTGCAAGTACAACATGATAGAAGATTCAGCAGTGGTTACATAGTGTTTATGGGTTTTGCTTGGGGATTAGGTGATAATACAGGTGGTATAACAAGACATGATTTAAGCACAAATGTACCTCACACAATATGGAGGTATGCAAATGGGTCTTGATCCTTTTACAAAATTTGTTATAAAATTAGCAATTACAGCATTTAGTTACAATCAACAACGTAAAGCACAGAAACGTGCAGAGCGTCAAGCACGTATTGCAAGATCAAATGTATTGGTAAACAAACAATCAAACAATGATCCTGTATATGTACTGTATGGTAAACAACGTATGGGTGGAACCAGAGTATTCATTGAAAGTTCAAATGGATCAGGTAATTTAGATTCAACAACAAAATTAAACATGGTTATTGTTATGTGTGAAGGTGAAGTAGGCACAGTAAAACAAATGTATTTCAATGATACTCTTGTATTTGACAGTGATAATGGTGGAACACTAACACCAAACAGCAGTGGTGGACAAACATTAGGTAGTTTTACCAGCAAATACGCAAGTTACATAACTTGTAATTGGTATCCAGGTACTACAACACAAACAGTAGATACAGCATTGCAAGGTAGTGTAAACAGCACAAGTGCAGTAAATGCAACAACTATTGAAAAAGACAAATATTATGAAATTGTCAGTGTTGGCTCAACAGATTACACAACTGTAGGTTCACCAAACAACACCGTTGGAACACAATTTGAAGCAACAGGTACACCAACAGGTGATGGAACAGTAAAACTAACACCTTGGACAGATAATCATAAACTACAAGGCGTAAGTTATTTTGCTATTCAATTAGAAGCAAATGGTACTACATTTGGTGGACAACTACCAACAATGACAATGGTATTAGAAGGTAAAAAGATTTTGAATGTAAGTCAACTAACAGAAGGTGACACAGACGCAAGTTTAGTATCAGGTGATTATACAACAGGTGCAGATCAGAATCCTGTAGATGTACTGTATGATTATTTGCGTTCAGATATATTTGGCAAAGGATTAGACAGAGACAGCAACGGTGCTTGGAAGTGTGGTGAGAACATAAACATTGACAGTTTCAAACAAGCAAGATTAGATAGCGCCGCGGCAAGAAGTGCAAGTGGTTATAAGATAAATGGTTACCTACAAACAGAAAAACAACTGTTTGATAATGTAGGTGAGATATTAGAAGCTTGTAATGGCATACTGTTGTTCAAAGATGGAAAGTATGAATTAAAGATACGTAAACAAAATGAACAATCAGGTATTCCTACAAGTGCAATCTTTGACAAAGATACAATTATTGGACAAATAAGTTTAACACTACCAAGCAAAGCAGGTAAACTAAACAAAATGACAGGTGTATTTGCTAATCCAGATACCAAATGGAATGATGATATAGCTATTCATAGCAATGCAACATACCTAACAGAAGATAACAGTAGTGTATTAGAACAAACAGAGGAGTATACTGTTGTAACAGATAAAGCAATAGTACAAGACTTAATAACACAACAAGTGGACATAAGCAGAGACCGTAGTGTTGTTGTATTCAAAGCACCTCACGTAGCATTACTACTAAAAAGTGGTGATATTATTGAAGTAAGACATGATGAATTTGGTTGGGGCACAGGTGCAGGACAAACACAGAAATTTTTCCGTGTAGAAGAACTAAAGTTATCAGAAGATAATACAGTTGATATTACGGCTACAACATATGATTCAAGTAAGGAACTATAATGAGTATAATTACATTAAACAAAGGCACAGAAGTACAAACTAACACACAAGCACAAGATGTTGGTGGAAGTTTACCAATAGGCAACCTCAGTGATGTTACTATTGTAGGTTTGGCCAATGGTGAAATACTACAATACAACAGTAGTACAGGTAAGTGGGAAAACCAAGCTGTAACAATTACATCAGTTGACGGCGGAACATACTAATGGAACATCCATTCAAAAGTGATTTAAGAAACGCATTCCGTGCTAACATTGATTATGATGATATGCAAAGATTATGTCATTTTGCATGGGTAAAGAAAATAAAAGAACATCCACCAGGCACATACGTGGTATATCATTTTTACCAAGGTGGTATTGCAGTTGCCACAAATGCATTGAATATCAACCATTGGTTAGAAGTACATGGACAAAAACCAAGACCACCAGTAAATCCACTATATGTTGAAAAGGTAATGAAAAGAAACAATTATGATAAGAAGATTGATAACCGTAACACTTGGAAATACAAGAAAAGAGTTGTAAAAAGATTACCACCAACTGAAATGCAAAGAGATATATGGGATAAGTTTACCAACTATAATTTTACCGCAAGTGAGTTGGCAACAGCATACAATATAACCGTTCCAGGTGTTTATTACCATGTTAAAATGTACCGTCAAAAAACAGAGTTGACAAACCAATAAATTTATTGTATAAATAGTATTAGAGATGGCTGTTCCATATTCTATTCCATACGCATATACGGCAGGTGTTCTAAAAGCCACCATGACAGACATCTTTAGAGTTGTATCAAGGGTTATCATTCAGACCATGAATGGCTCCTTAAAAGGTGACCCTCCGGTCAAACAATAGTGTATCTTACACCATTGCTCATAATAGCAGAATTGCCCAGATACTTTGATACAACTTGACTTTATATGTTGACAAAACACCGGTTTTTTGTTAAAATATGATAAATAAAAGTATAACAAAGATGTTATAATATAGGAGTAATGATTATGTTAAAATTACCAGAACAAATCAGAGAAATAAAAAGACATCACTCATATGATAGAAAAAATATGATCAGTGGATGGACTGGCCTTACCAAAGGCAAAATGCGTAGCAAATGTCTTATGGACAAATTGCGTAACAACGTATATGACGCAAATTGGAATTGGTTTATGGAAACTATTCTCACAGAAATGGACCATAGATTCTTTCCAGATAAAAAAGAAAGTCAATTTAGACACAGAGTTGAAAAACTATTGGATTGGTTAGACATATATATGCCACCCAATGTTCAGAAACGTGATTTTATTCACAATGTAGACGGAAAGTACAAACAAAAGCATATCAGTGAATTACAACAACTGTTATGGGCTGTGTTGGTAAGTGGATGTGAATGTTTAGAATATATTCCACATGAAGAAGCACATGAAGATAATCAGGAAGATCCTGATAGTTTATTCCAATGGAATTAGAAAGGTAAAAATATGAGACACAACAATATAAAAGCAAAATTAGAAGAACATGAACAAGAAAAACAATTACAAGGACATGATAAGTTAAGATCAATGTTGAACAGAAAACCAAGACCTGTTGAACAGGATATGTTTAAAAAAATATTAATGAACAGCAAAGTTAACACTGAAAACAACTTTGTTGATCAATTACAAAGTAAGTTTGAGGTAAGTGAAGCAGAATGTAGAGCAATGTACAGAGGTTGTATGTATTTGCATGAACAAATGCAACTGGCAGAATGGAAGGCTCTAAACAAACTACAAGATAACATTGAAGCAGTTAGAGAAAAAAGTCAAGTAAAAGAACAATGGTAATAGGTTGACATTACCAACAAATAATAATATAATATAGGCACACTTCAGGCAATCATAGGCAAATCCCCCAAGGCAAAACATAGTATCCCAGAACAACAGGAAAAGGTTGCAAATCCTAATAAAATATAATCCTATGATACCTGTGGTGTTACAGTATTAACACAAGGTTGGCTATATGAACACACAACGTAGGCTGAGAGTGTGTTATTAAATCCTGTACCCGTGGTAAGCCAGAGAGCCAGATAGCATACAACCTTGCGTTTGCAAAAAAGGGTCAATGGCTGTAATAAGCCTACCTGTGACTGATAAGTCAAGTCAAGTAACACACACATAACACCACATATTATCACACTATTGAGTTTGAAGAACAGAAGAAAACTTAACAGAAAAAAACTGCGTTAGCAGTTTTTGATGTTACTTGTCTGTAAGACAAGAGTAACGTATTACCAAATGTTAGAGTAATGCCTAATTATGATCTAATAAATACTATACAAGGAGCAATGAACAGTTATGATTACAGTAGAAATATACACATTCAAGGACAACGTTAGGTATGTTGAAAGACGTGAGTATAGACGTATGATCCAATGGATGTATGATGAAATGATACTCAAACTACAGGGTGATTATGTAGGTTATAAACTGTGGAACTGTGACCTTAAGACTTGGAAAACATACAACGCAATAGAATGTGCTAACAATGTGGCACAACAGAAATTTGACAAAGGAGCGTATATCAATGGATACAAAAAAAGTAAAAGAAAGAAAAAGCCATTTTGAGAGATGGTGGAGTAAGAATTACCAACGTGTGAATTCACATCATTGGTTAATAAAGAATTTAGGTAGAGTAATACACAACTACAACAACCCACCTGAAGTATTTGGACACAGCAAGAACATCATAAAAAGGTACAATAACAGCACATACAAGCGTCTACACAAGGAAGATGCAAGGTTTGCTTGGCGTATACTACATCCTAATATGAACAAACGCAGAGAACGTTTATTATCAACCGCAGTATATCTACAGGAACAAATAGAACAATCAGGCAGAAAAATGAGCAACAAATAGAAAAAAGATAAAAAACCCTTGATTTTACTGGGTTTTTTGTTGGCTAAAAAGGTTGACATATATACCAAGATATCTTATACTGTAAGTATAGTTAGTAAAATACTAACGTAACAAAAGGAGCAATGACATGGGTCAAGCAAAAAACAGAGGCACTTTAGAACAAAGAATTGCCCAAGCAAAACAAAGAAGAGAAGATGAAACTATGCCAAGTTTCATTGTAAGGTTGAAAGTCAACAAAGACTTAGATCTTGTTTATGATAACACTGGCTTAGAATCTAAGCAGATTAAGTTTGTTGATACTTGTATCAATCAACTGCAATCAGAACTACAATCTAAAATAAAAAACCCAGACAGAGTGTTTGGATGTGTATTTTGGGGTAGACCAGATGATTTTGCTGGTACTATGTTTGAACCTCAAGAAGATGTTGATTTAGAAGCATTATGGACAGAGAAAAAAGACTTGTTCTTTGCTCAGTATTGGGGTAGCACAAATCAGCATATTGAGTTGAGTGAAACTTACTGTGATGCAGTCACTTCAAATACAAATTATGTGCCAATTGGTGCAAGTTTAAATAGTGTTGAAAAACACACTTATACTAATTTTGCAGTAGCAGTGGCTTACACAAGACAGAGTGCAAGAATGATGAAGCCAGGTGGTGTAAGTTTTGGTGATATGGCACCACCAGAAGTAGTTCCAGGCAACAAATGGTATCATCCAGATTTTGCTTCAAAAGTACAACAAGCATTGGGTAACTTTGGTATAAAGGTTGAATGTGACTGGAAGCCAGGTTCAATGATGACAACTTTGGTGGAGGCATAAGATGACAAAA
>Ga0209348_1001290_pt1 | contig 12247 bp, 8 predicted proteins | sample ETNvirenome_2_30_FD_184065 | JGI IMG/M metagenome (GOLD analysis project Ga0209348, IMG submission 184065) | Marine viral communities from the Pacific Ocean - ETNP_2_30 (SPAdes) (version 2) | ecosystem: Environmental > Aquatic > Marine > Oceanic | place: Pacific Ocean | collected 2013-06-22 | reverse complement strand
GAAGAGGGTAAGAAAAATAGAATAAGCATGGCAAACACGCAGCAGTCTAAAATGATTGAACAGCGTAAACGCAATTTACCTGCCTTTGATTTTGAATCTCATGAAGATAGTCTTGACGGTTTTGATTTCGCAGAATTTGAGCCTCGATAGATAGAAAAAATATTATATAACTTTGCATAAATTTTAATTAAATGGAAAATCAGAAATTCACAGTAAAAGTGGTGGAGGGAGTAGAGGAGAAATCTACTCAGGAGATAGAGCAGGAGCTCTTGGAAAAGCACGCAGCCCAACAGGGTGATGTTGTACAGGAGGAAGTTGCTAAGGTGGAGGATCCTGCGCCACAGCCTACTGAAGAGATTCAAGAGGCTAAAAAAGAAATAGAAGATACCGATGTTCTTGATTATATCAAGAGCAGGTACGACAAAGACATCAGTTCGGTGGATGACTTGTTCACTCAGAGAGAGATGAACGAAGACTTGCCAGAAGATGTATCAGCGTTCTTTAAATATAAAAAGGAAACTGGCAGGGGAATCGAAGATTTTGTAAAGCTACAGAAGAACTACGATGACCTTGATGAAGATATTTTGTTAACGAGCTATTATGCTTCGACAGAGGATGGGTTGGATAACGATGATATTCGTGACCTCATGGAGGACAAGTTTGGATTTGATGAAGACTTTGACGATGAGAAAGACATTAAGAAGCGAAAGTTGGCAAAAAAACGAGAGCTTACTAAAGCGAAAAAGTTCTTAAAGGAGCAACAAGAACAATACAGGGTCCCTCTTGAGTCAAGTGGGGATGCTCGTTCTGCGGAGCAACAAGAGGAATTTGATCGTTATAGAAGTTTTATGGAGGAATCCAAAACTCAGGAGGAGGCGAATAAAAAGCGGTACGACTGGTTCATTCAAAAAACACAGGATGTGTTTGGGCAGGACTTCAAAGGTTTTGAGGTATCTGTGAATGATCGTAGTTATACTTATAAGCCGGGCGATGCTGCTGAGCTTCGGAATAAACAGTCTGACATCAGTAATTTCATTAATGGATTTATGGATTCAGAGACTGGGATGATGAAGGATGCAGCCGGGTATCATAGAGCAATATCTATTGCAATGAACCCCGAAAAGTTCGCGCAGTTTTTTTATGAGCAAGGCAAGGCGGAGGCCATTGATAATGTTACTAAGAAATCTAAAAACATTGATATGGTTCGCAAGGCACCTCAGTCGCTAAACAAAAACGGATTAACTATTCGTCCTGTGGGTGACACGAGCAGTGGAAGAGGACTTCGCATTAAGAGTGCAAAACGATTGTAAAAATTAAAAATTAGAAACTATGGCAGTAAATGCAACTCCAGGGTTTAACCTAATACCTTCGGCAGAACGGGTAACTCTGGAATCAAACTACATTACCAATTTCGACTTTTTGAATCAGTATCTACCCGATACTTATGAAAAAGAGTTTGAGAGATATGGTAATAGATCAATCTCATCATTCCTACGAATGGTGGGCGCCGAAATGCCTACTAACTCTGACATGATTAAATGGGCAGAGCAAGGTAGACTACACATTAAGTATGTTAACTGTACGTCTGCAGCAGCAGCTGGAACAGATGCTGGCGCGGTATGGACGGTTAATGATAACTTAACTCCAGCTATCCCAGGTGGTACTACTACTGCGGGACAAGGTGGAATCGCTATCCGTGTAGGTCAAACTGTAATGATCTCTGACAATACAGCTGGATCAAACTTAAGCAACAAAGCTGTTGTAACAGCAGTAGACTATGCGTTAGGAACATTCACTGTTTCTTACTATGAGGCTGCTGGTCAAGCTGTAGCTGCTGCAGTTGCTTGTACTGTTTGGATTTACGGATCTGAATTTAAGAAAGGGACTGAAGGCATGGCTAACTCTTTAGAGTCTGATGACTTCATCTTTGACAACAAGCCTATTATCATCAAGGACAAGTACTCTGTATCTGGATCTGACATGGCTCAAATCGGATGGATTGAAATCACATCTGAGGACGGAGCTAACGGCTACCTATGGTACCTAAAGTCTGAGCACGATACTCGTTTACGCTTTGAAGATTATATGGAGACTGCTCTTGTAGAGGCTGTACCTGCTGAGAATGCGTCTGGTGCTGCAATTTTCTTTGGTAATGCTGCTGGTACTGACGGACAGGGTGGTACTGAAGGAGTATTCTATGTTGTCGGTCAGCGAGGTAATGTTTACGGTGGTGGTAACCCAACTTCTTTGGCAGACTTTGATGCAATCATTCAAAGACTTGACAAGCAAGGTGCGATCGAAGAAAACGTTATCTTCTTGAATCGTCAATTTGGATTCGACATGGACGATATGTTGGCCGCTCAAAACTCTTACGGAGTTGGTGGTACTTCTTATGGTCTATTCGACAATGATGAAGAGATGGCATTAAACCTTGGATTCTCAGGATTCCGTAGAGGTTATGACTTTTACAAAACTGATTGGAAATACTTGAACGATCCTACTATGAGAGGTGGTCTTACAGGTGGAGCTATCAACGGACTTTTAGTCCCTGCAGGTTCTACAACTGTATACGATCAAATCTTAGGTAAGAACGCCAAGCGTCCATTCTTACACGTAAGATATCGCGCTTCTGAAACTGAAGATAGAAGATACAAAACTTGGATCACCGGTTCCGGTGGTGGAGCAAGAACTTCTTCTTTAGACGCGATGGAGGTTCACTTCTTGACTGAGAGATCTGTATGTACTTTAGGTGCAAACAACTTCTTCTTATTCCAGAATGCGTAACCATTAATTACGGGGAGGGGCAACCCTCCCCTTTTTTTAAAAATTTTAATTTTAATCTAATGAAAACAAAAAAAGTATACACTGACAAAGTGTACAGACTAAAAAAAGATGCAGCGCCTTTAACATATATGCTCGCTTCTCATCACACCCGTAGATCTCCTTTATTACACTTTGATGAAGAGACGGGTGAAAACAAACAACTACGCTACGCTCGCAACCAAAAATCTCCCTTTGTGGATGAGCAGGATGGCAATGCTATTCTTGAGCCGATTATATTTGAAGACGGCATGTTGCATGTTTCTAAAACCAATCAGGTTCTTCAGGAGTTTCTTTACTATCATCCTTCAAGAGACTATGTATTTGAAGAGGTAAATAAGGAAAGAGATGCTTCGACCGAATACTCTGAAATGGAGTCAAGGCTTAACGCACAGATCGCAGCTAAAGAGCTTTCAATGGACAGGCTTATCGCTGTCTCTCGAATCCTTATTGGACCCACTGCAACTAAGATGTCTACGGCTGAGCTCAAGAGAGACATATTGGTATTTGCTCAGAGAGAGCCAGAAACCTTTATGGAGGTTATCAATGATCCGGAGCTTGGGTTCCAGGACGAGGTAAGACAGTTATTCGAGGAGCGACTTCTAACGATGCGCAACAAGAACAAGGATGTGTACTACAATATCCCTGGCAACAAAAAGAAAATGCTTACTGTGCCATTCGGAGAAGATCCTTTCCACGTAGTATCATCATTCTTAAAGAGCGATGATGGTGTAGAGGTTTACAAGGGTCTTACCAAGCTTCTGGGCGGTAGTAAATAATCACTATCTTTGTACTGAGAATATTCTCACAAAACTTTTAATTTTTTTTTGTTATGTTAAAGTTTATCAAAGTATCACATGATGATATGGATCACCTTATACCTATTAATCAGATTTTAGGTGTTGAAAAGCCAAGTGGAAATACTAAAGTTGTTATTTTCATGAACAGTGTGGGCCACAGGGCCACAGGGGCTTCTGAAGTTTTAGGCTATGAAATCACTGCTACTACAGCAAGTGATGCTGCTAAAACTAAAGCTCAATTGAATAAAGTGATTGAGCTAATTGGAGATGCTTGTGCTACATCATGGACAAATCCTATTTTTGATATTACTCCTTTACTGCCTCACGCAGTTACGGGTATTGCTCAAGTAGAGGTTGAGTTCTCAGTGTAATATCAGTATTACTGTATTATCATTAACTAAGAGGTCCTCAAAAAATGGGGGCCTCTTTTTTTTGTGTATCTTTGTGAAAAGATATAGTCATGCTAATAAATGACGTAAGGAACACAGTGTTGGCCATAGCCAACAAAAACAATTACGGATACATCTCACCTCAGGATTTCAACCTATACGCCAAGCAGGCGCAGCTTGATATTTTTGAGGATTACTTCTATCAGTACAACAACTGGATAACACGCGAAAACAAAAGGACGTCTGGCAGTGGTTATGCAGATATTATAAAGGGATTAGAGGAGGTTATAGATAGTTTTTCTCAGCAGGTGTTTTTAACGCAAAACAACGCCAATACATACAACCTGCCATCAGACTACTATCTTATAAACAAGGTGTTCTACTACCCAAGCTTATTGTTTAGTGGAACGTCAACACAAACATCTTTAAATCAGCTGATCGATGGATCAAACCCATTTAATGATCAGCCGCCATCATCACCCAACCCCCCTATCGGATCAATAGTAATTAACACAACTGACTTTACGCAGGCGTATGTCACATCGGTGTCAAGTACTTCAACGCTGGGACTTAGCTCAGATATTTTTACTATAGGTGAAAACTACCGTATATATAGTAATACAAACATCACTGAGGTGGAGCGTGTTACTCAGAGAAAGATATTTAACCTTACAAGTTCTAATTTAACTTATCCAACTAAGCAGTTTCCTTGCTATGTGTTGGATGGCAATATTGTTACGGTCTACCCATCAACAATACTAAACGCAGGAGATGTTCACTCACAGTACATTAGATACCCGAAGGATCCTAAATGGACTTTTCTAACTCTTACCGGTGGTGAGCCATTATTTGATTCATCGCAGTCTGACTTCCAGGACTTTGAGCTTCCGCTATCCGATCAGCCACAGCTTATAATGAAGATATGCCAGTATGTTGGTATTGAGATTAGAGAAGCTGAGGTAGTAAAGTTTGCTCAAGAGGAGGAAATCATTGACACACAAGAAACAAGCTAACATATGTCATATATAAATGATTATCAATATTACGAGAATGGGCAGGTAGTGCCTTTGGACGCCAACTGGGGATCATATCAATATGTTTCTTTGGATGATATCGTAAACAACTTTATGTTAATGTACCAGGGAAACAATGAACTGATAAACAACATTAATAGATACCAGGTTGTGTTCTTTGCTAAGCGTGCCATACAGGAGCTTAACTATGATGCTATGAAGGAGATCAAGATTCTTCAGCTTCAGGTTAACGATCAGCTTAGATACGTATTCCCACCGGATTATGTAAATTGGGTTCGAATATCTCTCTATAAAGATGGATGTTTATATCCCTTGACGGAAAATATACAGACCAACTGGAGTAATGCATACCTACAAGACAATGACTACAATATTCTTTTTGATATTGATGGTAATGTTTTGTCACCAGCTGAATCTCAGCTTACACAAGAAAGAATAGATGGAATATCAAAATCTATTTATTTGAACGCTAACAGCCCGTACAATAATTCCCTGGGCTATTGCATTGATGATTGCTGGTACTTTGATTATGCAGTAGGCGCTCGATATGGCCTCAACACTGAAACTGCAAATTCCAACCCTACGTTTGGCATCGATAAAAGAGGCGGCGTCATTAACTTTAGCTCAGGGATGTCGGGCAAGTCAGTGGTATTGGAGTATGTGTCTGATGGCATGGAGAAGGGGGATGACTCCAAGGTCAGCGTAAACAAGCTTTTTGAAGATTATATTTACGCAGCTATTAAGTATGCGTTTTTAAACAATCGATTGGCAGCACCTGAATATATGGTTAGACGAGCACAAAAAGACAAGTCCTCTTTATTACGTAACGCGAAGATAAGAATCAGCAATATGCATCCGGGCAGACTACTAATGAATCTGCGTGGCCAAGGCAAATGGATAAAGTAATATGATAGTACAAACTAATTTTATTAAGGGCCGCATGAACAAATCTGTTGATGAGCGGCTTGTTCCACTTGGAGAATATGTAGATGCACTAAACGTGCGCCTTGGCTCTACTGAAACCACTGAGATAGGTGCGGTAGAGAACTCAAAGGGGAACACTCTTCTTACGCCAACTATAGAGTACTTGGGTAATCCATTGTCTTCACTTGCTCGATGTATAGGTGCGTTTCAGGACGGAATGAAAGAGACTATATATTGGTTCGTACATGACCCTGCAAACACTTCTTCTTCATCTGGCAAGGTTGACTTAATACTTTCTTTTGAAACAAGCACCAGCACTTTACTGTACCATGTGATCAGTGAGACGGTGCTAAACTTTGATCCTGCATTTTTAATTACAGGAGTCGATAAGATAGATGAGTACCTGTACTTTACAGATGATAAAAATCCTCCTCGCTATATAAATGTAAAGCGAAACTACAATGTAGATACTGACCCTACGGATCCATTACAAGAAGAGGACATAAGTGTTATACTTAAGATCCCTGGATTTGAAGATTCTACACCCACTACTGATCCATTGGGGACACCTTACGTGGAGCTGATAGATGTAGCGGGGCAGGAAAACTACATGGAGTATAGATTTATTTCATTTGCATATCGATACAGATACGTGGATGGTGGATACAGCGCCATATCATTGTTTACTAATCCTGCGTTTCAGCCTTCTGATTTTAGGTTTAGTTTTCAGAACTACAATAATGATAGCATGATCAATCGCTTTAATGCGGCTGATGTTACTTTTTCTACTGGTTCTAAAAGAGTTAAAGAGGTTCAGCTTCTATATAAGGAAAGTGGATCAAACGCTATATATGTAATAAAAAGATTTAACAAGAGTGACCTGGGATGGTCTGATAATAGTTTCTATACTCATAGATTTGCCAACAGCGAGATATATTCTTTGCTCCCAGATGATGAGCTTCTAAGGCTTTATGATAATGTACCTCTTCGTGCCAAGGCACAGACGCTTCAGGGCAACAGGTTGATGTATGGCAACTATGTAGAGCAATATGATATAAGACGAACAGACGGCGGATCTATTATTGATATTCGATATGACCTTGAGTCGTTGACTGCTGAAGTGGGTGGAGAGTTTTTCCCTACACCTACAACTGCAACTGCGAACTGGTCTATCGAGAATCCTGCTAATATCGTGTCACTACCGGACGGTGAGATAGAGTTTGATCTTAGCGCTTTGACCGCTACCAATCCTACGATACCCATAGGGAGTCAACTTAGTTTCAGGTTCTCGGTTAACAACTCTTTCCAGAATAACAATGGAGGCCCTCAAATACAGACTCCTCCATACTTGGCTCCATCTCCATTCTTCTTAACACTGAACTTTACGTGTCCTACAGACTATTCATCTGTAAACGCACTTACATCTTCGCTTGAGTTTCAGGAGGCTTTTGGTACTATAGCTAACATGCAGCCTATAATACCTACCAACACTACAGACCAGGGTGGTACTTTAACAGATAAATTTAACGCAGCTGTTGACCAAGACATAAACAGCATGAAGTTTGTTAACTCAGCAATTGATGGTACGTGTCCCAACCCTATCGGTACTTTTCCGCCGACTATTTCAATATGTCAGCAGCAACCGGTCAAGATAACAGCTACCACAAATGGTTTTAAGGTTCAGCTACCTGCTGTGCAATACTACTATGAGAACCCGTCTGGTGGAGATAAAAGCATTCAGTACAATTACTATACGTTTAACGCAGCTGCAACCTATGCATCTTTCCTTACCACATCGAACACGCTAAGCTTGCATAGCAATAGAGATTATGAGGTGGGCATTGTATATATGGATGAGTATGGTAGGGCTTCCACGGTTCAGGTTAGTGATACCAATACAATATTCTTTCCTCCTTCTACTTCGGTAAGCAAAAACCAAATAAAAGTCAACTTGCAGAGCGTAGCGCCACATTGGGCTAAGCACTACAAGTTTGTATGTAAGCCAAGTGAGGGGGCGTATAACACCGTCTTCAGTTATATATTCTATCAGCAAGGAGAGAATCAAGATACTAATGTGGCTGAATCTTTTGTTCCTGATCCGAGCAGCTATTGGTTTAAGCTTGAAGGGGATAGTCAGGCGTTGGTGTCTGTCGGCGATCTTCTTACGGTAAAAATGGATGCGAGTGGACCTGTAACTACGTTTCAGCAGGCGGAGGTTCTTGATAAGCAATCTTGCTTTAGTAGTCAGATTACTACAGGTAGCTTGCCTGGGCTGTATATAAAACTCAAGCCGTCTGGATGGTCGGTCGCTACAAACGGAATAGTAAATATTAAAGACAGCAAGACCAATCAGGGTAAAAGGACAAGCGGATGTGGTGACACGCAGATAAATAATGTTTCATTAAATGATCCCGATGGAGGAGGTGCGGGAACACCTAAAGCGGCCACCATACCGGCAGGTTCTCGTGTTCGCATAAGGGTTCACAACAATGGAGGAGGTGATAATAATTTTGAATTAATATTTGATAAAACATATACGGCAAGTATAAACTATCTTAATTTTTATGATTGGGCTATAGGAGATGATCTACAGGGGTCAATGATTGCTGCAAATGCTGAGTTTAACAAGAATCTTCAGATACATTTTGATCCTACTCTGTATACACCATCTCAACCCACACTCCCCTCAACGTGTTTTGATATTAAAATAGCGGTAAGAGAAGAGGGTGTTGCTCCTAATAAAACTCAGTTTTTATGTAACAATGGATCGATACCAGGGTTTTTTGGTGGAGGTGGTGGTAGGCCAAAAGTTAGGCTGGAAGTTGATATTACAAGAGCCGATGGTTTATTCTTATTTGAGACTGAGCCACTTGAAGCTGATCCCAATCTGTTCTTTGATGCGTCTAATCTATTAGACATATACACCGATCCGGGCACTGGTTTGAATTACCACAGAGCAAAAAGAGACTTTGTTCCTGGATCAAACTCTGAGGTTCCTGCATCGGGCAGCATTGACCAGACACCGACCAACCCACTTACCACAGTTTTGGATTTCGCCAACTGCTATACGTTTGGCAATGGATGCGAAAGCTTTAGAATACAAGACAGGATAGACGGCAAGAGTTTTAATCTTGGCAACCGAGTGTTGGCCGTATCCAATCAGGACTTTAAGCAGGCACATCGTTTTGCTGGGATGACATATAGTGGTGTATATAGCGACTCTACCAATGTAAACAACCTCAACGAGTTCAACTTGGGTCTGGCCAACTTCAAAGACCTTGAGGTGAGGTTCGGTCCTATAATGAAGCTATATGCTCGACAGACAGATATCCTTGTTCTCCAAGAGGATAAGATATCCTATGTGTTGTCAAACAAGAATGTAATATCTGACTCTACTGGCGGTGGAGCTATTATATCTGTGCCTGAGGTACTGGGCAAACAGATTGCTCGAACCGAAGATTACGGTATTAGTTTTAACCCCGAGAGCTTTGTTTTCTGGGGGTCATCAATGTTTTTTACTGATACTAAGAGAGGGGCAGTTCTACATCTTAAGGGTGCTGATCAGGGAAGCGATGCTTTGAACGTGATTTCCGATCAGGGGATGCGCTCTTATTTCAGAAGTCAATTTAATGATCAGCTAACCACTCAGAAGCTTGGAGGATACGATCCGTATATGGATGAGTATGTCCTAAGTAGCAACAAGATTAAGGTGCCACTGGATCCTGTCGAGATACCGTGTGGACAGCTTATTGAGCAACAAAACAGTACGACTGCATTTACTTATACCGCGACACTTGGAAATGTTATAGGGCAGGTGAATATCAGCTATGCGATATCCGCTGGCCCAATTAGGATAGATGTGGTTTGGAATGGTACTACATTTACTTCAGGACCGGTTAACAATATAGGATCATTTAGTTTTAACAAATTAGCTGCAAGCCCTGAGACCGCTACCGTTACTGTTACACCTTTAATAAAAGGAGCTACATATAGCCTATCTGTAAACTGTCCTCCAGAGCAGGAGCTTACCGTAGTACAGGTGGTGGCTAACACAAATAACACTAATGGTCAGGATATACATATAGAGTACGAATGGAATGACGGGCTGACATTCAGCCCTGTATTGCAAAACGCTGTTGCTTTGAGCAACACCTTTAGTGCTTTCTATTCGTCTCAAACAGGAATCCGATCTGTTGGTGGTTTCCCTTATAGCGGAGTAGATATAACATTGCGAACAAACAAGATAGGCTTGGATAATTTTAATTTTAACTTGGGTACAAACAAGTTTAAGATTTTATCAAGCAATGTGTTGTATCAAAATACTGCAGCAGACATCACCTCTTTATTGGCAACTGCGACTGATGTAACGCCAATAGTAAATCCATCTACAAACATATTTGAGGCTACGGCTACTGCATTCAATATTCCTATAGGTAATCAGTACTTATATTTGGTTTGGGATCTACGTGATATTGTATACAACAAGCTTTGCTACAGTGCTGTCAGCGCCCATGAGGTTTGTTGTGATTGTACAGAAGAATGTAACACGGCGTTTTTCAGCCCTGTGCAGTTTACTCAAAATCAAGCTTGCGCTGTAAATACAGACACATTTGGATCTCAGCAATATGCTTTTACAAGCAACAGCTCTATACCGGTGTTAGGAGATACCGTGTATGCAAATACTAACTGCAGTGTGGATGTCTATCCAACTGCCGGATTTTATGTGGTAGATCCTACAGCTCCTGCTACGGCCAATCCAAAAAACTGGGTTGAGATAGGGGCACTTGGAATAGTAATAAATTCAGGAACTTGTTAAATAATTAAATTATGCCATTACCAACGTCTTTTTATTATGATGGACTAACCTTTGCTTCAGCCACTAACGTGTGGCTGGACGCCGCGCTAACTAATCCTGCGCCTGACGGATTTTATGGCACGGCAGGATACTACAGACAAAAGGTTGGTGGAGTGCTACTACAGCAAACAATTTGTGATACTTGCACAGTAAGCTGTGGTAATCAAATACCGGGTATAGTCTTTGGTCAAGGTAAGTATAACTTTACTTATGATATTGGAACTTCTACTGGCGCTGTTTTGGTTCGCTTCGACCCTGGCGCCGGTCCGGCTAAATGCACCTGGACCTATGGCGGTGTATCGGCATCTGAATATTCATCCTCAACTGAAGGTTATTTACAGGGTGTTGTGGGAACTATAGCGGCAGGGGCAGCGTGCACTTCTCCTATAGACAATGCTACGGGTAGTAATGCTGCTACTTACAGTGTAACCGAGTACAACTGGCAGACCTCTACTAATACTTTTGAGTCTGAACCAGTCTCCGCAACATTAGGACCGTATACCAATAACGCCGCAGGAGGCACAAGCCTTACCGCTGCTGACCCTGGTTTTTGTGTAATGGTTATACCAAAACCCAATGCAACACCGAGCACAGCAACATTTGTTATTGAGTCTCCTTGTAGTGGCAAGCCCGGTATTACGGTCAACTGCCCTATTGAGCTGAACAGATTTGCTGCTGGGCCTGCTGGAGGCGGATGTGGCGTGTACAACACATTTATGTATACTGCTCACGTAGGAAATGCCACGGGGGTGTCAACAAGCATATCCGTAAATGATTGGGCTTTTTTAGATATAAACGGCGTTACTCAGCATCCGGCGGGGACATTCCCTGTTTTTGCTGGTGGTTCTAAATGTGTTACGGTAAGCGCTGATGGGATTGTAACAGCAGTAACCACTTGTACAGGAACTTGTTAAAAATAAACTATGGCAGACGCAATAACAGTATCATATGATGAGGGGGTTCAAGGATGGCCTTCGTTCTATTCTTTCCTTCCTGACTTTATGATAGGGATGAATGGTTTTTTCTACAGCTGGAACCAGGGCAAGCTATACCGGCACAACACGAATGAAACCCGAAACAACTATTATGGTGTTCAATTTAATTCAACCATTACCGGTGTAATAAACATTGAGCCTAAGACGATCAAGCTATTTAAAACAATGTCTTACGAAAGTGATGATAGATGGGGATGTACAAGCCTGTTTACTGACCTGGGCACCGGATCAATGCTGTCTACTTTTTTTGTTCAAAAGGAAGGAGAGTGGTTTACCTTTTTAAGAGAGAATGAGGGAACTAAAAACTTTAAGTCTCGAAGTGTAAATGGAATTGCTTCTTGCATCGCTGTGGGTGGTGTTGCTGCAGCCACTACAATAACCTTCGCAAACTCTGTAGGCAGTATCATTAGCGTGGGTGATTATATATATG
>Ga0209348_1001288_pt1 | contig 12258 bp, 13 predicted proteins | sample ETNvirenome_2_30_FD_184065 | JGI IMG/M metagenome (GOLD analysis project Ga0209348, IMG submission 184065) | Marine viral communities from the Pacific Ocean - ETNP_2_30 (SPAdes) (version 2) | ecosystem: Environmental > Aquatic > Marine > Oceanic | place: Pacific Ocean | collected 2013-06-22 | reverse complement strand
ATTGGAATTAGTCAAAACTTAACACAAAGCTAATATGGAAACCCTCCAAAGGACAGCTAATCGTGGAAGCGTACCAACAGGGTACGATATTGATAACTCTTTGAAGTTAGAAGCTGATAATACTGAGTATCTCACTAGAACACCATCAAGTGCAGGTAATGAAAAAACTTGGACTTGGAGTGGTTGGATTAAATACACATCACCTACTGTTACACCTCAGACAATATTTGCAGGTGGTACTGATAGTGGAAGTTATGGAGCAATTAATTTTAGAATAGATGCTGGTCAAATGGAATTAAACACTGCATCTGTAGCAATGAGAACAGCAACTCAAAAATTTAGAGACCCTGCTGCTTGGTATCATTTTGTTGTGGCAATGGATACAACACAAAGTACAGCCGATGACAGAATAAAAATTTATGTCAATGGTTCTCAAATTACAGATTTTTCAGTAAGTAATAATCCCCCTCAAGATACGGACACAGGTGTCAATGCTAATGAACTACAAACTATCGGAAGGCGTTCACATGCAGATGATAGATACTTTAGTGGCTATATAGCAGAAGTACATCTTGTTGATGGTACAGCATTAACACCTACAAGTTTTGGTGAGTTTGATAGTGATTCAGGTATTTGGAAACCTAAAAAATATACAGGCTCTTATGGAACTAATGGATATTACTTAAAGTTTAATAACTCAAGTTCTTTAGGTACTGACTCAAGTGGTAATGGTAATAACTTTACTTTAAACAACATAACAGCAGCCGATCAAGCAACTGATACTTGTACTAATAATTTTGCTGTTTTAAACACACTTCATAATGTACCTAATACCACAAGAAAAGAAGGAGCTACAACCACAGTAAAAACTAATAATGGTTGGAGAACTCTAGTTAGCACATTAGGTGTTTCGAGTGGAAAATGGTATTTTGAACTAAGTGCAGGAAGTGAATACCAAATGATTGGAGTTGCAGGTGATGCTGTTTATGGTGGCGGAAGTGCAAACGAAAATTATCTTGGTGCATTGACAGGTAGTCTTGGATATTACGGCAACTCTGCTACTTTTTTTCAAGATGGTGCTGATAAATCACCTACCAATGTTTCCTCTTATACAACAGATGATATTGTTGGGTTAGCACTTGATGTTGATAATGGCAAAGCATATTTTCATAAAAATGGTACTTACCAAAATTTAGCTAATCCTAATACTAGCTCAAATGGTTATACTATAACAGGCGATGCACCTTATTTTTTAAGTATATCAATTTATCAACAAACCGATCAATGCGAAGTAAACTATGGTGGTTATCATGTTTATTCAATCTCATCAGGAAATTCTGATGCTAATGGCTATGGTAATTTTGAATACGCACCCCCATCAGGATACTATGCTTTATGCACTAAAAACTTAGCGGAGTACGGATAATGGCTTATACAAATATTGACGACCCTTCAGCACATTTTCAAACCACCCTCTATACAGGTGATGGTAACGATCCTAGAACAGTAACAAATGGTGGAAACTCTGATTTGCAACCTGACTGGGTTATTATAAAGTATAGAACAGCAGGAGTAAGCCCATCAACTTACGACAGTAGCAGAGGAGCAACCAAAAGACTTTACACTGATTTTGGTAGTACAGAAGCAACCTTAACAACTGGTGTAAAGGCGTTTAATACTGATGGCTTTACAGTAGGCGATTTAGGAGAAGTCAATGCCAATACTATTCCTTATGTAGCTTGGCAATGGCATTGTGACGGTGGCACGACCTCGTCTAATACAGAAGGCAATACCACTAATACATTACAATTAAACAGCACAGCAGGTTTTAGTATTAGCACATTCACGACTCAAGGATCAGGTAACACAACAATTGGGCATGGTTTGGGCGGAGTTCCTGAATTTTTTATGATTAAAGCAAGAAATAATGATTATAGTTGGTGGGTAAATCATGTTGGTATGGGAGACCAAAGTGATGAATATGTGGCATGGAATACAACAGGCGATGCGGCTACAGTATCTTGGGGAGCGGCACCTACAAGCACCTTGATTACATTATCACAAGCCTTTTCAGGTGCAAGTAAAAACACAGTTTGTTATGCTTTTAAAGAAAAGCAAGGTTATAGCAAGTTTGGAAAATATACAGGTAATGGAAATGCAGATGGTACATTTGTTTATACAGGATTTAAACCTGCATTTTTTGTGTGCAAAAGAACTGATAATACAGGTAATTGGTTGATGTTTGATAATAAACGAGACGGTATAAATCCTAGTGGTAGATATTTTTATGCCAATGGAGGTAATGCTGAATTTGACTCTAGTACGGTAATATGTGATTTTTTAAGTAATGGTGTAAAAGTAAGGTCAGATAACAATGACATAGGTGCAAGTAATGCCAATTATATTTATTTAGCATTCGCAGAAAATCCGTTTGTTACATCAAAAGGCGTACCAACAACAGCTAGGTAAAATAAAATTATTGAGGTAGAATAAAAATTATGTGGGCATTAGTAGAATCAGGCAGTATAACTGCTACTTATAATCAACCAAAAGCTATACAAATAGGGGATATCAAGTACCCTAAAAACATATTTGAAGTATGGTCTAAATCAGAATTAGAGGCTGTAGGTCTTTACGAAGTTGTTTATGATCGTACAAATTTTAAAGATAAAGAATATTATATTAATACTGACGAAACTTTAACTTTTGCAAGTAATACGGTTACTGCTTCTTGGGGTACAGCTACAGCAAAAGCCCTAAACGACTCATCAGAAGAAATAAGTGGTGTGACTCACAATTACAAAGGTCTTAAAACATTACACAAAGAAACTGTAGATCAACAAGCATATTCATTATTACAATCAAGCGATTGGATGGTTGTAAGAAATGCAGAAAGTTCAAAAGCTATACCGTCTGATTGGTTAGATTTTAGAGTAAATGTTAGAAGCACTGCTTCTGATATGAAAGATAAAATAGATGCTGTAAGTGATGTAGACGGACTAGCGGCACTTTATGTTTACAATTCTAAAACTGGTACACGACCATTAGGTGAGTTTCCAACACCACCAAGTTCATAAGGAGTAAATATGGAACATTTTTTAGGAATATTATTAGTTTTAGTAATCGCTGGTGCGGTTATTTGGAAAAACAAACCTGAATGGGTTAGCAAAGTTAAGTCCTGGTTTGTTGAATAATGTCTAAGCCAACTGCAGCAACCGTTCATACTGAGTTAGTCAGGCATGAAACTGAGTGTGCTGAACGTTGGAAGACTTGTTTTAATCAATTAGAAAAACTGGATAAAGATATACACTTTGTTAGAAATCTAGTTTTAGGTGGTACAGGCACTTTGGCTTTGACCTTTTTAGGATTTATACTGACTCAGATATGAAACAACTTAAATCAATTTTAGGTGCTTTAGCCCCAACGTTAGGAGCGGCTATAGGTGGCCCGTTAGGAGGCCAAGCTGGTTCAATACTTAGTTCTGTACTGGGTGTGCCTAACAATCCCAAATCTATAGAATCAGCGATGAACAACATCACCTCTGAACAGATGATGGCGTTAAAAAAAGCTGAAAAAGAATTTGAAGTTCAAATGAAAGAGCTTGATGTTGATATCTACAGATTAGAAACTAAAGACGTTCAAGATGCTAGAGAAAAATTTAGCTCTGATTGGACTCCTAAATTTTTAGGTGTTCTTTGTCTTGTAGGTTTCTTTGGCTATATAGGTATGGTCACACTTTATCCTCAACCAGACTCAAGTGACGATATTGTCATGCTGGTAATTGGATCTATTACTGGTATAGCTACCGCAGTTATATCATTCTATTTTGGATCGTCCAACAAAAAATAATTATGCACATCTCTGACGAAGGGCTAGAACTTATCAAGCATTTTGAGGGTTGCCCAACAGATGATGAGGGTAACGTTGTTGCTTATCAAGATGCAGTAGATGTATGGACAATTGGTTATGGTCATACCAAAGATGTGCAAGAAGGCGATAAGTGGACTAAAGAAAAAGCAGACTTTATGTTATGGCGCGAACTCGAAGATGAGTACGAGGATTACATCAATAATTACGTGCATGTACCTTTAAATCAACAACAATTTGATGCTTTATGTTCTTGGGTGTATAACCTTGGACCAGCCAACCTAAAAAGATCAACATTACTTAGAAAATTAAATAACGGTGAATACGAAGAAACGCCAAATCAAATAAAAAGATGGAATAAAGCTGGGGGCAAAGTTCTTGAAGGTCTAGTGCGAAGAAGAGAAGCAGAGGCTCTGCTCTTTGAAGGCAAAGACTGGCGACATATATAGGAGTTTAAATGTCACACGTTTCTGCAAGAATAGCACTTGCAGGTGAATATTTAGCTGCATCTTATTTGATGCGATTTTGCGACTCTGTAATAATTGCACCTGAAGGCCACAAATCAGATTTAATACTTGACCATCAAGGTCAACTTTATAAAGTTCAAGTAAAAACTACTAACAGCATATATAAAAAAAGAGATATTGATTATTATCGTTGGGATTTTAGATCTAACGCAGATAACAAAAGAAAAAATAAAATGCTAAGATATGGAAGTGGGCAAGTAGACATTTTTTGTTTAGTTGCTTTACCTATAGACAAGGTTTTGTTTTTATCTTTTGATGAAGTTGAAAACTCTATTGCTAAGACAATAGAAAGCTTAAAAAAAGTAGACTCTAAAGAATCATTACTTAGAAGCCTATTTAATGTAAATAAAATACCTAATTTGGAACCGTTAGATGCCATTACAGAAAACGATATTTAGACCAGGAATTAATAGAGAAGGTACCGACTACGATAACGAGGGCGGTTGGTTTGATGTTAATCTAGTTAGGTTTAGAAAAGGTAGGCCTGAAAAATTTGGTGGTTGGGCAAAACTTTTAAGTAATACTTTTTTAGGAACTTGCAGGGCTCTACATGCTTGGATTGCTAATTCAGGTGAAAAATATTTAGGTCTTGGAACACATCTTAAATATTACATACAAGAAGGTACAACTTTTAACGACATAACCCCTCTTAGACTTACAACCGCTGCTGGCGACGTTACATTTTCTGCGTCAAATGGAGATGCGACAATTACTGTCGCTGATACAGCACATGGGGCAGTACAAAACGACTTTGTAACTTTTTCAGGTGCAGCAAGTTTAGGTGGCAATATTACTGCTACTGTTTTAAACCAAGAATATCAAATCGCTACGATTGTAAACGCAAACTCATATACTATTGAAGCAAAAGACACAAGTGGTTCAACCGTAACTGCAAACTCTTCAGATACAGGAAACGGCGGTAGTTCTGTTGTTGGTAAGTATCAAATAAATACAGGATTAGATGTTTTCGTTCCTTCAACAGGGTGGGGTGTTGGTTCTTGGAGTTCAGGAGCTTGGGGCTCCTCTACTTCCTTATCTGTCTCAAATCAGCTTAGATTATGGACACATGATAACTTTGGCGAAAATTTAATCATCAATCCTAGGGGTGGCGGTATTTACGAGTGGATTCAAAATGACGGCCTTAATACTAGGGCTGTTGAGTTGTCAGGAAGAACAGGAGCAAATCTAGTTCCAACCGTAGGTTTACAAACAATTACCTCTGAAAAAGATAGGCATCTTATTGTTCTTGGTGCTGATCCTTTGAATACAGGGGGTACGGCTAGAACAGGTACAGTAGATCCGATGTTTATTGCTTTTTCTGATCAAGAAAACGAATTAGAGTTTGAGCCTTTAATTACCAATACTGCTGGTTCATTAAGATTATCCGCTGGCTCAGAAATTATTGGCGCTTGTAAAGCTAGACAAGAAATACTTATTTGGACTGACACATCCTTATACAGCATGCAGTTTGTAGGGCCGCCTTTCACATTTGCTGTTAACTTAATTAATCAAAATACTGGTATGATTGGTCCGAAAGCATGTGTATCGGCCCCAGGAGGTGTATATTGGATGGATACCAATAGCTTTTACCTTTACAGTGGATCTGTAAAAGAAGTCCCTTGTAGCGTTTTAAATTACGTTTTTAGCGATTTAAATCAAGAACAAGCATTTAAAATACATGCTTTTACCATAATGGATAAAAGCGAAGTAGGATGGTTCTATCCTTCCTCATCCTCAAATGAAGTAGACCGTTACGTAATTTACAATTATGAAGAAGGTACTTGGATATATGGACAATTAGAGAGAACAGCTTGGTTGGATGCTGGTATTGAGTCTTACCCAAGAGCCGTTTCAAATGGTTATCTTTATGAGCAAGAAAAAGGCTTTGATGCTGATGGATCACCTATGACTAATGTATTTATAGAAAGTTCAGATTTAGATATTGGAGATGGTGAAAGTTTCCAATTTATAAGACGTTTAATACCTGACATTAAGTTTTTACAAGACAGTAACAATTGTTCCGTAAATTTAGTTGTAAAAACGAGAAATAACCCAGGTCAATCTTTGTCTACAAGATCAACAAGTGCTATCCAAAGCAATACGGGTCAAGTAAATATAAGGGCTAGAGGTAGACAATTAGCTCTTAGGATCGAATCTGATGATGATGCTTCAAATGATGGTAATTTGGGTATTGGATGGCGTTTAGGAGCAACCCGATTAGATATAAGACCTGATGGTAGAAGATGAGCAAATTACTGCCAAGTCAGCTTCCTTTAGCCCAAGGGGAGTATGTTTCTGCCGACCTTTTTAATAGACTTGTTCGCATTTTAGAGATAAACTTAGGAGCAGTAGACCCCGATAATACTTTACAATTATCCACTACTGAACGTGATCAATTAAATTTTAATATTGGCACGCTAATATTTAACACTACAACAGAGGTGTTGCAAGTGTTTGATGGGACTGAGTTTATTGATTTAACCTCCCATAGGACATATTTAACAGGATTTTCTGCTACAAGTTCAGTTGGTTCTGTTACTGTATCAACACCATAAAAGTGCTAACATAATGGTTATATTAGTATGCTAAACGAAGAAGAAAAAAAACAACTATCAGGAATTGCATCATTAGGTCGTAATGAGGACACTCAGCTAGCGCACGTTGCCGTTGGCGAGATGATTGTACCTCCACAAGCGATAACACCTTCCACAAAACGCATGATTCAACAAGATATGTTGGAGGCAGGCGTAAATCCAAATAGATATGTTGTGGGTGGTGATATGTCAATCAATCCACAAACAGGATTACCTGAATTCTTTTTGAAGAAATTAAAAAAAGGATTATCTAAATTAAATAGAATAAGAAAAAAAGCTGTAAAAACATTAGCACCTATTGCAGTTAATTTTATTCCAGGAATCGGACCAGTAGCTTCTGCTGCTTTAACAGCTGGAATTGGAAAGGCAACTGGCATGAGTACAAAAGATGCTCTTCTAAGTGGAGTCGGTTCATTTTTAGGTAGCAGAGTACCAAAGGGAGGGGGTCAATCATTCTTCCAAAGAGCTAAAGAATACGTTTTACCTGGACAAGATAAAGTTGGATTATTGGGTAATTTAAAAAAAGGGGTAGGTAGTTTCTTCACACAAGGAGGAAAATATAATCCTATTACAGGTCAAGGGCAATCAAGATTAGGCAGAATTGAAGACTTCTTAAAAAGACGAGTTACCGAACAACTAACACCTGGATCATATCCTGAAGGGTATCAAACTGTTTCAGGTCAAGGAATGATGTCCCCACAAGATTACCTCAATCAATTCCAAGGTGGCTCACAAATAATCAACGGCGTACAAGTTATACAAGGTAAAGATGGTCAATACTATCCTTACGATCAAGTAAGACAACAATACGATAGTTTAGTACAACAATCCCAAGGTGGGTTTATGCCTACTGTACGTAGAGGACAGTCACAAGGTGGGTTTTTGCCTGCCGTAACTTTGGATAGTTCTATTATTCCGTTTCCACAACAAAGTCAAAACAGGCCACCACTTGAAGCGCTTAGAAGTGGTGCAGGTAGTTTCTTTGGTTTTAAGACCCCCAGGTTTATTAAGGGTATTGAAGACGCAATAAAAGGACCAGAAGGGGGCGGTAGATTTTTCGGTAGAAGAACCCCTGAATTCATAAGAGGTATAGAAGATAAATTAAAAGGTGGAGTTCAAGCCTTAAATCCATTCAGGATTCCTGAAGAAGGTGCAGGACCCTTAATCGACCCAGCTATTGCAGCGCTAGCTGTTGGATACGGTAAGCTTGTAAAAGAAGCAGCTGAAAGACAATCAGGTGGAATGGAAGATATCAGACAATCATTAAGACCTGATCTAGCACAACCTGCTACCTTTGGGGGTGGTATGGGGTTTGATGTAGGTTTACAAAGATATAATCAAGGTGGAGAAGTATTAGATATGAGGGACGGAGGTGAGTCCGAAGGCCCTGGAACAGGAACAAGTGATGATATACCAGCTATGTTGAGTGATGGCGAGTTTGTTATGACTGCCAAAGCCGTACGAGGCGCTGGTGCGTTTGAAGTTGAGCCTATGGACAACGGTATTATGTTAGTAGCTAAAGACAAAGCAAGCAGAGAGAAAGGCTCTGATAACATGATGACATTAATGAGAACATTTGAGAATTACGGATAATGGCAATTTACGATCAATTAAGAGAAGCATTTTCAGGTCAATATGAAAGAGCAGCACCACAAAAACCTATCCTTATGGGTCAAAGTGGCGTTGAAACTTTAGGAGATCCAAGGCTTACTCAACTTTATTTTGGAACTGCTGGAGAACCTGGCTATCTACAACAGTTGCAAAGTGCAGCGAGAACTCTTATTGGCCAAGATGTACCTTTACAACAGACAGCTGGGATTTCAGGATTAGAACAATCTGCTATACAACAAGCTCAAAGCGGTATTGGTGCATATCAACCGTTTTTAACTAGACAAGAAGATTTATTAAACGAGGCCATAACAGGTCTACGAGGTACCGCAGGCAGAGAATACGACCCACGTTTTACAAAAATGTTTATGGATCCGTACGAGTCTTCTGTCGTACAACAAACAATAGATGATGCATTACAAGCATCTGCCCAACAAGATATTATGCAAAGAGCCTCAGATATCGCTAGAGGTGGTGAATCTGCATTTGGATCAAGGGCTAGGCTTGCTGCTGGGGAAAGGCAGAGAGCACTTGGCAGAGGTCTTGCAGAAAGTATCTCAGGTATAAGGTCAAGAGGCTTTGGAGAAGCTCAAAGACTAGGTTTAGGCGAGTTTGGCAGACAATTACAGACACAAGCAAATGTTTCAAGCGGTATAGCAAATCTTGGCCGTCAGTTTGGTCAACTAGGTGGTTATGGACAACAGCTTGGACAATCTCAAAGACAAGAACTTATGAATTTAGGACAGTTACCTAGAAACATTCAAGAACAACAATTCCAAAGACAGTTTGCACAACAAACAGCTCAACAGCAAAGACCATTGGGTGTGCTTTCTGGTATTGGTGGCTTGTTACCTGGCTATCGAGCAACTGCTGGTACTATAAGTTCTACTTATGGCTTACCGAGAGATCCATTAACAGCTGGATTGCAAGGTGCAGCAGGTCTTTATGGTGGCTTGTATCAAAATGTTTATGGTGGTCAAACATAAGGAGTCAAAGTGAATGTACTTGAAAGAAAAATGTTCGTTCAAAAATTCCAAGCAGGTGGAGATGCCAGACTTCCTATAACCGTTATTATTGAGGAAAGGAAAAAAAGAGGCTTACCTGTAAGCTTGAATGATCCTGAAGTAGTTGCACAAGCAGAAGCCTTACAAAGAGGTTTACCTGTATCTGAGATATTTCAAGATCAACCTTTTGATATAAGGTATCAAGCAAATGTTCAAAGCATGATTGATCGAGGTGTTCCCGCCCAAGAAATACAAGCTCAGTTTGCACAAATGGGATTACCAATAAGCTTATATCAAATACAACAAATGGGTGGTGTAAGCGCACCAACCGTTACGCAACCTCCTGTCGTGCAAGATTTTAGTGAAGAAATATCCCAAGTATCAAAACCTGTTAGACAGAAACCACAAATCGGACCGAATCAGATTATGGTTAAAGGAAACCTTTATGACTTACCACCCGATATAGTTGAGCAACTAGATAAAGGTGTTTTAGGTGGTATGGATATTTTCCCTCTATTAAATTTAGGATATACAGATGATTCTTCTGTTGTTCTAGGCTCTAATATTGATCAGATTTTTGTAGATTATGCAAAAGGTGATGAACCGTTTGGGGATTTAGGGCAATCTGATGAAGCTTTTAGAGCTAGACTTGGATATGGCAAAGGAACGCCTGAATTTGGTACAGGAACAGCAGTAGTTCCTGAAGACTTTGGTTCGGTTGCCCAATTAGTTGGTTTGAAAGGTTTAGACTTAGCAAAAGGACTTGTAAAAAATATAGAAGCTGGCCGTAGATATTTTGGTGGTGCTAAAGCTAGGGAAGAATTCTTAAAAAACCCAGTCATAGGTGGTATTAATTTAGATGAAGGTTTTGATTTGGATGATCTAGCAGAAAAAAGATTAACCAATATACCTGGAGTTTCTTTAGTAAAAACTTCAGAAGAAATGACAGCACCATCTGATGATATAGATCAAAGCTTAGAAGAATTAAGAGTATCTACCGCCGAACAAGCAGATATACCTGAAACAATCGTAACGGCCAAAAGAATAGATGAAGAAGAAACTCCTGTTGAGATTTCTGTTGATATGCCAACAGATCCTACAAAAGTAACTGAAGAGGTAATAGATACTGATGTAGTAGAAGAAACTGTTGCAGATGAAACTACACCCGATACAGGTGAAAAAGCGGGTGTTATTGACGAGGAAGGCAAGCAAAAAGAATTTAAAAAAGATACAGAAAAGAAAAAAGAAAAGGAAGAAGTAGCAAGACCTAGAATGTCAGGTTTAGGTTTAGCAAGATTTTTAAGCTCACTAGGAGCTCAATCAAAAGCACAAAACCTATCAGACTTATTAAGTGAAGGTGCTGCAACTTTTGCAGGACTAGAATTAGCTCAAGCTGAAAAGGAAAGACAAGAAAGATCAACCTTTTTAAACAAGTTAAGAGAACTACAAGTGGAAGCAGAATTAGATTCATCTACAGGAATGTTAGAGCCCACCTTATTAAAAGAAATGAATGTAACACGCAAGCAAGTTAACACTACTATTAAAGAGTATGAAGGCGGTCAAAGTGCTATTGAAATGATGAATTCAGCCATACAATTATTTAATGATGCGGCTGCCCAAGGAAAAAAAGTTACAGGCTTGCCTGGACAATTTTCTATTTTTATTGATAAATTTAACGCTTTCTTTGGGATTGATGCACCAACCTCAACCGCAGGGAAAATACAAAACTTTATTGATATTGTAAAACAGAAAAATATTAAAGATATTTTACAAGAATCAGGTAAAACAATTTCTAATGTAGATAGAGATATTTTAGACAAAATCTTTGGTGGACTTGATTTAACTACAAAACCTGATTTAGTTCTGAAAAAACTACAAGAATCAAGAGGTCAATTAATAAACTCCAATTTGGAAAAACAAAGAATGCTCAAACAGAATATAGACTTTCTTCAATCACCTGAATTCTTAAATAGAGGATTGCAAAATTTTGATTACGAACAAACTTTAGTTGAGAAGATATTAGCTGCCGATCCATCAAAAATTGATGAAACAATTTTTAAAGACGTTACTACATCTAGCAGACCTTCAGAAGTATATGACCTATCAGGCAATTTAAAAGGCTAATGAGAGATTTTACTTTTGAAATAACTCCAGGTAATTTTATTACCAAAGAAGCTAATACAGTTGATGAGGCTTTAAAATTAGTCAAAGCTGATTTAGCTATTAAGGCTAGCCTTCCTGAGTTAGATAACATTCTATTTGATTATGAGTCTGGTGTACCAAATATAAAAGGTATTAGGACTAAACTTGGTAGAGTAGAAGTTGGTCCGAAGATGATTGAGGAGCAAGATTCAGTATTAGAAAATATTGTAGGCTCAAAAGGATTTGCTAGAAACAGCAAAGGTCAATTAGCAATAACCCCTGAAGGTATGGAGAATCTTGGCCTTACATACAAAACAAGAACATTATCTGACGGTTCTACATTAAACCTAAACACTATTATTGACGAACGCAGACTTGATTTAGGTGGTGGTGACTTAGCAGATTTATCAGGCGCTATTGGACCAGTATTGGGATCTGTTATAGCCTTGGCACCACAAAGACAAATACTTGGCCGTTTATTTAATTTTTTTGCAAAACGACCACGTTTAGAAAGAG
>Ga0209348_1001287_pt1 | contig 12259 bp, 7 predicted proteins | sample ETNvirenome_2_30_FD_184065 | JGI IMG/M metagenome (GOLD analysis project Ga0209348, IMG submission 184065) | Marine viral communities from the Pacific Ocean - ETNP_2_30 (SPAdes) (version 2) | ecosystem: Environmental > Aquatic > Marine > Oceanic | place: Pacific Ocean | collected 2013-06-22 | reverse complement strand
CATTTACAAGTGGAGTGCCGTAGTCAGGTACGTTAATCTTTGTAAAGCCACTACCACCACTTTTAAATATGTCAGCATTTTTACAAACAATTGCGCTGTCTTCCCATGATGCAACACCTATAGTCAAGTAATTAGATGTTGTCGTTTTAAAAGTTACAACTGCTGCATTTGCAGGACTGCTTGCTAATGAGGTTGAAAGAGTTAATGTAGCTCTATTATTTGTAGCATCAAAACTAACACCACCAGATGCAATTGTATAAGTGCCACTAACTCCTGCTATTTCTAAAGTGTCACCTGCAACTGGTGTAGTGTGTATTGCACCTATTATTAACGTTGTTCCAGATTGACTAGCCCCATGTACTACTGGTGCGCCATATGGAGGAATAATATTACTATCGTACTTATCAAATCCCTCAATCCGTCTGTAACCACCCTCAACAGAGGGTTCAAAGTTACGTAGTATTCTTGCACTTCCCGGTGAATTTGTACCTTGTTGCAAAGGCGAGAGGTTTGTTATAAGACCTCCACGAAACTCAACTGGATAGGTTTGCCATGCATCCATTGTGTTAGCCTTTAAATATTAAAACTGAAACCAGTACTTACTCCACCTGTATTACCAGTAAGCATATATGACCTTACATATGGGGTTCTATTTATAAGCTGTGAACGCATATATTTAATACCTTCGTCAAATTTTTGTTTCATCACCATCGCATCTTGTGTGTTACCTCTAAATAGATAACCATAGTGCATTGCGCCATCTACAATAACATGCAAAAATCTTTCTGGAATTGTTGGAGCATCTGTAGCTGCAGACAAATCTGTTGGGAAAGTATAATATTCATATACCAGTTCATATGCTTTGTCTGGCTCTGGTGTCATAATATATTTTAAGTCAGGTGCTTGTGCTACATGTTTAGGTACACCTTGACCAGTAGATGTATTATACTCTTGTTGTACAAATCTATCTAAATAATCTTCATATACAATTTCTGTAAGACGTGTGGTGGAATTGCCTAGTGTAGTATTCTCTTTAATACGAAATGTGTTAAAGTTAATTACTTTGGCATCTGTGGGAAAAGCATAACGGCTTGTGTTAGCAACTAGTGTTTGCTCTTTTGTGGTATGATTAAAAGACCAAAAGTATTCTGACTGGTTTATGTATCTAATAGCAGCATTGACTGCATCTTTAGCTTGTGAATAAAAACCTGTAGCTGTAGCAAAATTAGATGAAGTAAGTTCTACTTCATTCAACCTTCTGTTCATTGCATTTACTAAGCCAAGAAAATTATATGCCATTCAATATATCCTTTTTAGGATTGTTTTGTCATATCTAATATGATGTTGTATGTTTCCGTGTTTGCAGCCCCAACAGTTGTAAACATAATGTCACCTGTTTTACCTGAACCTGCGTTGTTTTGCAATCCACCAAAATGTGAGAAATCATAGTATCCCTCAGTATCTAATAGTTTGTATGCTTCTACATCTGTAGTTGCATCCCAAAGTATTTGCACTTTCATTCCGTCATTTACAAAATGTATTCTGTCTATTGTTACACCTGTGCATGTAGCTCCTTTTTCACCTGCAGTAAATGCACTTACATCTACTTTCTGAACGGCACTCTCTCCTGAACCGTCACTTACGTTTGTGAACTTCATAACTAATCTGTAAGGTGTATTGAGTATTGTCTGCGATGTGACTGTATCTGCCATTATTCTTTCCTTATGTTAAAATAGAGGGCAAGCTTTCACCTGCCCCCTAAGTTGTAGTTTTAAGCGAGTTGATCCCTGCCTACTTCGTCAGCAGTCATATCGCCTTGATCGCTGATGTCCATCATTACAGCAAAAGCACGTAGCTTACCTGCTGTAAATGAAGCACCACTACCTGCTAATACAAAGTCAATTGTATCACCAGTTGTAGATAGAGCAAGTCCATCAATTGCAACTTGTGGAGCATAGTCACCATCAGACGCACCATCAATATCAAGTGCTGCGGCAAACTCATCGACATCACCACCAGTAAAACCAAGAGCAGCAGTAGCATCTGTAGATGCATTCATGGTTGCAGATTCTGTAACTTGAAAACCTGCTGCCAATATCAACGTACTAGCAGGAACAGTAATTGCTTGGATAGTATCACCCGGAGCAATGCTGTTTTTTGTCAAGTCAATAGTAACATCCACATAGTATGGATTACGTCCCCTCTGTGAATTTCCAGAAGCAGGATGTAACTGTGCAGTTATGTTAGCCATGATTTACCTCCCTTAGAATTTAGATACATATATAGCACGTGTAAGTGCTTCAGGTCGTAATATTTTACGTCCATAGAGATGCATACCTCTGACAATGTCAGCAAAGCTGTCAGGGTCACGATATGTCTCTGTTTTGTTGATTTGCTCTGCAGTGGCTACTGCTGAACTATGTCCTGCAACGATTACACCAAAGTGGCTTGATCCAGTAGCAGTTGCTCCTGTAGGACCATCACCAATTTCAGGTAAGTTGTTTGACATAAACACTTTAAAGCCATGCAAGTTGCTGAAGATCATTCCATTTTTGAGTTCGTCCTTTGAAGAAACAAAGTCACCATTCATAATTCTGGAATCTTCATCCTTTAGCAATTCAGCAAAGACTGGGTCGATTACAAGCCATCTTCCCTCTTTATCAACATGTTGTTGGTCAAGCTTTCGCCCCATTCTGTTGATAACAGCTAGAGGTGTAGCATGTGCAGCAGTGGTATTAACACCGTCACCCATTCCTCTTGGCTGAACAACAATAGAGTTGCCTGAAGAACCACCGTTGAAGTCTTCAGCGTCTACCTGCATAGTTGCAAGCAGTTCGTTAGAAGCAGCAGTCGAAACAGCTTTGTCACCACTTGCTGTAGTGTTTACTGCATTTGGTCTGCCGTGTAATGCTGACTGCTTGTAACCTGAGAGGTAACCTAAAACTTCCTGATCGTACTGATCTGAAAGTCTGTAAGCTGCCCTGTCGGTAGCTAAAGATTGGAAGTTGACATGTGAATGAGCTTCCTCAATGTCATCGACTTTAAATGCAAAGTAGTTTGCTTTGTCAACGACTAAAGAAAAGTCCTCATCGTCCAAGTCCTGAGGTGTGATAGTAGTACCACGAGCATAAGATTTTACGGTAATCTCAGGCTCTTTTATAATTTTAACAGTATCACCCATCTGAGCAATCTCACCAAAATAGTCAGAGTTTGTGATACCTTCCACAACAGATGACTTACGGAAAGCAAGCTGTACCTGTTTGGAATAGATTACTGGCGAAAAGTTACCATTAGGTAAATTGCCGTAACCTGCAGCGGTTGAAAAAGCCATAGTTAGTCCTCCTTACTTTTTCAGGTTCACAGATACAAATTACAATTCTGATTAGGGGCTAATTTAGTTCTAGGTGCAGATGTACATTCTGGGCTAGTTAAATTAGGTAAGTCTCACCATATTGTCGTTTGTGATGTAATGCACACAATAGGTATCCAAAAGGGGCTATATGTGTGCATTTTAAGTATTATACATAGTTATATGTATATTTTATTAAATGTCAACACTTTTTTTATCTAGCTGAACCAGAAACATCATATACAAACTTACCTGTTCGGATAGCTTCCATGACTTCATCGGCTCGCTTTTCATATTCCTGTGAGGACATTTTTTGTACTTGAGACTCCTTCAGATATGATGATTCATCGTTTGTCTGAGGTTTAGTCCGTGATGTTTTAGTGTTTGTTGCAAATGCAGCATCTTTAGATGTTGACTTTTTCTTGCCGATATTTCTATCAGACTTGTATAAGTCAATGGCTCTAGCTGCAGACTTTGCATCGTTGTCATTTTCATACAGAGCTTGCTGTACCCATTTAGGTTGCTCTTCAGCCCAGTTATGAAAGTCATCGTCTTCACGGATGTCTACAAAATCAGGATGCAGTTTTAGTAATTCCACTTCGGCCTTTTCCTTAGTGGCAGAAATCTGCATCTCATCTATCTCTTTAATCCTATCTTCCAAAGCTTTTGATTGCTCTCGTGATTTTTTGATCGCTATTGTTTCCACGATTCCAGCAACATCAGGATATTCTCTAGCCCACGCTTCAATATCCTCGTCAGTCTTTGGAAGTTTGATTTGTTTTTTAGTAGACTCATCAAGCTGTGTACGTAGCTGATCTATCTGCGTTTGAAGGTCTGCTTCTTTTTGTTGAGCGTGTCTTCGTAGATCACCGTATCTTTTCTTAAAGGTCTTTTCTTCTGCAGAGGTTGGTTCAGGCTCTTGCTCTTCAGCTTCTGCCTTTACCTCTCCTTTATTTTCTGCGATGAGTTGTTCTAATTCCTCTTCGTCTTTTTTAATTTTATCATCTCTTGAATATTTACGAGATGCCAACGCCATTACCTTTTTAGGTGTAGCGTCTTGCACCATTACACTTGATTCTGCCATTTACTTTACCTTTCGTTAGGGCTAACTGTTGCCATGTTGATGGGGAGTTAGGTAGCCAACATATTGTGGATTTATTTTTTACGTGATGAAGCCAATCCACCCTTCTTCATTTTCTTTGGTTTAGCTTTGGGTGAAGCTATACCACCTTTCCTCAGTCTTTGTGGTTTCATAGGTTTAGTAGCTACACCACCTACGTAGAACCCACCAGTAGGACCAAAACTCTCTCCTGCTCCACCTCCATATCCTATTGAAGGTCCATAACCTAAGTTACTTGCACCGAATTGTGATGAAGATCCTCCACTTCCACCACTTCCACCACTTCTAGGTGTTCCTCTTGCTATATCTTGAGCTTCTCGCATCTGTTGATCAAATGCTTCGTTTTGTGCCACAGTAGCTAAATCACCTTGACCTGCCGACTCTTCTGCCCTTTGTAGAATGTCCCCACGAAATTGTTCTGTTTCTTTCATATGTCTTTCTAAAGCCGTATTAGCAACATCTTGTCTGTTCTTTTCTATTCTGCCCAACGCATCAGTTGTAAGAGGTTCGTATTTAGGCGATCCATCTGGATTCCTGTTACCTTTAAATATTGTTGGTGGTTTCTTTCCTGTAGGATCTCTACGCACACCTAATAAGAAATCATCTACCTTGCCAACCTTGCCTGTTGATGGAAGCATAGCTTGTGATTGTAATTCAGTGTCTCTTTTATATTTTTGATAATCTGCTTCTGATACCACACCTTTTGCGTCACCGTAGGGTGATTGTGATCTAGGATCAATTAAGTTGGTAAGATTTCTAACAGCCACATCTCGTTTCTCTCTTTGCTTTCTGTATTCTTTATCAGTAAATCCTCCAGAAGCATCAGGACTCAAGAATGATTTAATTGCTCCTACTACTGGATTTAGAAAACTTAGTAATCCTGTTGGGCTTTTCTTTGCTTGTTGTATAGCAGCATTAATTTCAGTTGCCGTTGGTTCTCTGCCCAATGTCATACCTAAAGAAAATCTAGCTTTATCGTAGCTAGGTAAATTATAATAATCTTGGAATGTTAATTTTTCCATACCGTCTAGCTCTTTAATTCTTTCGTATTCCATAGATAAATTATCAAGCGTAGTTTCTTGTAGTCTTATAGGTTTACCTCTACTAAACAGAGCATACTGTCCTTTTTTATACTGGTCGCTGTCAACAAAATCACTTTCTTTAGGCAACGTCATTCCTGTTGAATCTCGTGAATCAGCCATACGATCAGAATCACCAGAATCGGACTCTGTCGGCTGCTCTCTTCTTGATATTATATTAGAATATGAATCTTCTATTGGTGTATCATCTACAACGTATCCTTCAGGTAGTGGGTACATAGGATTGCCCTCTTTATCAAATTGCCACATCATGAAGTCATCAGGGTTGTTAGGATTTATTATCTTTTTTATTTGAATGTCAGACGGTTGCATAGGCTGACCTAATGCACCTTTTATTTCTTGTGCTTCTTCTGGCGTGTACACTGTTGGATCAGGCTGTCCTGTAGTAGCTGTTTGGAATCTGGGATCATCAAATAACCCACCACCATTTGCTAGGCCAACTGCACCACCTTCAGCTTTTTCTTCTTTCTCGTCATCTTCTTTTTTCATCTCGCCTGACACAACAACTAGATCTGCCATGCCAAATGGAATATCATCTGGTAGTTCTGCTTCCTCTGGATTACCTAGCTGTCCCATCTTTTCCATCATCTTTAAACCTTGCTTGGCATCTTGACGCATCTTCATCAATGTTTCAAGGCCGATGTATCGCACAACATCTGCAGGGAACACAAACTCTCCCTCGCTTAACATTGCAGGTATATCATCTGCTACTTCTTCTTTTAGTGATCCAGAAGGAACTTTGTTGCCTGATGTTGGTTCTGTTTCGCCACCATCATCTTTCATGCCACCTTCATTCATAAAAGCCATTTGCATTTGATCTTTCATAGCCGTTCCTCCTTGATTAAATTCTGCTGGCATTTTTTCTCCAGCTTTTCTTTTTTTTCTTTTGTCTAAGTAGTCTTTAAATTTTTCTACCTGTTTATCTAGAAAAGATGGCTCTTCTTTAGGAGCTTCTTCTTTTTTTTGTACTTTTAAATTTTCATAAAAGTTTTTGTCTAAACTACCTTCAGCTAAACCACGAGCATCTCTTGTAGGTCCTCCTTTAGGATTTCTATCGTACAATCTTTCTTTTGCTAATTCTTCTAAATTAGGAAGTTCATCAACTATAATATTAAATATATTTCTTAAATACTCACGCTGTTCCATTTCCGTATCACGCATGTCATTTAAAAAATTTTTTTCTTCTTTCATCATACGATTGATGTATGTAGATGCAGGATCAGATGCTCCAGAACGGACAGCATCAACCATCTCAGAGATAGCTTCAACTCCCAACTGACGAAATTTATTTGTATCCATAAGTGTGTACAAAACAGTGACTGTGTTAGGACCATACTTTTTTTCTATGTAGTCTTTTTTATCTTTGTAATAGTCAGCTAATATTTCTGTACCTCTATGTATAGACTCATGCTCTATAACAGGATTTTCTTTTGTAAGCATATAAGCTGTCTTAGCTTCTGGGTTGGGTTCTTCGGCTTCATAGGGATTTGTTATTTCAAATCTATCTTTAACCCTTTTATTAAGAACTGGACTTTGAACAGCTACAAGTTTATCTTTATTAGGATAATATGCTCCCATTGGAGGATTACCTGCAATTCTTATTCCACCGTCTGCATCAGCTAGTGTTCTATTAGATAAGCCAGTTGTAAACGCATCCACTCTACTTAAAACATCTATGTCTGGTTTAAAACCAAGTCTACCTAAAGCTGTTGTATAAAAACTAGGAACTACCTCTGATTCAAATTCTACATTTCCAAAGTCTGTTGAAGATTTGGGTAAATTAGGTTTATCAATATAGGACAGCACACCATCTTCGTTTATATAATGTGTGTGGGGAGTATCATCTTTTGCGTGAAAAGCATCACCACCTTTGTGAAACTTTGGCACAGGTTGCATATCCTGTGGCATACTGTCTGTTGAATCTATCTCTATTTTGTTATATATAGGATGCGTCTTTTTTCCAATTTGTATTTCGCCTACAACATCACCTAAATTAATCTTTCCTATTGTAGAGGGTCTTAAATTAGGTTGAACATCTTTTTTAATCTTTTGCATGATTACAGGTCCTACAACCTGCATGTCAAAAGAATAAAAATGTTTAGGTCCTTGCTCAACAGTTACTATTGGGTGATCTAGTGTTCCAAAACTTTCTCCCACACGTATTTTAAATTTTTCAGGTTGTAATAAATTAATTTGTGCTTTTGAAGGAGCTTTCTTTTCTCCTGTATTTGTTTTGTAGTTTTGTCTTAAATCATCATCCGTTAAAGCTTTTCCCTCGTATATGTTGCCTGTAGACTGTGCTTTGTTTTGCACAGGTCCTGCACCTTTCTCTGTGCTTTTTTTATACGATAGTCTTGGACTAATAAATAAGTTTTGAAATGTTTCTCCTGAAACATCTTTAGGAGGACCACCTCCAAACTGCACATAGTTTCCAAAATCTAAATCTAACTCAACTCCTGATTTTTCTAATCCTTTTGCTAAACCTGCTTTGTAGGATCTTGATTCAGGAGTAAAAAACTTTGCAGGTGCTGGCATAATATCTCTAGCACCCTTTAACTCAGGATCTTCTTTATCTTTGCCCATAGCTCTTTTAAGGCTAGGATTCAAGGGTTCTTCTACTTCTTCCTTTAACCTAAATATATTCTTCTTAGGGTCATCTGGAACAATCTTTTTTTCTGCACCTCTACCAGTAGGCTTAACTGCTGTAACAGTTTGTTCTACAGGCACATCTATATCTAACAGTTTATATGTTAAAGACGGATCTTTTTGACGCTTAGATATTTTTTCTTGCATCAACTTTTCTTGAATATCCATTAAGGATTTCATCATAGAGTTATCCGTAAGAACTTTTCTACCTTTATTAAACAGTGGCATTTTACTTTCCTGTGTTGTTTACAGAGTCCCTAAGTTGTCGTAGTCTTTTGAGCATCATAATAGCACCCTGCGATCTGTGAAGCATAACGAGATCACTTGTTTGCTCCATAACTGCATGGTTCTGTGCTATAAGATAATTAACGTAATCACTGAAGCTGTCCCATTGGTCCTTGTTGTTCACCAAGGGCTTGAGCTTGCTGAGTAGCTTGTCCTGTAGGTTGTTGACTTGGCTGTTGAGGTTGTTGTTCATTTCCTGTAAATCCTTGTTCCTGTGGCAACGGTACTTGCCCTGTTCCTATAGTCGCACCACCTGCTCCAGTTGGATCTTGGGGATTTGCCCCTGCAGGTGCTGTCGGCTGTTGTGGCTGTTGCTGTTGGAATTTTTTCATGATCTCTGCTTGCAATGCAGCTTCGTCCATGTTGTTCGTCACTTTCTCTGGGTCTAAGTCAAGCGACTTGGCAATCTCTCGTATTACGTATTGAAACTTTGCAAAAGGTGCAAGTGCTTGGTTGCTTGCCACTTGCAAGAACTGCATAAGTCTTTGGCTACGCACTTCGTTTGCCATCAAGCTTTCTGTTCCACGAGCTTTAACTTCTAAGTCTCCCTTCAACATTTTGTTGTCAAAGTTAAACTGCATGTTAAATCTAAACAGTCCTTCGCCTAACGGCCTAAGTAAATAGTCGTCTACATTCTTTATGACATTCTTGATGCCACCACTTGCTGCGTTCATCAGCATGGATATACCTGACGCTGTACGCCCCACACCCATAACACCAGTTTGTCCGTGAGAAAAGCTGGGCAGTCCTGTGCTTTCGTCTGCAAGCACTCTGGCTTTGTCAAACAGTTGCATGTTCTCGTTGGCTACATTTGGAAATTTTGTACCAAAAATGGCTTGTCCCGGTGCGCCGCCTTGTCTTCTAAATATTTTTCCCGGATATACACTCAGATCCTGTCCGGGAACTAGGTTAGTTTCATCTATCTCTATCAACAGATTGCCAGACATCACAGCATTGTCAACAGCCATACGCATAAAACCATTCATCAATGTCTGTGTATCGTCCATGTTCTCTGCAATACCAACACCAAAGAAGCTATATGGGTTAAGTTCGTAAGGGGCAGCCATGTATGGTATCTTTGCAGGTTTGAATGGATTAAGCACCATTCGTAGAACTTTACTGTTGCATATCCAGATGTTTGCCTGTATCTCATCGTGATCTGCTATCTCTTCAGGTATGTCTACTCCATGTTCTTTTAACATCTCTGTATCTACCATGCCCCAATACTCTAGCACTTCGTATCGTGCAATAGCGTGTTCAGGGGAGTAGTCTGATAGATCGTCTTCCCAGTATTCTTTGTTGTAGTTCTCACCTAGTGCAATAGCTTCGTCAATAATCTGTCCTCTAAAGTGAGGTCTTTTCTTCAACGCACGTAGCTGTGATCGTGACATCTTGTGTCTTTCTATCACATACTGTGCTTCGTCCATGTTGTTTGCGTCTGGATCAGGGAAGAAGTTCCACACTGATACATGTGAAACTTGTGGCACTGTTTTAAATATTGGTGAGTATTCGCCCTCCTCATCCCAGTTAGGATACTCTTTGTCGATTGCAAAAGGTCCTTTCATTACACCTGTACCGAACAGAGCCATTTCAAATGCTGTGCTTCGTAGATGCTTGTTTGCGTTTGACTCTTCCAACTGATCGTGTATCTGCTTTTGCATATTTTTTGCAGCAACCATTGCAGGACTAAATGTAATAGCTGTTGGTGTCTTGCCCACACCCTCACGTAGATTATCCACATCGTCAAGCTTACCCTCTAAAGGTCCTAGCTTCTCCATTAAGCTTTCTTTAGTAGCTCCTGCAGGTAGATCTTTACCGTCCCCTGCAAAGCCGTAAGGATTTTCTAGCTCGTCTAATCTTTCTCGTATCTCTTCTGGTTCTTTTGGATCAAAGCTTACATTGGATACCACACCCTCTGGTAGTTCCGTTGGGTCTACCGTAAGAGGAAACTTATTATTAGCAAACAACACATCAACTATCTGTCCATATGCCGCAAGTGTTTTAGTTTTTGTTACCTTAATAAATACTCGTGACTTCTCTGCTTCTGTAAACTGTACATCAGAACCGTATAAACCTCTATAATTTCTGTAGGCTTTTAACCATCTCCGTTCATCTTGTTCTCTGTAGTCTTCGGCTTTCTTGTAGCGATACATTATGAAGGGTATAATGTTTGAGCTATTGTAATCGTCTTCACTTCCTACCTCTGTGTCTTCTACAGCTATCGTAGAATCGTCCATGAAAACTTCTTCGTTTATATTATCTTCTGCCATATTAATATCCAAATGTTGCGTCTGCTACAGGCATACTGTTTGTGTGTCTGTTTGCAGGGTCATAGTCAAATATACTGAACCTTGGTCTTGACATTATACCATATCTTAAAGCATCATACAAGTGATCTTCTGAGTTTGTGTCTATATCTTCAGGATTTTTTTTATCAAGTGGTATCGCAGGTAGTTGCGAAATAGTGTTAGTGCATGTGCTAAAAAAAATCAAGCGTGGCTCTTCTGTAAATTCATCAACTTGTAAACGTCTATGTATTTCATTTTTACCTGATACCCTGCTTCCTCGACTTCTATCAGAAGGTCTGAACCTACAGCCTTTCATAATCATTTGTTCTGCTAGGCTTGGTCCTGTGTCACCTCGTTTGTGCCAGAGAGAACTGTCCAACACTCCATACTTTATATTGCCATCCTCAGCTTCTGCATCTAGTATCATGTCTGCTAAGTCTGTAGCTAATACTTTTGATACGTACAACTCTCTATACACTACTAACTGTTCTGATGGGCTAACAGCAAACCATACAACGGCAGAATGACTTCCATACCCATAGTCACATGCCCTAAATTTAACCCAATTGCTAGGTATACGAAAAGGCTCAACCACATGTATGTTGCGATCAAACTCGGTGAAAGCTGCTCCTTCTTTAATATCCCAATCGCCTTCCAATAGTTGTCTTCTTTGCTGTTCAGGAAGGGATAGAAGCATTGCTTCATAATCGCCCTGAGTTGAGAGATAAGGGTTATCTGTAAGTCTAGCAGGTATAAACCTACGTTTAAATAGTGGCTGTCCTGCTCTTTGATGTCCTGCTGGATACTTGAGTTCTTCCCCTGACTCAATGTCGGTGGCGTTGAATGAAATATTATACGGTGAAGGGTCAATAAACATCTTCTTTACCCAGTGGTGTCCACGCCCTCCGGGATTTGTTGTAGCTCTCATATACACTGGCAGGTCAGGAGATGTGGATCGTAAACGTGATCTCATGTAGTTCCAAGCGAATGGTGTTCCCCACTGTGTAAGTTCGTCAAAACCAATCCAACTAAATGCTAGTCCTTGATATCGTAAAACATCATCATCTCTGTCGAGGTAAGACATCCACAGTCTTGCCCCTGATGGAGCAACCCACTGCATCTTTCGTTCTGACCACTTGATACCCTTCCATATTTTAGGGTAGAGTTCTTGACTTTTAAATATAAGTTCTCGTAACTCTTCTGTGGTGTGACGCAAGAGTAAGCCACTGAAAGAAGGATGTCCCATATAACGCAAAGGATCAGCCAACATTGCGTAAGACTTGCCACCTCCTGCTGAACCACCATACAAAACTTCTCTTTCATTTGCTGCAAGAAAAGCTGTTTGAGGACCTTCATTCGGCTTGAAGATTATATTCCGTGACTCTTCTATCGGCAGAGACTCTACTACTGTCTCTTTAACCTCTGGCTTCGGAGGTTGCCCCTGTACGGCTTTCTTCAATCTCTTTGGCTT
>Ga0209348_1001285_pt1 | contig 12267 bp, 29 predicted proteins | sample ETNvirenome_2_30_FD_184065 | JGI IMG/M metagenome (GOLD analysis project Ga0209348, IMG submission 184065) | Marine viral communities from the Pacific Ocean - ETNP_2_30 (SPAdes) (version 2) | ecosystem: Environmental > Aquatic > Marine > Oceanic | place: Pacific Ocean | collected 2013-06-22 | reverse complement strand
ATCTGACTCATTCCTATTTAATGAATATGAATATGATTCAGAGGAAATTGATGAGCTACGTTCAGACTCAGACAGACAAGGAGGACGAGAAACTTCTTAGAAAATTATTAACTAAGAAAGTATCTAAAAAAGAGTCAGATGACATCATCAAAAGAGTGTTCAGTAATTTAATTAAATGGACATTTGAAGATGTTTGTGTACACTTAACTCAAGTCTTTAGTTTTACTGATCAAGAATGTAGGAAACTTATTCATGATTATGACCTTTTAGCCACCACCACCGAAGACAGTATTATGACTCCAATTCCTAACTTCAATGCCACCGCACCAAGAGATGTCCAAGACTTCTCACAAAACCTATGGTTAGCAAAAAAAAGCTTGTCAGATGTCACTAGATATCTTTCAGCAACTGCTAATGCATTAACCTCAGACGACTTTGATAATGAAGAAGATTTCCAGGAATCGATCGTTCAAAGATGTTTTGTTGCAGAAAAAATCATCGATATAAATAAATATATTGATGAACTTCGTGATTTTGCAGAACCTTACATGCCACCAAAAAAATGAAACTAAAACCAAAAAGTCCACCTCTTCCAGAAAATGTTTTCACATTAAGAGAAGATGCTTTACCTACACTTGCAGATGCAGATCCGTGGGCAAAGATTATGGTATGGAGAAAAGATGTTGGTTGGTCTATCATCCATCACTCTGAAGCTATACAATTTCTAGCTATGAAACATACTCATTGGACTTACACTCCTGATTTTCCTTACAATAAATCAGTCACAGAACAATGACTCAAAAAGAATTCTCATATGTAGTCATCTCTAAATCAGGAGAGATGGAAGAAATCCAAGGAGTTTATAGAACTATTGAAGCTGCTTGTTATGGAGCTAGGTTCGCATTATCTTCTTTATTTCCAAAACATGGAGATGAAGTAAGGATTATTAGATGTGAAATTATTTCCACAGAAGAAGCTAAATCAAAAATTCTTGAAGAAGAACCAAAAGACATCTTTGAAAAATGCGAAGATGGCTACTGTCCCTTACCAACACCACAAGTATCATGACAAACACCAGATCAAACCAAGAAGAAGTAGAACAGCGTATCAATTATGCTGCTGATGAATTAGCTAAAGGTAAAAGAGCTATGGATATCAGTAAAAAACTCGCAGCTAAATTCAATGTAAGTATTCAACAAGCTAGATCATATGTAAGATCAGCTAAACCAGTTCTTACAGAATCTATTGCTCCAAATGATCGTGCCTTTATCTTTTCAAAGGTTATGTGTTGTTTAGAACAGGATAGATTAGATGCAAGAAAAGAAGAAAATTTAAAAGAACAGATTAAATCTACAGGAGGAATGGTTAAAATGGTTGGATTGCTAACCAGTATTGATCAAGTAGGATCTTGGGATAGTGCTTACGATCAACATTTATTTAAAAATTTCTCAGAAGTTAGGAAAAAAATTAAACATAATGATCTAGATTCATTAGATGATTCTTTACCAGAGGGAGAGATTCCCTTCTAACCTTGGGGCATAGGAGTGTCGCATGGTCACTTAATTCATTGCTGCTTTGATCAGATAAGTGAAACTGCTCGGTCTAAGCGGTTTTGTCGTAACTTATTTGATCACGATATCAAGTTCCCATCGAGGAGTGATAGTAGTACCACAGGGTTGAGAGTCCCTATTCATGGCTATTACTAAGCATGAGCTTGTAAGTCCCCAACCTTTATTACTGTAAACCTTTACCACCTTTTAACATGGCTGCCTTTAAGTACAAAATCAATGACAGAGTTAAAGAAAGACAATCAAATCGAATACATGGGGGTTATATAAATAAACAAGGAACTCACAAACTAATTAAAACAAGAAGAGGTGTAGTCAAAGGTGTAAACATTAAAACTAATAGTGTTGGAGCAAAGATTCCATACTACCAGGTTTTATGGGATAACCAAATCCGTGCAATAGAAATAACAGCACATCGAATTGAATTAGAACAAGAGGTTGCAAAGTGAAATGTCCTAAATGTAATAAGAAAGCAAAAGCTAGTGCTACAAGGTTTATTGAATACAGTCATACACAGAGGAGAATAAGAACCTGTGAGTGTGGCTATAAATTTGTAACTCATGAAGTAATTGAACCTGACAAACAAGATTTTGGTAAAACATCAAAAGAAAAGAAAAAAGACTTTTACAGAAAAGTTTTATTAGATTTAATTGATGATTTAGAAGGTAGAACGTACCTAGAAAAACGTAAAGACTCTAATGTCTGGGAGGGGGTATAACTCCTATAATAAAAAAACTGAATAAAAAAAATGTTATTACTTCTTGGATTACTTATAACTATAGGTGTAGTAGGGGTTCTCATACTAATGAGAATATATAATCCTAATTAATTTACTTTCGTTTTAGTTGATTTACTTTCGTTTTTAAAAAATCATAACCATTCATATATTTTTTTTGTTGATCTGTATCTTCCCTTGAATGTCTATTAATTATGCCTTGCCCTTGATTTATTAAATCATTAGCTTGATTCAAATCTTTTTGAACTACCTCTTTATATAATCCTTTAAATATGTCAGCCTCTTCTTTATTACCCACCGCATACATACCATCAACAATTGCATCTAATTTATGATCTAAAAAATGTTTTACTTTTTCTCCAGGTGTTTTCTTTTCATAAGTTTCTTTTTGCAAATTTAAATTATTGTTATGTGAATGTAAGTTAGCTGCGTGATCATATATCTTTGTAACTCCATAATCAATGATTTGCATCTTACCAGTTACTGGATCATATCCAATGTGATCTGATCTACGACCGGCACCATAATAATCTAAATCATTATGAATTACACCTTTATCTGCTAATGCAAGTCTTGTTTTTGCGAAATCATATTCAAATTTTCGATTTGCTTGTGGATCGTCAAGAAGTTGTGTTAATGGTTGATCTTTTACCATTCCGCCAGGAATACCCATAAGATTTTTAATCCTATCCATTTCCATGATATGAATCTGGGCTTTTCTATTGGAATTTCTATGAGTATAACTACTTGGAGCTGTCTCAACAGAATGAAGTATAGGTGCTATGCCAGCTTCAGCTGCTCTTAACTGTGCCTCTACCTCACCACTAGCTCTGTCTATGTCTTTCTGTTGTTCAAGTCTTTGTACTTTTAAAACTCTTGAAGGATCTCCTGGTTTTTCAAATACTGATCCATAACCACCTTGACCAATTAATTTATGTCTATCATATTGTTCTGCAAAACCCTCACCAAATAAACCTCTGAAAGCTTCATCTCTCATGGGTCTATATTCTTTCTCATTTTCAGGTAAATAAAAATCCTCTTCAGATTTAGCGTAATGCATAGGTGCTAAAAAATTTCTGACTACAGCCCTTTCCCCTGCCGTTCTACCTCTATACTCCATATTTCGAGCCATAGTATCTAGATATTCGTCTAAAAATCTATCTCTATCCACACCTGTCCTAAAATATTATTTATATATTTTAATTCATATGTATGAACGACTTTTCAATTTTTATCTACTTTTTCTGTTTTGCAGCTATTTCTGGAGGAACATTCGCCTTTATGTGGAGAATGATGACTATAACCTTAAATGAAGTAAGAAATCCTTATAGAAATATACATCCAGAATTAAAAGATGTAGAACCTGGGGAAAAACTTCTAGTATTTAAAGTCGAGGAGAAGGAAGATTAGAATAGAAAAAAACTATTAAATAAATGGGATTCTTAAGAGGAGCACCTAGCGTAATAAAAAACCCTGATGGAACTGAGACACCAACACAACAAGGTGGTTTTACAGGAGCTAGTGGTGGTGGACTACCTGGTATCATTAAAGGAATTACTGGAGCTACAGGATCAATACTACGTGGTGGTGGTAAAGCATCAATGAGATTTGCAGGTGATGCTCTTAACTCAACGGCAGAAGATGTGAAAAGTCAAGAAGAATCTAAATTTTCTCCACGTCCACTTGTAGGGGCTAGTGGTGGTAGCGGTGTACAAAATGCTGTCAAAGCTGCAACTACTGGACAATTTGGTAGATTTTCTGGAGATTCTCTAAAAAAAATGAATGATGAGATGCGAAATCGTGAAAAACAAGCATATGATAGATCACTTTCATCATTATTAAATCCTAATGCTATAAGAAAGCAGGTAGATCAAGGTTTAATATCAACTTTACCTAAACCCTTACAAATGATGTATAAAGATGGTTAAATAGAGTAGCGATATATTTGTATGAACCTACATACAGTAATGGTTATGAAACTTAAGGAAAAAACCGACATCAAAAAACATAAAGCAAGCATTTTAAAAAAACTTGATGGTGTTTTATCAACTATAGATGGATTAAGAGAAGATCCTATATTTATAGATAACATTCATGGAGAGCAAGAATTAAATCTCGATCAAACAATTGAGCTATTTAATGGTATAAGAACACATTTTTTACCTCCAAATGCTTCACCAGAATTAGCAGCTGGTTTCGAAACTAACTCTTTTGATGTATCATAGAAGAGCACTTTGCTTTAATTACTATGATTCAACACAACTTCAGTAACTATGATGCTGATTCAGATTACTATCGAGTAATACTAGAAAGAGAATCTCGTCAAAACATTTTAAGAGGAGATAGAAAATTAGCTCCTATTTTAAAAGTGTCACTATTAAGTGACAGTTATGATGATTTATTAACTGAATATTAATTTTTTTTACAACCCTTTTCAAGAACCCTTACCATTGCTAAGCTGAAAGTCCAAACATCAGTAATAGCAATGGTTTTTTTATGTACAAACACTTGTGCGATACAAGTATATTCACCTCATAATAAATTACGCAGATAAAAAATAAGCAAATGGAAGACGCAAAGCAAACAAACAACAACCAACTCGCCTGGGCAATATTATCTAAGCCAAAAGGATCTCAATTAAGTCAAGTAATCAAGATTACAGGTTATAAGGAAGCAGATAAAACTGTGGCTTTAGAACCAGATTTATACTATAAGTCAGGACCTTTCTATATAAGTTGAAATTCCTATAGAATCCGCTACCTTTTCTAAAGGTAGATATTCAACTTAATGAAATTTCCAGTCACTTCTTACGTAGTTTTTGTTCATAATCAAACAATTGGTGCTCATGCTCCACAATTTGAATCAATTGATGCTGCAGAAAGTTTTGCTAATAGTCTTAGAGCTACAACATCTTTAACTGTTAGTGAACCAATACCTGTAATTATGTCAGAGGAAGTCAAAGTAGGTCTTACTACTGGTGATTAATAATTTTTATGCTATCTTTACGTATAGGATTGTTCTAATGTAATGGCAGTTGTTGTAAGCGTTTCTGTTCCTGATGAATTAAAAAGGAAATGGGATCAATCAAATTTAAAAATAAGTCCTTCACAGATATTTCAGATCGCTTTGGAGACACAACTTGATGGTAAGAATAAGCATTTACAACATTGGAGTTCAAGAGCCCTATCAGCTGAAAAGAAATTAAAACTATTTGAACAAATACTTGGTGCTAAAGATATTGATATTAAAAAATTTACTTATTTCCAAGATGAGCAATAAGTTAAAATAATATGATAACTTTAGTTGTTGTATGAAAGTTGTGATTACTCCTACTTTCCCACACCTGTCCAATGAGGATTTACTTCAATGGAAAGATATGTTGATTGAATTAAAGGAAGAAGGAGTAGTTAATCACTTGATGTCTATAAGTGAATTTAAACTTATATGTATGGAAAGGGGTTTAAATGAGTTTAGAAAGGACTTAAGAGTATTTGATTGTTAGGTACAGATAGAATATATCTAACAGTAACAAAAATTTTCAGTTGAAATGGTACAGATACAGGGAACTGGTTTTAGTAAAATAGATAAAAGTGATACAAAAGTTGCTGGAATAAAAACTTTTTTACAAAGAAAAGTAGATGAACAACTAAATAAAATGACTAAAGAAGGGAAAACTCCCTTTGGTACTGATATTGGTGGCTCAGCAGTAGGAGAAGAAGGTTTAGGTAGATTTGGTAATAAGAATGAAGATCTATCAAGTTCAAACTACTTTTCCCCTGGTGGTGGTGCATCTAAAGAAACAAAGATAGCATCAGCTGATTTAAGTGGTATAGATTTTGCAACTAATTTTGCTAAAGGGGTAAATACAGACTCTTCTGAAGAAAAAAAAAATTTCTTTGATGGAGCAAAATTAGCTGATAATACATATAAAAGTACTTTTGAAAGTGATGTAAAGCCAGATTATACAGATACTTATAAAGAAACACTCAATATTCTAAAAGATAAACCTGATTACAAGAGTACTTATGATCAAGCACAAAGTGTAGCTGATGATTTAACTGGTGGTTTATATAACATTAAAGAAAGTCCTTATGAAGGATTAATGAATGTATCTTCAAGTTTCTTTGATAACATAACTAAAGATAAATTAAATATTTCTAACTTTGCAAATGAGAAAGGTGAAGTATCATCTCCCTCTGGCATATTTGATAAAAAGAACATAACCACTAAAAACATTGTGGCAGACGATCCTGGAATAGGTTATAGAGAAGGAGATTATTTAAGTATCACTCCATATAAAACAAGTCTTATGGGAGGTAAGGCTACAGGTCTTGGAATAACAATTAATCCACTAAAAGGTTTTGATGTTTCTAATAAAACTGGATTAGGTATAGGAGATACAGGTTTTAGTGGATATATTCAAGAAAAGGCTTTTGGTGATGGTAGTATGTACAGTTCAGATCCTGTTACACAAGCATACAAAAATTCAATGATATTTAATAGAAAGGAACTGGCAAATAGTGCAATTCTTAATCAATTAATGCGAGAACAATACCCAGATCGTTATAAAGAAGATGGTTCACTTAAAAACCTTGATGAACAATATGGTAGCAAATTAAAGGCAATAGAAAAAGCGGAAACTGAGTTTGCAAATAAAGCAGGTTACGAAACAATTGATGATTATAATAAATATAGGGAATCCATAGGCAATACAGAAATAGCAAGTATGCCTAGTATGACAATATCAGAAGCAGGTAGAGAACAAGCTGAACTTAATAAAACACCAAAAGTAGAAGTAAAACAACCTAGTGTTTTTGATAAAACTATGAATTTTATTGGTAATGTCACTAATAAAGTATTAGGTATACAAGATGCAGGTGCGAGTCAGATAGGTCCTGTAAATGTTAAAACTAAAGAAACAACAGCTCCAGTAGGAGGATACAATATAAGTCCAGAAGGAAAAGTAAAAGCATTACAAAATAGAATAGAGGCTGGTATCAAATCAACTGGTATTCCTAATAATGTAGCGGTACAAGCTGGTGCCATGAGTCCAGAAGCAAGAGATCAAGCATTACAAAATAGAATAAATGCTGGTATTGCATCAACTGGCATTCCTAATAATGTAGCAGTCCAAGGTGGTGTAACTACACAAGCAGCAAGAGATGCTGGTGTTATAGCTCGTCAACAGCGTGACGCTGCAATAAAAATGAGAAACGATAAGGTTCAAGGAATAGTAAATAGAAATCCACGTTTAACAAGAGCTGCAGATGGAAGTGTTAAGGCTGTTCAAAAAACAAGAGCAGAAGCTGGAGTATCAGCAAGGACAGCTCAAGGTAATAGGGCAAGAGTAAGAGCTAATGCAAAAGCTAGAGCCCAGGCTATGGCTGCAAATAGAATTAGAAAAGGTCAATCTGTGAGTCAAGCAAAAGCAGCTAATAAAGCATCTATGAAAGCTAAAGCAAAAGCAAGACACGCAGCCTTTAAAAAGAGAAGAAAAAATAAGAAAAAGAAATAGATAAACTAAAATAACTATTAGCTCAGGAGGTATTTATGAGTGGAGACATCGGATTACAAGACGAACCAATTATCTTTTACAGTAAAAAAATGACAATATCTAAGATAATTGTCTTAAAACATAAAGGAGTTGAGTTTGATCTTTACAAAAAAATAGTAAAAAAAATAGATAAATTAAAATAAATTAAGAAATTTTTAAAAAAATGCCACATAAAATGGAAAAAGTTATGTCTGAATTTAAATCAGGCGAACTAAAATCTGGAGGAGATAAAAAAGTTACAAACAAAAAACAAGCAATAGCGATAGGATTAGCTATGGACTATAAATCTCACGGTAGTAAATCTAAAAAAGCATGAAAAAATCAATATCCTACGGTGAAGTAATGGAAGTTTACAGACATCCAATATCTGTAAAATATATTCCTCATATATTTGTAGGATTAATTTTATTTGGTTTCACATTAATCTCAAAACCAGTACTTGCGTCAGCAACTTTATATATACAAGTACCGCAATGGTCTGATGATTGGTCTAAATGTGCAGTTGATGTCCCAGATACAGCCTGTCATTGGTACGTCGCTGCCCCAGATAATACTTTTGGTAAAGGTTTTTCTTGGAAAAATGCTCCTTGGTTTGATGCAAATGGACTAAAAGATATATCAAAAATGAAAAAATTGACTGTTTTACAAGAATTACAAAATTCTTCCTCCTCCACGTAAGCCTATATAGAACCAAGAGTTTGATTAGTACAATCTTCAACAGTTTTAGATTTTAAATAATTAAGAACATTATATTTTTCTTTTATAGGTATCTCTTCATCACGCATAATTGAAATACGAACTAGCTCAAAATCTGGACAAGTTAATTGCCAATGATATGAATCGTGTGATGCAATCATTAAAGCATATAAGTAAATCATTAATCCTCACCTATTGATATAGACCAATCTTTGTCTCCAAATTTTCCTACTTCTTTTATCTTAGGTTTTTTAGGTTTATCAAAACTGTCATGATATTTTTTTATCTCATAATTTAAATTAAAATACGTTTTTATTTTTCTATACCAGCTAACAATTAAATCTATATAATATTGAATTAATTTTTTTACAAACTGTTTGATCATCTATTATATCTTTCTCTATTTTTTATATCACCTTTGGTAGGTATATCAATATTAATGTCAAATCCTTTTGGTTTTATTGGTAATGTATACATAAGTCCACGAGCAAACTCAGTTTTAGGTGACATACTAAATCCATATTCAGGATCTCCAGATAATCCTCTCAATGCATTTGCAAATGATTTTAATGCTTTTAAAGGTTGTATTTTTCCTGAAACTAAATCAGGATCTTCTTGAGGATTTCTCATATCAAAAGTATCTTTTACATTTACAAACTTTCCATCAGGTGTGACAGTAGATTGAAATCTTCCTAATGTTTGAATTGTATCTTTATTTAATGTCCCATAAGGATTTACAGCACCAGATCTTGGATTATCGCTAGGAAAATCAAGAAAACTCATTGGTCTTACTATTTCAGGATCATCAATAAGATCAAATTGACCTGTTACAGGATTCAAAACTTGTCTAGGAGGATTTATTTGTCTTCCTAACTCATCACGAATCTCTCTATCAAATCGCCCATCTTTACGAGGCATATCAGCTGATTTTGTTGCCTCTCTAATAGAAGTTAAAGTCTTATCATCTAAATCAAGACCCTCAGATCCTAATCCAGTCATGTAACGTAAAAATAAATTTGCATTCCCTGGTAATTTGTTAAATCCTTTTGAAACAAATTCCTTTGCTTTTTCTTTAAAATTTGTCATTTCATTTTCCTCTTAGCAGCTTTGGTTGCAGCTTTTCTAGCTCTGCGAGCTTTATCTGTATTCTTAACAAATTGTTTACCCTCTCTACTTTCTCTTTTCTTTTTATCATCAGTCTTCTTTCTTTCAGCTTTGGACATAGCTTTCCATGCAGCTTCAGGTAAATACCTTTCTGTACTTTTTTTTCCTGGTTCTATTGCTTTATCAGCCATTTTTCTTATCTACCTTTTCCATAACTTTTAAAATTTTTTCAAGTCTTACAGCCTGACCCTTATGGGTTTTAGATGCTTTATGCAATTCTGAAATAATTTTTTTAATCTTTGGTGTTTGATGCATAATTAACAATCTCTTATAGGTCCTCCATGAAGCCACGCATCACAAGTACGTGCAGCTGCACATTTAAATTTAAACAACTGACAATATCCTAAGTTAGCTCTATCTAAAACATCATAAGGATCTGCAGCCATAGTTTCATTTATTCCTTTAACCATGCAGTCCATAATTTTATTTGTCTGATCAAATGCTGCACAGTTTCCACATCTTGCAGTCTTTACAGTATCAATGTCACTATTCCAAAGTTCTGCTTTCTTTTCCCAAAATCCTGGGTCTGGTGCATCTGGATTAAGAGGTCCATAACCAAATTTATCTATTGTCCAGTTTCTATTCTTTGCATTCTCTTCAATATCAGTAGTAGCAGTAGGACAAGAATCACTTACCTCTGACACTTTTTTATTTAAAATTATAGTTAGTTTTGGTTTCATTTCTCTATTTTAGCTGCACTTCCCTTCTCAGCTGCATATAAAGCAAAAGATTTTGCAGCAATACTATTTAAAATTAAAGTTATATTATTTGAATCATTTTCATCACACATATCTGTGTCAAAACATTTGACAACAGTACCAGCAACTATAACTAATTCAAAAATTACTACAGCAAATACTAATCTAAGTGCCCAAGTTACAGATTTCATTAGTCTTTCTTTTTCTTCTCATATTCTTTTCTAGTCATCCATTTCTCTTTGCCCCAACGCTTGAGATCTTTTTGCTTTTTACCTTTACCTCCTTTGTAACCGCCTCCTTGTGCTTTATATTTTTGTGCAACTAATTGTGCTTTTCTAGCCGACCACTGACCAGGTTTACCACCCTTTGATCCTGCTTTTACCTGAGCAAAAATTCTTTTTCTAAGCCCAGGTTTGGTGTATTTTGAATCGTCTTGTGCCATTAAAATCTATTTTGTATTGGCTCTTTATTAAGAATAACAGGGGGAATACTATCAGAATGAGATCTAGAAACCTCTCTCATATAGTGAGGATTATTCATTTCAAACTTAGGTTCATTCTTTCCTATATATGAAACTACAAAATTACATTTATCTGATTTTTCTTTCTTTTGTGGCTGAAAAGGATCTGCTAAACCTGCAGTAGTCATCGAATAATCATTATACATATTTGAATACTGAACAGGAAAACTAGGATAATAGCCGACAGCAGCCATTCTCATTTACTAAGTTCCCATATAAGGATTCTTCATCTCAGGAGCATCACCAAAGATATCTTCCCCTGCCATATATTTCTCATATAAATCAGGACGACCTTGAATTAATTTTAAGAAATTAGGATCAACTAAATCTCCTTTTGGTCCTTCAACTAAAGGTCTTCCGTCATAAGTAGTTTCTCCTCTTGTATTTTTTAATTTTCTTGAAGCATCAGCTAGGAATTGGTTTGCAGCAGCTTGTTTATTTAGCATTACACTTTGATCTTGTTCCTGACTACCTTGACTTACATCTCCATTATCAAAGCTTCTTCCATTCATTTTGTCCATTTGCTCTGCTTTTACCTGCTCTGAACCCATCATCATTTGGCTAGGAAAATAATTTTTTATTAAATTTTGTGGTAAATCATATCCAAACTTTTTATCTAATCCTTCTTTTGAAGGATCATAAAAATATTTTCCTGATTCATCCATTTTGACTATCCCACCTTTTTTATCTCTGTCTTTAGTAGGATCAAGAAAATCTGCTATGCCTAATTGTCCTTGATTTTCAAAATAATTAACAAATCTATCTCCTATCTGTTTATCTAAAAACTGTTTACCTCTTGAAAGTCCTTTTAAGGCTGGATTTAATGGTGAAGCCATTACTAATTAATATCTTTTCCTAATTCTACTAGTAGTAAGCATAAAAAAAGACCTAGAGCACCACCTCTAGGTCAAACCACTTTACTTTGCACACACGCACATGGAGAGAACCATGTACCTTCTTAAGATTAGCGGTAATAATCTTAAAACGTCAACCTATTGCAGGGGCTGTTAATGCTACAGATGTAGACTCAGCACAAGCTAGATCTAGTGGGAAGTTGTGAGCATTACGCTCGTGCATTACTTCCATACCTAAACTTTGTCTATTTAAGACATCAGCCCATGTAGGAATTACTTTACCGTTTGCATCTACAACTGATTGGTTGAAGTTGAAACCGTTAAGGTTGAATGCCATTGTGCAGATTCCCATTGAAGTTAACCAAACACATACAACTGGAAATACAGCTAAGAAGAAGTGAAGACTTCTGCTGTTGTTGAATGAAGCATATTGGAAGATTAAACGACCGAAGTAGCCATGAGCTGCAACGATGTTAT
>Ga0209348_1001284_pt1 | contig 12272 bp, 7 predicted proteins | sample ETNvirenome_2_30_FD_184065 | JGI IMG/M metagenome (GOLD analysis project Ga0209348, IMG submission 184065) | Marine viral communities from the Pacific Ocean - ETNP_2_30 (SPAdes) (version 2) | ecosystem: Environmental > Aquatic > Marine > Oceanic | place: Pacific Ocean | collected 2013-06-22 | reverse complement strand
AGCTTCTTCGTAGCTGATTTTGATATCTAGTGTGACTCTCACATACATTTTTGGCTTGAGATATTTTTCAGGATCTTCAAGTAATTGGCTAATTTTGATTGTGATATACCTAGGCATGTCTGGCCAGTTGATGTATTTTGGTTGGCCTCCCCATTCCAATATCATCATGCCTCTGTCGTCGTCCCAAGCATCTGCATAATTGTGTGGAAATGCATTGCCCATGTATGTGACATTTTGCATGTGTTGTCTCTTGTGGAAATGTCCTGTGAATACCATGCCGCAGTTTTTGAAATGTTCTGTCTTGATACCACCAACGTCTGGCATTTCTACCATTGCATTCATTTTAAAGTATGGAAGTTCAAAATGCCCAAACACGTATTTGCTTGTCAATTTTTCAATGCGTTTCCATTCATCGCCCACGATCCACGGAATAATAGCAACGTCATTTTCTACCATCCATTCGTTGACTAGATGTATGTTGGGAATGTTTCTTATGAATTCCATTGAATTTATTTCTCTTTTTTCTCTGTAAAACAGATCATGATTGCCCATTATAACGTACACCTTTTCAAATGCCTGGCCCAATCTTTCCATGTTTGATACTGTGTAGTTCATGGTGGACACATTGGTTGAAGCCCTGTGATGATGCCAATCGCCTAGGAATATGCAGGTCTCACAGCCATGTGCTTTTGCCTGTGCAATGAACCAATGCACAAAGGCCTCACAGTCGTCGTTGTGTACACGGCTGTTGCCCTTCATTCCAAAGTGTATATCTGTGAAACATGCTACCTTCTTAAACATACATTACCATTTTTTTATAACCGGTGGTTTCCTACCTGGTTTCAATTCTATTTTCTTATAGCCCACGTCGTCGAAGTCATCCGCAGAAAGTTCTCCTTGTTTACGTAATTTCCTATTCAATTTCACAATGCCTGTTTTGTTAACAGTGCGGACCTCGCCATGGGGATTTTGCATACGTTTTTTATATGCCACTGTATTTCTTTCGTTCTCTCCCTGTCTGGTGAAACTTGGATTCATGTTGTTCATTTCCAGCAAGTCGTCTCTGATTGCTTGATTTTTCTTTTCGATGTTTAGTATTCTTGTGAAGCTGTTGGTGATCGCCGCGGTGTAGTAGGCAAAAGGATTTTCAGATTTTGATTCATCAAACTGCAAACCAATCTGGGATAACTGCATCAGTGCCTGCGACTGCATTTCGTCATTGTAAGTGTAGCCTCTCCAGTTCGCCCTTGTTCCATAACGCTCACACAGTTTCATAAACATCATTGCCAGGCTGTTTGTGATCTTTCCGTGCCCCGCCGAAAATGATCCGTTGACCATTCCACCCTGCCAATGTGATTTGCCGACGCATTGCAGTTTGCCTTTTTTGTCCAATCTGTAGTGCTGGAAAGGAGGAAAGTTCACCTTGCTGTGATGGTCCGAGACCTGTTTTGGATTCTTTTTCCTTTGGCTGTCCATTGGTATGTGATCATATGTCATGACTCTAAACACAAGATCTGTCTTGTCTATCTTCCTTGGTGACACCGTGAAGTCTGACAGCCTGATTTTCTTTTCACCCGCCGCCTTCGCTGTTTCCCATGCCTCCTGGGTCAGCCTTTTGGCCTTGGCTTTTCTTGCCTTGGCAATGGCAGTGGGATTAATTTTTTTGAGATTTGGCACTATCAAGTCGTACTGAGAGTCCTCTGTGTCCACGTAAGAACAGTAGGTATTTTTACTGGCGTGTATTTGGGCCATCAGATCCCGGTTGTTTAGATACTTCACTCTTTTCATAATTATCTCTCAATGTTGTAAAAGTGACCACAAACAGGTCTGTTGAATCGTGTCGTATGGGGAATAAAGTGTGCCTATTATTGTGCCTATAAATATAGTTAAAGTATACAAAATTTTGTAAGGAAACACAACCGGAAATTATGGTAAACATTTTAAAAAACATAGGTGAAGCAGTAGACAAGGTATCTGGTGGATACATCAACAGGACCCTGGCACGTTTGACAGGCGCTGGAATTAGAACGGACAGCAGAGTGGTCCAATCAAAGGCCTCGTGGACAGGAAGAGATAGCGGCAAAGACTGGCGTGTGAAATTGACCATTCCAAGGGGTTCCTCTCTAGAGGGAGAATTTTTTGACAACAACAAAGTATTAGAACCATTGAATGCCCTGAAAGGAATGTTTTGGCCACTGACACCTTCAATGGTGATCCAGCATTCGGCAAATTACAATGCGTTGTCCCAAACACACAGCAACTATCCATTCCAGGCATATCAAAATTCACAGGTGGATCAGATCAACATCATTGGTGAATTTCCCGTACAGAATTCTGATGACGCAAAGCACTGGGTAGCAACAATTAAATTCTTGAGAACCATAACAAAAATGTTTTTTGGTCAAAGCAATTACAGAGGTAATCCTCCACCAATATTGCATCTTTCAGGATTTGGAGAACACATGTTCGAGAAAGTACCTGTGGTTGTAAACACATTCAACGTGGAATTAAGATCCGGGATAGATTATATTTCTACCGTGCAGAACACAACAAATTATCAAACTACCCGGACAAGGCAACGTATGGGATTGCCAGAACTGGAATCGTCACAGACATGGGCTCCATCTTTGTCGAACATTTCAGTGTTGGTTACTCCTGTCTACAGTAGAGAGACTGTGAAAAATTTCAGTCTACAAAAGTTTGCCAGAGGTGAGTTGAGCAAAGAACAAGGAATAGGATTCATTTAATGGCAAAGTATTCCAGAACATCACCATATCTTAACACACCACAAAATGACATTAACCTTGAGCCTCTAGTGATCAGGACTTTTGATATTGAGGACGACGACCAAGTATACACAATAGAAAGGACCTATGCATATAGGCCAGACCTTTTGGCATTTGACTTGTACGGCACCCCAAGACTATGGTGGGTGTTCGCACAGAGAAATCCTGATCAGTTAGAAGATCCGATCTATGATTTCAAGCCAGGCGTAACAATCCAGTTACCTAAGCCACAGACCATTTCGCGTGACCTAGGATTATAACATGTCACAATATAATAAGCCTAAAATTAGGAATTCAAAAGACTTTGAATCCAAAACTAAAAAAAAAGAAAGTAAAGACAAAGAAATCATCGATGGAAGAGAAAACATTCAGAGATTTGAAAAAAAAAAGCAAATAAAAAAACAACAAATAGATAAAGAAAAGGGCAACACAATTCTAGCAGAAGAGCGTGAAGACACAGCCGCTAATTTTATATCTCCCAGTACTAAGGTAGGAATACAAGACAACATTTTACACTCTTTCGCCTCATACAACACTCTTTTCACATTGAGTGGATTGAACGAAAGTGAACTAAAGGATAGTTCATTCTTAACAAATGCCGTACACGACGTGATTGCGAGATCCGGTGGTATAGGTGATCCGAATTTGAATAGAGTAAAAGTCAATAACCTAGCAAATGCAGGACCACAAATCGAAGTAAAAGATCTGGAGAACAAAGCCTACGAGGACAGCATAAGGATATTGAAAAACGGGCGAGACATATTCTTCGAAGAGGTCAATCTATTATCAACAGTTGCCCCAAGCGAGGAACGTGGTATGGCAGATTTTGTAAAAATGGAATTTCAGTTACATGAGCCACATGGCATATCTTTGATAGAGAAGATCCGTGCGTCGGCCCGGCTTAATGGATACAGGGATTATCAGGACGCACCCATGCTTCTCACGATCGAGTTCAAGGGCTATGATGAGAAAGGCAACACGCAACAACCTAACGGATCTATGATTAGGAAAATTCCCATCCTGATCACCAAGGTAGACATGGATGTGAACGAGGGCGGCGCCATATATACTGTCACCGCGGTGCGTCAAAACGACATTGCATTTGATGACAGATTTAAATTTCCGCGAACAGCTATCAACGTTCAAGCCGATAATCTCAAGGAGGCCCTGCAAGAAATAGAAGACAAATTGAACAATCAAATCGTGACAGAAAGAGACGAACATAAAGTAAGGACAGTGCTGGACAAATACGTGATATTAATTGATGACGATGTGGCGAGAATCGCCAACGATTACAGTGCTCTTAACGATTCTGTGGCACATTTCGAAAAAGTGGAAAATGGTCCACCATCAAAACTTGATAAAATCAAGGAAAGAGCCAGTAAAAAATTAGATATCAAGGTGGCAGAAGCGACAGTGACTAACGGCATAAGTTTGATCAAAGTTCTTGAGGACGCGGTGAGATCGACTGCTGGTTTTGAATCAATAGCAACTGACTTTTGGACATCCTACCTTCGAAGGTCTGGATTCCTGGGATCCGATCAAGAGGCAGATTCACAGACAATTAAAAAATTTTACGAAAGCGGAGAATTTGAACAGACAATCAAGGACAACGCATTTGTGCCTTGGTTCAAAATCAAAACTAGTGTTGAGACACATTATGGTAACGGAAAAGATAATTACGACACGATTAACAAGATGCACAGGAAGACTGTGACTTACAAGATAATCCCCCATTGGATTCCAGTATTGAGATTCATTCGTCCTGGCATGTTCGCCAAGGCAGGCACCATGCGAAATGCTGTCAAAAAACAATACAATTATATCTACACAGGAAAAAACGTTGACGTACAAAGTTTAAGGATCAATTACAAAACTGCGTTCTTTCAGCGAAACGTGGTAGAGGTCGGCAAGGCAGGTGATCAAGTTTTCCCAAAAGTATTTGATCGAGTGACAAGATTGTTTCCGCAAGAGGACACAGTGGACAAGGATGTGACAGAATTAAGATCATACCCAAGCATAATAAAAGGCAGGAATATCTTGCAGAAAGGTGCAGAGGATCGCGGTGTAGAGGGCAGGAAGCAGGAATTTTTTGACTATCTCACCAACCCACAAGTTGACATGATGAGGATCGAACTTGAAATATTGGGTGACCCTGCTTACATATGCCAAGATCAGTTCATACCTTTAAACGCAAATGGAGGCCAATCCAGTTCTAAGACTAAGCGTATCAGTGGTTTGAGCGGTTCCTTCAATGTTGACAACTATTCTCCCTTGATAGAATTGATTTACAGTTTACCAGATGACATAGACGAGAAGCGAGAAGGATTGATGTTCCGAGGTACTGAAGTGCCCGAACAAAATCTATTTTTTGCAGGTGTGTACCAGGTGGTTAAGGTTGAAAGCAGTTTTACCAATGGCCAATTTATACAGACTCTTACATGTGTGAGGCTAAACAATCAAAGCGGACTAGGAGCAGAAGTGGCTAAAATTGTTGCAGGTGCAGGAAGTAAATTTGAAAAAGCTATCACGGGTGAAGATGATCTTAAAAAAGATAATGGAACGCCTGATGCATTCGGCACTGGTGATGACAATACCGGACCAGGAGTTTCTCCATAATGGTAGGATATGTTGACACATTCGATAATCAATCGGGCTATGACGAAAAGTTTGCCGTCAAGGATGTTGGACCCTACATCGGAACTGTTAAGTTTACCAATGATCCGACACGTCAAGGAAGATTAGGAGTCAACATTCCCGAACTAACGCAAACGGCAAATCCGTCGCCAGAGGATTGTATTTGGTGTAATTACTTGTCACCTTTCTATGGTGCAAAAAGTGTTGAGGCCACATCAAAGTCAGATCCCAATGATTACAAAAGCACACAACACAGTTATGGTTTTTGGGCAGTGCCACCTGATATTGACACTGAGGTATTAGTGATATTTGCCAAAGGTGAGGCCAGCAGAAAAAATGCCTTTTGGATAGGCTGTGTGCAAGGTGCTTTGACCAACCAACAGGTGCCTGGTTATGGTAGCTCAACAGAAACTGTAAGAACAAACGAAAACGCCAGAGAAGCGTATGGAATCCAAAGGAAAACAAATTACGGAACAGAATTTTTACCTGTTGGCGAAAAAAACAGGAGAATGATTGAAGCGGCACAAACTGCGACCTTTGCAGAAAATATAAAATATCCTGTCAACGACATTCTGGCAGATCAATTGTTAGCTGAAGGATTGATACAGGACAATGTGCGTGGCACCACATCAAGCTCGGCAAGACGAGAGACTCCCAGCCAGGTGTTTGGAATTAGCACCCCAGGCAGGGTCAGAGAAGATTCAAGAACATTAAACATCGGTGTTGGCGGAGAGTCTGTTCTACCAGACAGGCGTCCAGGACATAGTCTTGTAATGGATGACGGTGATATTGATGGTGCAAATCAACAAGTAAGATTACGTACAGCATCAGGGCATCAGCTTTTAATGAATGACACAGAGGGCGTGGTGTATATAGCCAATGGGTCAGGTAAGGCATTCATAGAGATGGACAAGGAAGGCACTATTAGTGTTTACTCCGATGGTGGTATCAATTTAAGGTCGAGCCGTGATTTTAATCTACACTCCGAAACTAATATAAACTTCCATGCTAAGGGTACAATTAACTTTACTTCGGAAAATCATTTGGCTTTAAATGCTGAAGGATATATTTTTGCTATGGGAGAGAAAGGTATTTTGAATAGTTCTCAGAATGGCAGTATTAGGCATTTTGGAAAAGACGGAATATCATCATTCACAAATGGTACACAACTACATGGTGCTGGAGGAAGGATAGATCTTGCTGGATCACAGGTGCACTTTAATTCCGTTGGTGCTCAATCCACTTGGGGGCCAAGCTGGCTCAAACCTGATGCAATAGGTATCAAGGTCACAGAAGGATTGATAGATATTGACGATGCTACTCCTTTCTTGGGTGGAAAGGCAAATAAAATCGATAACAAAACAACTGTAACCGACTTTGTTACGCACGAACCTTATGACAGGCAGAGTAGTACAGCAAGAACAAAAAATTTTATAAATGAAGCAATGGCAGAGATTAAAAAAGCTAGTCCAGATCTGTCCGCTACTGAATTGAAAGTAATCAAAGCCGAATTACTCAAACAGCCTAGCATAAAAGCAATATCGGAAAAATTAAGTAGTGTGGTTAAACTGAATGATAAAATAAAATTACCAGTGCAAAATCTTAACACTTTGGTCAGTAAGGCTAACAACATAGAAAAACTAATAAAAGATCCAAAAGGCGCCGCAATGAATTTTATACATGGCAAAATAGCATCTATAAAGAGCCAGGCTTTTAACGCCGTCAGGAGTTTCTTCAGATTTTAGAAAGTAAATAAGTTATATGGCATACGGAGATTCAGGATCAGGTTCAGGAGGAGCAAGTAGCTCGGTAACATTCAAAGGTTTTTCTTCAAGAGCGGAAAAACAAAATTTCAAAGTTTACGACTTCGAATGTGCAAAACAAGATCTAATTAATAGACTATCAGTACGTAAAGGTGAAAGGGTCGAGAATCCGGAATTTGGCACGATAATATATGATGTATTATTCGAGCCGTTTACCGACGAACTCAAAGAACAAATCACCGAGGACATCACAGAAAATCTTAATGCTGATCCCAGAATAGCAACTGAGGAGATTCTTGTGACTGAAGCCGATAAGGGCATAGCTATCCAGGCCACGTTAAAGTATGTGCCGCTAAACATAGTTGAAAAACTAAGGTTTGCCTTCGACGAAAATGCCCTACTTCGCCTATCTTAATATACGCACTTAATTTAACATATAAATATCCATACAAAGTATATGGCCACAACAGAACGACAGAACAGATTATTAGTTGCCGAGGATTGGCGTAAGATTTATCAAGCATTCCAACAGGCAGATTTTAAAAGTTACGACTTTGAAACATTGCGTAGAACAATGGTGGCATATCTTCGCGAAAATTATCCTGATGATTTTAACGATTTTGTAGAGAGTTCTGAATATGTGGCACTAATAGATTTGATTGCCTACATTGCTCAGGCTTTATCATTCAGAGTCGATCTAAATGCTAGAGAAAATTTTTTAGAAACAGCAGAAAGACGTAATTCGGTTTTAAGATTGGCAAGGCTGATTAATTACAATGCCAAAAGAAGAAAACCAGCTACTGGACTATTGAAAATAGATGCAATCTCAACCACGCAAGATGTTAATGATTCAACTGGCACAAACCTTGCAAATTCGAATATCATTTGGAATGACAGTGCCAATTCGAATTACAGAGAACAGTTCACCGCCATACTAAATGCGGCAAATCAAACTGGACAAGTTTTTGGAACACCCAGGGAATCAGGTGACATAGGTGGCATTAGCACTGAAATATATACACTAGCTTCTAGCCAATTGGATCTTCCAATTTTTACTTTCAGCAAAGGGATAGGAGGAATAAACAGAAATTTTGAAATTATTCCTGGAGCAATTTCCGGATCTGAATCTATTTACGAATCAGAGCCGATAGATGGCGGCGGTCTATCTTACATATATAGAACAGATGGATCTGGTGATAGTTCTAATAACTCAGGTTTTTTCTTTCTGTTCAAACAAGGAACTATGAACTTTGCAGATTTTACGGTGGACAACGCTGTTACAAATTATGTCAAAAGTATTCAAGCCGACGGAGTAAATGATACAGATGTCTGGTTATACAAGCTAGATGAATTTGGACAAATTTTACAAAACTGGACAAAGGTTCCTTCTCTATCGGGAAACAATGCAATTTACAACTCATTATCAAGAAATCAGAGAAATTTGTTTAATGTGGTTTCAAAGGTTGATGATGGTATAGATCTGGTTTTTGGTGACGGTAACTTTAGTAATTTGCCTTTGGGTAGATTTAGGGCATATTACAGAACAAGCGACAATGCCAAATATGCAATTCAACCGGCTGACATGCAGAATGTTCAAATAGCTGTTCCATACACTGATGCGAATGGTGGAAGTCAAACACTGACTATTACGATGAGTTTAAAGGCCAGCATATATAATGCCGCGGCATCAGAATCAAATGATTCTATAAGGGAAAAAGCCGCACAGGTTTATTATTCACAAAACAGAATGATCACAGCAGAAGATTATCAAGTGGTACCTTTATCTGCATCACAGGAAATTGTAAAAGTTAGGTCTGTGAATAGGAGTGCTTCAGGTATATCACGTGCCAAAGAAATATTGGACCCAACTGGAGCCTATTCTAATGTCAGTGTGTTTGCCGAAGACGGAATATTATACAGAGAAGAGTCAACACAACAATTCACTTTTACTTTCACGAGCCAAAGTCAAATTCAAGATGTTATAGATTCTCAGGTTGAAAACAAACTTACAAAAGCATACTCTAGGCAGTTCTACTATTTGAAATATGGAACAAAGGATTTAAGCACATTAAGTGCCACTTGGAATTCATCAACAACAGGAACCAATACCAACACAGGATATTTCAAAGCAGGTGGTCCGTTGGTTACTGGTGATTTTGCTACATCAAATTTAAAATTTGTCAAGCCTGGCGCTTTGGTTAAATTTACTTCGCCCGATACTAGGGAATTCCTCAACAACACACTTGTAACATCAGGCACAGATCAAGCTCAAGACAGGGCATGGGCCAAAGTTGGCGCAGTAGTAAACGATGGTGCCAATGGCGGAGTGGGTAATTTGGAATCGGGATTAGGTCCAGTTACGTTATCTTCGATAATCCCAGATGGTTCAGTTGTTAACGCAGTTATTCCAAATTTGACTTTAACATTCAATAAAGATCTAGAGGCAGATATTGTTGAAAGGGTTCAGGGCTATGAAGAGTTTGGTCTCAGATATGACGAATCAACTGAAACATGGAAAATAATCACATCAACAAATTTGAGTGCCAGCAATATTTTTAGCCGCGGGAATGCGGGAGATGCCACGGATACAAACCTAGATGCAAGTTGGTGGTTCAAATTCACAAACGACGGAGCAACATATACGGTAACTTACAGGCAATTAGAGTACATATTTGAATCAGAATCTCAAAATAAATTCCATTATGATGCACAAGAAAAAATTTACGATTATAAAACAGGCAGAAGTGTTAAAGATTCCGTTAAAATACTTTCCACAAATAGTATAGTATCTACTGGTAACAGTATAGGTTATCCTATCACTTGGGAAGTTGTCGACACAGTCACAGAAGCAGATGGATTCAACGACAATAGAAAGGTAAAAGTTGGATTCTTCGATGCTGACGACGACAACGTTGTTGATAATCCAGAATTATTTGACATATATGTTGAACCAACTTTGTCAGAATCTATAAAATTTGTTTTCTTTGAAAAATACACATCTTATGATAACATTGAAAGATTCAGACCATATGCCTCGTCAAATTTTATTGTTTCACAAAATGAAAGCGACATTAACTTAAACACAACTTCGTATGATGATAATCAATTATTTTATTTTTATGATAGTGCGGAAGATGTAATTAAAAAATATAGCTCTGACACTAATACTTTAAGCACAACTACAGACTATCAGGCAAGGCGAGGAAGAAGTTCGATCAGTTTCCAATATAAGCATCATGCAGGTCAGGAAACAAGAATAGATCCAAGCGTGTCGAACATTGTGGATGTTTACCTTTTAGAAAGAACATATGATAATTTGTTCAGAATCTGGTTACAAGATGGTGGCACAAAGCCTTCAGCAAGTACCAGCGATCAATTGAGGATCAGCTATGCTGGCACTCTTGATCCATTGAAATCTTTGAGTGATCAGGTTATCTATCATCCTGTAAATTACAAAATACTATTTGGCTCTAATGCCAATGAAGAATTACAGGCAACATTTAAAGTTGTAAAAAACACAAATGTAAAAACAACAGATGCCATTATAAAAACAAGGGTGATACAGGCAATTAATGAATTTTTTGCTTTAGACAATTGGGACTTTGGTGATAGTTTTTACTTCACAGAATTAGCCGCTTATATACACAATCAACTGGCGCCAGATTTATTGACAGTTGTTATAGTACCAAATCAATCTGGACAAGTGTTTGGGTCCTTGTTTCAGATAAATTCAGCGGCAGACGAAATATTCATAAGTGGGGCCACCGTTAATGATGTATCAATAATCACTGCACTAGGTGCCAACCAACTGGCGGCATCTGGTAGTGTAGTTACAAGTACATCAACCACAACATCAAGCACTACAACAGGATCAGCAGTGTCAGGTTCCACTACATCAGGCTCCGGTTCAAGCACCGGCAGTAGTGGAGCAGGATACTAATGGCAGATAATCCAACCAACGCTCTCACCAATCAAGAAGTTGTAACGCAAGGCGATTTGGAAATCCGTAGAACTGTACAGCACCTTCCTGCATTCTATAGAACAGATACCAATCAAAGATTTTTATCAAGTGTTCTCGATCCTTTGATCCAAAAAGGATCTCTGGAAAGGCTAGATGGTTTTATAGGAAGACAAGACGCATACACAAGGGAAGTTTCAGATACATACCTAGGTGCAACCAGCGCCGATCGTTTTGCATATCAATTGGAACCTGCTGTCACATATACTGACAGAGATACTACCTCGGTCAATCCTGAAGATCAAGTAAAATTTACAGGTACATATGATGATTACATTAATCAAATAAAATATCACGGGGGCAAAGTTAATAATCATGACAGGTTAAACAAAGAAAAAATTTACAGTTGGAATCCTGCTATAGATTATGACAAACTTGTAAATTACAGAGAATACTACTGGATGCCTGAAGGTCCCAACGCAATAGAGATTGATAGTGCTGGCACAGAAGCAGTAATTGAATACTCAGTTGTTAATAAGGCTAAGGGTGCCTACAACTTTGGGCATAGACCTGGTGAAAATAATCCTGTATTGACATTGTACAGAGGCAACACTTACAAATTTAATGTTAACGCCAAAGGTCATCCTTTCTATATTATGACAGAGCCATATCCAGATGGTTCCAGCAGTTTATTTTATAGTTCAGGTGTTTCCAACGCTGGCACACAGTCTGGCATAGTGACTTTTGAAGTGCCAACAGATGCACCTGACAAATTATATTATCAGTGTGGAAACCATACTGCCATGTATGGTTTATTACAAATAAAAACAATAGATTCAACAACCGAAATCGATCCATCAAAAGATATCATCGGTGCAACAACATACAGTCTAAGAAATTTAACTTTATCAAACGGCATGAAGGTAAAATTCAAGACTGCAAACGTAACGAGTGCTTATCAAAACAAAGAATACTATGTAGAGGGAGTTGGGGACAGTATCACTTTGACCAACGTCGCTGATCTAATTACACCGGCATCTTACGCAGACGAAACCACGATTCCTTTCGACAGTGTATCATATGACTCTCGACCATATGCAAAAGCATTTTACAGACCTGCCGACCAGG
>Ga0209348_1001283_pt1 | contig 12280 bp, 20 predicted proteins | sample ETNvirenome_2_30_FD_184065 | JGI IMG/M metagenome (GOLD analysis project Ga0209348, IMG submission 184065) | Marine viral communities from the Pacific Ocean - ETNP_2_30 (SPAdes) (version 2) | ecosystem: Environmental > Aquatic > Marine > Oceanic | place: Pacific Ocean | collected 2013-06-22 | reverse complement strand
ATGCTACCTTTAGGTTCCTCACGCTTTTTTATTAAAGCTAAAATACCACTAGATAAAATACTATCAATATTATCTTGAACTTCTTCGGATTGATTTTCATAAAAACTTTTTAAATCAAAAATGGGGTCCATATTATCTAAAAGACCGAAACCAAAAATACCTCCTCCATCTTGATATTTATGAACATTACCGCCATGATACATACCCATAATACCTTCTGGGTCTTGTTGTAATAGTTGCATTATAGCTTCTTCGTCTGAATCTGTTATAGCACCACTTTTTTCTTTTTGCGATGCTTCTTCTGGTGAAGTAACTTGTGTGCCTAAAATTTCTTGTATTTCTAAAGGTATACCTGAATCTAAAGTAGGAGCAGTACCACTACCTATAGCAGCTTTTTGTTTAGGTGCTCTTTTACGATTTATCTCGCCTACCAAAGCACCACCTAGAACATTAATTGCAAGGTTTGCTAAAAAACTCATACTAAATGTCTCCTTTTGACTGATTATATATCAAAAAGTATATATTATTAAAGGTTTTTCTTTACCTTTTACTTTTATAGGTTTTACTGATTTTAGGTGATGACCACAATATTTTTCAGTTTCTTCACCTATTAGTATGTTTACACCTGCTTCTTTTGTAGCTGATTCTAGTCTAGCAGCAGTATTTACAGCGTCTCCGATAGCACTATAATCGAATCGAGTATCGCTACCCATATTACCAATTACAGCTTCTCCTGTATTTACACCAACACCTATAGCTACGCCTATATCAGCTTTTTCTATATTTTCTTGTATTTCTTTAGCACATTCTACAGCCACCTGTTCATGGTGTGGTAAATCTAATGGTGCATTAAATATAGCCATCATTGCATCACCGATATATTTATCGACCATACCGTTGTATTTCTTGACAGCCTCTGATTGTATCGTAAGTGCTTTATTCATTATTTTAGTAACTTCCTCAGGCTCTAATTTTTCAGATAATGCAGTAAACCCTCTAACATCAGTAAATAAAAAAGTACATCTTCTTTTTTCTCCACCTAGTTTTAATAAATCTGGGTCTTTTTGTAAACGTTTTACTTGTCGTGGGTCTAAATAATGTTCAAACTGTTTTTTAATTTGTAAACGTAATTTATATTGTTCTCTGAATCTAAGGTAAAAAGCTACGCTACCTGAGATAAACTGGCTTATTAAAGCCCATGTTACGTCTATTAAAAGACCTGCACCTATCGTATAAGCCCCGTATAAGCCCGTTAATGCCATAGTTAATAAACCTAAGGTTATGCCCCAAGTTATTCCTAAATAGCTTATAAACGCCCATATTAGCCCCACAGATATTAAAAATATAAATAGTTCTACAGATAAAGCGTAATCGGGTATATAAGGGCTATCTTGTATTAATATAGATTCTGCAAGTGCAGCTTGTATTTTATGTGGTTCAACTAACCCAACAGGCGTAGCAATTTGCGGCATAACACCATTAGCAGTAACACCAACGAATACAAACTTACCATTAACATTCATTTCTTGTAAATCTGTTTCTTCTGTTTTTACCCATGATATCCATTTACGACCAAAACTATCTGTTTTCACGGGCGGTAGTCCTCTAACTGCTATTTCTTGCACACCATTATCATTTGTAGTAATTATGTAAGTAGGTGTTCCAGTTAATGTTTTTAATACTTGTGTACCAAATGAAGCTGACCAACCATCAGGGTTTTTTAATAGTAGAGGAATTCTTCTGACAAGTTGGTCAACCTCTGTAGGTGCTATTGCAACACCTTGAACTATATCGTCATACATATAATAATTTTGTTTTATACCAGAAGAGGGTATTCCTCCAACATCTGGTCCTTTAATTACTGTTCCTGTAGTTTTAGGATAGACACCATTACCGTTTTCAAAAGTAGCTAGAACACTTGGAGCATAGCTTAATGCACTACTAAAACGTAAGTCTCCTCCCATTCTATCTGCTTGTGGAAAACTTATAACCCAACCAACACCCATAGCTCCTGCTCCTAATAACTCTATTTGTATATCAGCTAAGCGTTCTCTAGGTAATGGATAACCGCCTTCTTTTTCTAGGTCTTCTTCTGTAATATTTAATATTACAAAATTACCACTAGGCTCAGGTGTTTTGATAAATGCATCAAAAGTTTTAAGTTTTAATATTTCTGTTGGAGTGCTTTGAAATATTAAAGGTACAGCTAATAATGGTAATAATAAAAATATAAGTTTTTTCATCCACTGCCTTGTCTTATGGTAATAGTAGAATCACCACCACCATTTATTTTTATTATATTAGAAACACCGTCTTGTATCAAAATAACTGTATAGCCCGCACCAGAGTTTAAATCAACCTGCACCGATTCACTAACTTTTCTACGTAAACTAACAGTTTGTCCTGTTACTATTGTTGTTATTTGTGTATCAGAATCTTGTCCTATTAACGTGCCTGTTATATTTATACCTGTAGCTAATGCTAATTGGTCTTCTTCGTCTTCTATAGCTAAGGCATCAAGAACATTTAATAAATCTTCTAAAAAATTAACATCAAGATAATTAATATCTAATTCTGTAAATTCTAAACTATTATCTTCTAAAAAATCTTCTGCTAAATAATCTATATCTAAATCATTAAAATCTAGTAAATTAACTGTTTTAGTGTTTGCTGTTTCTTCTTGTAAAACATCTTCTTCTTTAGGCGGAGACACTATGAGCATATTATCAATAATATCTAGTGATAAATCTAATATTACAGGTTTACTAGGTGCATTTTCAAACACATCAACAGTTGTGGCTTGATACGGTTTATTTAATAAAACACTTCCTGTAGCTGTTACTACTTCTATTTCGCCACTAGAAAGCCCTAGAGCGTCTGGTAACAAAATTATAAGGCTACGCCCTAGTTCATCAACTGTAGCAGTAAAATCAGTTCCACGAATCGCAATATTTGCAGTAGGGGTGCTAAGTTTTATATTTTGTTTCTCTATACGGTTTAGATTGCCTGTAATAAATCTAGCTGTACCTAAAGCAAAGTTAAGGGACATTTTTGATTTACTAGGGTCTGGGTCATAGATATACTCATCTATAAGAAGTTGAGAGTGTTCGGTAAGTTTTACTATTGATTTATCTAAAAAGGTAATAGCCATACGACCATTAGTCGTTATAGCTTCATCATTACTTTTTATAGCAAATTGTAAATTAGCGTCGTAAGGTTTATCTCTTACTATTTGAGCAGAGCCGTTAAGTTCAGATATATCTCCGATATCAGCAGCTTGTGCTTGTGCCTTGGTCGTTTTGAATGACACAAACAGTGCCACTATTACCGCTAGACAAAATCTTGAGCCAGTCATTATCTAATGTACTTGATTGTGTAATGTTAAACGTTCTAGAGTTACCTGTTTGGTCTAAGTAAAAATAACCACCCGCATAGCCAGAACCAGTAAAATTAACTGTATTACTATCACCGTCTACATCTACATAAGAAGTGCCACCATCATAATTTATATCGAAATCAAAAGTATTCCCGTCTCCTTGAATAATCCAATCTAAATCTAATGTTGCAGCTAATGCAGTTGTTCCATGGTCTAACGTAAATGTATTAGTGCTGCCTGTAACGTCTACATTGTAGTTAGAGTTATCTATACCATAGGTATTTGTTGGGTCTCCCTGTATAGTAAATGTATTACTATCTCCATCAAATTCAAAAAATCCTGTTATAGAATCTCCTAAAATATCGCCTAGAAATTTGTTTGTATCCCCTAACTGGTTTATATCAAGAGTTAACGAAATACCGTCTAAATCCAACGCAGTTAAAGAGCCTGCAGAAGAATTAAGACCACCAATAATATTACCTGAACCAAGTTGTTCTAAATCAATATTTGCTGTTGCACCTGATTGGTCGACATATATTTCGTTATCAGCAGCAAAAATAGATGTTGAGATTAATAATATACTAATTAATATTTTCATCGATTACCTCCCAGAAACTTTTATCATACCCTATTTTGACGATTTGCAAAACTGCTTCCTCGATAGCTCGTTGTAAGGCTAACGTTGCAGGCTCGTTTTCGGCGTCTCCTGTTTCTATCTCTACAAGTTCTGTGCCTGCCTCAATAAACTTAAAAACGTCTTGAGACTGACCATAACTATATAATTGTTTACTGACTAAAACGTCTATTAAAACTTCACCCGTCGCTACAGATACCATACGTAAAGCTACTGTAATGTTATCTACTCTATATTGTTTACTTGTTCCTATACCTAAATATCTAGCTCCGATACCTCCACTTTGTATATTTGTATCAAAACCAATAACAGCTCCTTCCATTAGCACACCTGCAAAAAGTAAAGGCATGATAGGTTTAGGTCCATCAGTTTTTTCGTTTTGTTCTCTAGCTGAACGTATAAGTTGTCTTTCTTTTGTTAAATTATCAAGACCAACTCTTTCTGCAACACGAAAGAATTTTCCATTAGATGTATGTTTTAAACTTCTGATAAGTAGGTGGCTTGGTGCTTGCGTGAGTGCTGTAGAAAATAAAGCAAACTCACTGTTACTTTTACGCTGACCTGTTTGGTCTGTAAAACTATTAGGATAAACAGCAACAACGATTGGAACTTTAGGCTGTGCTACATTTAATAATTCTTCGGATTGAATTTCTAAAATAGTTGGTAAAGTTTTACCTTGTTGTATAGTAGTATCTACAGGAGCTAAGCTGCAACTAGAAAGAAAAATCGCCAACAGGCAACTGTATCTCGGTAATATTTCCATCAGCATCAGTTATCTTGAGAGTTATGATTCCGTTTTCAATACTATATTCTATAGTGTTTCCCTCTAGGGTCAAAGTCCCTTCTGTGCTAGGAGTTTCTCCAAATAAATTTTCTACTAATTGTCTTGATAATTGTGCATAGATTCGTGACTCAAGATTTCTTATAAATCTAGCTAATGTAGTATTTTCTTTATCTCTTTCTATTTGTTCTTGTATAGCTTTTATTTCTTCTTTAATACTCATTTTACGGTTGAATTCTTGATTTTCTATTGTTAAATAATGTGATGAAGTATTAATACCGTTGAAAGAAGGGTTTTTAAATTTATGAACTATTTGGTCTGCCCATAAAGGATTAGTTAAAAATGCAAGAAAAAAGAAAATACAAAGGAATCCTGCTATCCTATATATCCAAATATTATTAATCTTTTCTTTGGTCATCTCTTTTTGCTTTAGCTATTTTACTGCTGTCTATTAAATTAGGTACTCCAAGTATAGTCTTAATTAAGGTGTCTTGTCTAATTATCTCATTATCTAAACTACGTACTCTATCTATTAGAGCCACTAATATACCATGTTGTGTATCTAATTTAGTGCCTAATCTTTCTTCTATAGCGTTTATCTGACCTGCTACTTTTTCGTCAACAACATCTAATTTTTGTTCCATGCCATCAACAATACGTATCACTAATTTATAAATAAACCAACCAAGACCTATGGCTGCTGCTATAGGAAAACCAACTTCTTGTATAAGTGTTACAGCTTGTTCCATCAATAATCGCCCCAAACTTTAGTTTTCTTACCTCCATCGTACTTTACAGCATGACCTTCTTTTATTAAAACATCGCATATATCTCTACCATCCTCTGTATAAGGTATACCTAATATACGACCATACTTCCCTTTACCTAAAGATTTAACTTGTATTTTACCTATACACAGTTCTTTTAGTCTATTCTTAGCAGCAAGTCCTAATACCTTTTCTGCCTTATCTCTTGTTCTTGATTCAGGAGTATCTATGCCTGCTAATCTAACACGCTGTTTATGTAACTTTACATCAAAACCTAAATCTAAAGTGCAGTCAAATGTGTCGCCGTCAACAATACGTTCTAACGTTGCGTTATAAACAAATGATTCTGGTGCTTTAGCCATTTAACATTTCCACCTTCTACGGGCTTGTCTAATTCTTGAATTAGGGTCATTTCTAGTTTTTGCAGAACTTCTTTTTAGTTGCCCTAAAGACCTTGCACAATAAGATTTTCTACGTTTTGCTGCCTTACTGCCTTTTTTAACTTTACCTGTTACAGCTCCTTTTAATTTACTTCCAGGATTAGCTTTCCTATAAGCTCTAATTCCTTTTTTGGTCATTCCTGCCCCAGCTTTTGTAGGTCGGTAATTACCACCTTTTCCTGTTGTTCTTCTTATAGCTTTAGCTTTTTTTCTTTTTGCCACGAGTCCTCCTTTTTTTAACAAATGTTCTTACGTTTGTTGGCTTACCACCAGGATTACCAGCTGCTCTTTTTCTTCTTACAGCACTAGCACGTTGTGAAGCTGTCATACTTCTAGCTTTACTACGTGGAACACATTTCGGGTATTTACGTTTACTTTTACCTTTAGCAGATTTTCTACCGCATTTTTGAAACTTACCTTTTTTCTTAGGAGCACCTATATCTACCCAATCACCTTTAGGACCTTTACCAAACCATGCGGTTAGACCTCCTTTGGGCTTAGCCACGTTTCTTCCTCGCTTTTCTTATAGCTTCTTTACCTTTTTTAAATATACTAACTACTTGCGTTTTACCCATTACTTTTGCTCTTTGTTCCCCAACAGTAAGTATTTGTATTTTTCTTGCAAAAGGTTTATTAACTCTTTTGACTTTTGCGACTGTTGCTCTAGCGTCTGCAGGAGTAGCGAATTTAATACGTACTGTGTCTTTGGGGTTTTCATCGGTGTATAATCTTCTTCCACTTCCTTTAGGTTTTTTACCAGTGCCTTTTTTAGGGTCTTTTTTACGTTTACTTTTTGCCACGTCTTTTAGTTCCTTTTCTAGCACGTTTCATTTGAGCTGCAGTAGGTGCACCTTTAGCACCTTTCTTTCGCATTTTTTCACCAGAGCCTGCCTTAATTCTTTTACGTTTAGCGTGTATGTTAGCCCATAAACCTTTACGTGGCATTATTTGTAACCTCCACCACGTTTTTTATAAGTTCTTACTAGCCACCCGTTGGCATAAGCACTTGGATAGACTTTAAACTTTCGTTTAGCTTCGGCTTTTACTCTAGCATATAAACTAGGGTTAGTAGGTGTAGCACCCTTCTTTTTCTTAGTAGTTTTCTTTTTTGCTTTAGTTGGTTTTCTAGGCATATTTAATCCTCGTATAAATTATTAAAAGTTATTGATGGGTCAAGATAACTTTCATGTCCTTCTGCAGAATGTGTGTGTTGTGAAGGTGTAAACTGTGGTGCACCTTCACCTGTCACCCATAGTGCAGGACTTGTCGCTCTTACTCTATTGTTAGGTAAAGCAACTAAATTACCCTTCCACTCACAATCTTCAGTTATATATAATACATGAGATTGTTTATGTTGTGCAGGACAGTCGGCTATAGCGTTATTTGTGTAATCTACTGTAAACATATACTTACCAGTATAAAACTTTCCATCGATTTTGCAAAGCCATGGAGACGAACTAACTCTATCCATAACTATAACAGAATGGTCTCTCGACTCACAATCCCAAGGCTGTGCTAAATGGTCTTCCATAGGAATAGCCCATTCATCAACAGGTATATCGGCTATTAAGCCTTGAATAGGCATTCTTGCCCACATAGCACCTCCATGGATGTTGCCTTCTTCCCAATCATCATATTCTCTTTCACAACCTGTAAAAACAACTTGAAAACTTAATGACCTATCAGGAATAGTATTTACCGCGAAAGCGATAGCATGAAGAAACTCTCCATGGTAGTTTGCATGATTAGCTGTAAACTCCCTTCGCACCCAACATTTAAAGTGCGGGATATTACTTATGAGATAAGACACTTACTTCTTCTTTTTTCTCATGGTTTTTCTTTTCATGCCGCCTTTCTTTTTATATTTAGAACTTTTGAGTTTTCCACCTCTTTTCATTCCTTTAGCTTTTTTCATGACCATATTATTCTCCTTTTAATACTCTTTCTTTTAAACGAATCGCACGAGGACCAACTTGGGTCGCCCAACGACTATCCATCATTTCAACTGCAGCAGTTTCCCAATCATGTTCTTCTAATGCAGCTAAAAACTTTTTAAATTTTAGTAATCGTGTAATACCTAAATTGAAACACATATTTGCTAAAACTCTTTGTATATCTTCAGGTAAATGTATCCACCAGTTTAAATTTCTATCTAATTCTGTAGTAACGATATTTATATCTTTTTCAAAACAATCTTTTATTCTATCTTCAGATACAGGGGTATCTACATCTTGACCGTGTTCGGGGTCTGATTCTAATATTAGATGTCCTATACCAAATGTAGGATATCCAAGGTGGTCTAAATAAATTTTATTTACACAACCTTCATCGAAGGTTAATTCTTCTCTTAATTTATCTACATTCATTTTATCGGGACTATTGTTGCTCCGTTTGTTTGTACTGTTATTTTGCCCAGAGTTGCCGTTCCCTGAACGCCATTTTCTTCCCCACTGTATAAATTTATCCATTCTACACCACTCCATAACTGTAATTGATTAGTGCTTAGATTAAAAATTATATCACCTTTATTGAATTTATTTAAATTTCTTTGCGTCTCATTAACTGTCAAAGTTGCGTCTATATCTTTAGAATTTAAAGATAATTCAAGAACTCTAACTAATCTGTTAAATAATTCAGGACTAAGAGGACCAACTGCTATCGGTAATTTAGTCTGTAATAATTTAGCCACTATCGTCTACCGTCTGGTTTTACATCTAAACGGGTGGCTCCTAATCTAAAACTCATACCTATTTCATTAGTATCGGTATCATTAGACTGAACTCTTAAAACTACTTGTCTAGCTCTAAGACGAGTATCAATTTTAGTTGTAGTTGAAAAGCAAGAAGCTGTGGTGACTGTGCTTAAAGCATCTCCTGGAAAATCTCTTTTCTTTAAAACGAAATCTAGTTTTTGTCCTGTGCTGCCTGTTGCAGCATCGCCTATAAAATTGACATCAGGAATTATTCTACTTACTGCGGAAAATACTTCGCCCGCAGGGTCTATATCAAAATCGCTAGACTCTATAAAAACATTTTGCATAGCAGAACCATCATCGTCATTACCTACTTCATGGTTATACAAATAACTTGTGTTGGATGTTGTGTAAGAAGCTATAGGTTTATCGAAAACCCCTTCATCTAACCAAGCACATCTATCAAGTTGTCCTATCGACCAAACATTTTCATTATAGTTATAAGTGACATATCTATCTATACTTGATGAAGCGGCAGAACAATAAAACCAACCTACCTCATTAAAAGCTTTATTTATAAAAGCGAATATTTGAAAACTTTGTGTAACATTAATATCGCTAAAAACATAATCTTGAACCGAACATGGTAGAGTTTGTACTTGACCTGTATAAGCGTAAAAACCTTTTTTATCCATCCAAAAAACACCTTTAGGTGAATTAATAGCAGCATTAGGACCTACCATACCTACGCCTTCATTTACTAAATTTAATCCGAAAGTAAAAGGCTGACCGATAAACTGTAAACTATATAAAGCTGTATCAGTCCATATTAAAGTTTCTTGCCTTGCTCTAATTCCACCAATAATTGCAGAGCCTGCTGATACTCGCAAAGAGCCTGCTGTGTTTGTAGATAAAGGCTCCCATTGGGTAACATCTTCTTGGTCACTAAAAGCTATTAACATAGGGTCTTGTACACCGCTTCTGCTTTCTCCTTCTATAGGGTCTGCACCTAAACAAATTATGTGTCTATCTATATCGCTAACTAAAACTTGTGCGGCAACAGTAGGAGCTAAATTAGAATTAGCTAAATCTGATAAAGCTACTCCTCTCGTTGAAGTGCCACTACTTGCGTCCCAGTAATAAATACCACCGTTCCTTACATTAAAAACTAAATCTTCTCCAAAATTATCGTGAGAATATAGTCTTAATTGATTTGTTACAGATAAAGTAGAAGCTGAACCAAAAGTTCCCGCTCCCCATGTATCTATGCCCCAACCAGAGGACGGTACAAAAACATCTAAACCCACATTGATTTGATAAGCTCCGTCTACGGCAGACCCACCATTACCGCTATCACTAGCATTAGCTGTAACAGTATTACCGTCAGTATCTTTAGCTACGAAAGTATAAGTATTAGATGTTGGTACAGAAACTATTTGGTATTCTTGATTTAATACAGCAGCTGTTATATTGCCACCCAAACTTACAGCTTCGCTAAATGTGACGAAATCATTTTGTACAGCACCGTGATTACTATCAGTAGCTGTTATAGTTGAACTACCATTAGTTGCTGCGAACGTAATACTATTAGTTGAAGATTTTCTTATAGGAGTAATATCGTAATAATTATCACCTTCTAAAATATAGTATTTTTGTGTAGCTCCTATACCGATGTATTTTATACCGTTTAAAGCAGTCCAACCTATTAAAGCTCTAGCTTTAGATATAAAAGTATTAGAAGTTCTTTTTACCCAACCACCTATTTTTTCTGGTAAGCCTTTTCTAAATCTTACTAAATTACCATCAAACCAACCACCCTCATTAGTATACGCTGTTGTATCTTTATTAATTCCTGGTTTGAATAATAATTTTTGAAGAGGCACGTTTTTCTCCTAAATAAAAGTAGCAAATACTATAGAGCCTAGTATAAACGGATAAACCCCCCATAACAACATTTCTAATCTTTTAAATTTAGCAGAGCCTTCGTCTAATCTTTTTTCTATATACTCATAACGAATAGCACATTCTCTTTCATGTGCATTGAGTTCTGCTAATGCATCTTTTACAGTAGGCATTATTTATCTAGAACTTCATCAGCTTCTTCTTTAGTTGAAGCTATAAAATTATTTTGAAAAACTTGTAAAGCAGCGTCTATTTGGTCTAAATCAAACAACATCTGCTCTCTTTTTTGTCTTAAATTAGTTATTTGGTTAGCAAGATATTTTTGTTTATCAGTCATTTCTGACTCTAATATTTCTTTATCTCCAACCATAGCTTTATTTTCTTTAGTCATAATAACTAACTATTAGATGAGATGTATGCTTTACCTGTAGTGATAGCATTTGTACAATCAGTTTTTTTACTACTTGATGAGCCCTTAACATTAGGTGTATCGTCATCACTATCAACGGGTGCATATTCTAAAATAATTTCTAAATGGTCAACATTTCTTTGCACCATTTCATTTATTTCAGATTGAGTCATAGTTCCAACTTCCCAACTACCACCATTTACACCATTAATTAAATTAACGCTGTCCATAGCTCTGTTTAAACACTCTGTTACTGTTTGTGCCATATTATTCTCCTTCGTTTAATTTAGCTTTTAATTCTTCTACTTGTGCAGAAAGTTCTTTTACTGCATTAATAAGTGGGTAAATAAACATACTTTCACTTATCATTTGCGTTCCATCTTTTTCTTCTGACCAACCACCAAAAGTATCTACACCTTGTTTATCAAGTGCTGCTTTTACTTCTTGTGCAATCATACCATGTAGTTTTAAGTCAGTATTTTTTTCTTGTTCTCCTCTAATTTCTTCGGGTACATCTTTTTGTTCTTTCCAATAATAAGTGACTGGTCTTAAATCATTAATAAAAGATAAACCAAGATTATCTGTTTCTATATTTTCTTTTAGTCTTTCATCAGAACTATGTGTCCAAGTAGCATTATCTGTCCAAGTATTCGTTATAAAGTTAGAGCTATATCCTATTTTTACTGTGTTATTGGTAGTTAAACTTAAACTTCTACCAAAACCAAAACGAGAAGCAGCCGATGCAGAATCCACATTATTACCATATCCAACCATAACATTATCTGCACCAGTAGTAAGAGTAGAGCCTGTATTACTACCTATAATAGTATTATAATTACCTGTAGTTATATTCATACCTGCTCTGTAACCTACTAATGTTGCATGAGCTGCAGTAGTTAAATCTTCAGCAGCTTCAAAACCCATAACAGTATGAGAATCACCTGTGGTACATGCTCTTAAAGCACTATTACCAACTGCTGTATTACCACCTGCTGTTGTATTTGCTTGTAGTGCTGCATATCCTACACCAGTATTAGAACTTCCAGTTGTATTAGCAGATAAAGTATCTCTACCTACACCAACATTTTGAGTACCTGTGGTATTAGCATCAAGACAAGTAGAGCCTACTGCTGTGTTATGACTTGCTGTAGTGTTGCTTTGTAAAGCACTTCTACCAATAGCAACATTGTGTGAGCCTTCAGTATTACTAATTAAAGCAAAATTACCAACTCCTGTGTTTTTATCACCTGTGGTATTAACATTTAAAGCAAAAGCACCT
>Ga0209348_1001282_pt1 | contig 12281 bp, 9 predicted proteins | sample ETNvirenome_2_30_FD_184065 | JGI IMG/M metagenome (GOLD analysis project Ga0209348, IMG submission 184065) | Marine viral communities from the Pacific Ocean - ETNP_2_30 (SPAdes) (version 2) | ecosystem: Environmental > Aquatic > Marine > Oceanic | place: Pacific Ocean | collected 2013-06-22 | reverse complement strand
TCAGTGTAACGGTGCCAAGTAGCTCACCTTGCCCCGACTTACTTACTGCATGCATATCAACATCTACATCTACATTCGCCAATGCGCTATTTTGTAGCATTGCAGCGGTAAATAATATGGCGCAAGCTGGTTTAAAAATACGTGTTACGCTTTTTTTAGCGGTTGAATCAAACTGTAAACAATTCATCGTGATCTCCTCATGTAGTATCAGGTTTGTAAATAACGCGACTGCTCAGTTATTAGGTACAATCTCTATACCAAGCTCACTGTAGGCAAAAAATTTCACCTGCGCTAAACGTAACGCATTGATTAAAAATAAAATAAACAAGGCTAGATAATTAACCACTACACATACATAAAATTTACTGCATGTTTTTGTTTAAACGCTGTACAAAAACTAGTGCAAATTTACAAAAGAAATGACAACTTTACAGGCTTAACACGCCCACCCGTCTAATACTAAGTACCGCTCAAAACGGGTAAAAAAGCAGCTTAACCACTTAATAGCGCATTTACTAATACCGCGCTAAGCCAATAGCACAGCGCGTTTAATCAAAATACGCGCCCATGCACACGCTAAAATAAACCATGTTCACCACGCCTGCTGCGCTATCGGTATACTAATTGCTGAACATACTAGTGTTATTAAACGGGTTATAGATGACCCTATCGCTATTAAACAATCGAGGGAATTATGAGTAACAAGCAACTAATTAAAACACTAGGTATAGGCCTAGCCGCCGCATCAGCTGGCATGCTAACCAGAAAAAGTTTACAAAAGTCGTGGGAAAAGGTAACCAACGAGCCCGCCCCAAAAGACAAGCCAAGCGAGCATACAGATCTTAAAGAAGCCGTTACATGGGCGGTGGTATCTGGCATTGGTGCAGGCGTGGCAAGAATGGTCGTACATTATGTGCTCGACAAGCGTAAATCTAAGTAAGCTAATAGCTACTAAAGTGCAACGTAAAAAAGCATAAAAAAAGGTGAAACTAAGTTTCACCTTTTTTATTACTTTAAACTAATTAGCTTTACGCGGTAGACACACTACTCGCGCCTGCATTTTTAAGTATTTCTTCAATCGCGCTTTTGTTATCGCTGTCGTACTTAACACCAATTAATATAGAGCCTTTTTCAATGGCGTCTTCGTAAAATTTAACTTCGTGCTCAGGAATAAACGCCCCAATAGCAGCGCCTAAACTTCCGCCAACGGCAGCACCAGCGCCGCCCGCTGCAAATGCAGCCACTAATGGGCCAGCTACTAATAAACCTGTACCACCGGTTGCCACGGTACCTACGGCAGTAAAACCGCCAACAATTGCAGCTATAATACCACCAGACGCTGCACCAACAATACCGCCTTCAGCCGCTTTGGTTCCCTCGTCTAAGGCAAAGTCTTCCTTTGCGTATGAGTCATTGGCAACAATGCTTATATCAGCTTCATTAATACCTAATGCTTCTAATCTATAAATAGCCAGTGTTGCTTGTGATGCGCTTTCAAATAACCCAGTAATAACCGTGCTCATAATAACTCCTTTATTTATTTAAAAGATACGGCTATTAATAAGCAAAACCCAAACCACTTAAATTATTATTATTAATCAATAAGTTAAATCACAAACCCAAACTACTGCTTTCATTTACACAGTAAATATTGCTAACCGTTGTAAAAAACTCCTACCACATAAATAAATGCACTAACGCTTAGCGCTTTTATATAACGCGTTAATAAACTCAATTACTTAGACCAAGTAATTTCGGCTAATTGATTAGTAGCCGTTTGATGAATAATTAAGCCGTTATTGCCCATACGCATGTGCCTAATTAAGCCAGAATAAACCCCTTCTTTACTGGGAATTTGCCAGCTTTGCATGGTTTGAGTTTTTAAATCAAACCTAACCAGCGTTTCGGGGCGCTTAGCCGACTCATTAAACCAAATAGCATTATCGGCATATTCAATGGCATACGGGTGGCTGTGTTCGCCGCTGGGGTTATCCCACTGCGTTATTTTACCGTTTTTGGGGTTATAGCGGCCAAGTTTACCCATGCCAGAGTTTACATAAAACACCATATCATCAGGCGTAATGGCAAGGCGCCTAGTATGTGTTTTAGCACCTGGGAGTTTTATTTCGCTAAGCTCCATGGTGTTTTTATCAACTTTAACCAAACAGTTACTGCCATTACACGACACCCACGGCGTCCCGTTTGAATCAAGCTTTATACCATAAGGCCGCGAGCCTTTAGTGGGTAAAGTAGCCAGCTTAATATCACCGCTTTTAGGGTTTAGCCTGCCAATCATGTTGCTGTGCTGCAGGGTAAACCAAAATATACCCGCATCATCAAACACGCCAGTATGCGGGTCACGGGCGTTTTTATCAGGCATTTTATACACTTTAAATTTTTCGGTTTTTAAATCTAAATACCCAACCGTGCCATTTTTATTACCTAAAAACCAAGGGGTTTGGTTTTTATCAAGCGATACACTGTGCGCATACGTACCATTTGGCAAAGTGTACTCTTTCATTTCACCGGTTTTAGGGTTTAACCTACCTAAAATATTGCCCCACTGGCCAACCCACCAAATAAGCCCGTTTTTACCTTGCACAGGGTCGCGAGCGCGTTGCCCAAGCGTAGGCACTTGCCAGTATTTAAAGCTTAGTTTTAAATCGCCTTTAACCACCGTTGACTCGCGCTTATTATTAACTGGGTAATGCTTGGCCAAATACGCGCTAATATCTTTACTAAGCGCAGTACCCTCGCCTGTATCTACCATATAACTTATGAGTGTTTGCCAATCCGCTTGGCTATAACCCGCATTGCGCTCAAGGTTGTTTAAACTATGGCAACTAGCACAAAGCTGCTCAACTAATACCCCAGGCTCGTTACTCAATACAGGTAACGGCGCAGCTAAAGCCCCTAGCGCAACCATTGCCGTAACATGTTTATTAAATAAAAATCGATTTTTACGCATAACGTCCTCCCTTTTTTAATATTAAAGCATAGGGCGAAAGTGTTTACTATGTGAGCACTTTTAGCTTTTAGCTTTTAGCTTTTAGCTTTTAGCTTTTAGCAAAATAGTGTCGCTTTTATTTTCGGTGTGGAAATCGTTATTAAGGGCTAATAGTAATTCAGATACGTTTTCTTGCTTCAAAAACGAAAACAAACTCCCTCTACATGTAAAACCAAATAGTTCGCGCTTTCGCCCAACGCGCTAGCAAGCTAAGCGCCTACAATAAATAACATTGTATTTATCTTTAGCTGTGGCTATTACATTGGCTATGCGTTGGGTTTCGCTTCGCTCAAACCAACCTACTGTTGTTGCATAGCTACTAGCTTGCGTATAATGCCCGCATTCTGGCTGTATGTATTAGCCGCTAATTTGGATTTTAATAATGAAAAAACTCTCTGCAGTACAAGTAAAACAACAAGCACTTGTGCTTAACCTTGCCGATCAACTAGAAGCACAAGGGCGCGAAGAAATCCCTGGTATGTTGCAGTGCTGGTTTGATGTGGAATATCACTTATTTCCAAGTTCACTACTGCTTTGTTTTCAGTTCGAAAACGAACAAGCTTTAGCAGCCGCAGAGCCTGATTTATTAAAATGGCAAAAGCGCTTAAGCGCCGCAATGCTTAAAAAAGGCGTGATTTTAAAAGACATGCGTAAACATTTAGTGTTTACTTTAAAAGGCCCTGATGATTAAAGAAGGGCTAGAGCAAAACGTAGTCGCGCTATGGGTTATAAAAATAAGTTTAAGCGCATACACAAGGGCAATATTATTGCCCTTTCTTATAGCCAGCTGAGCAATGGAAATGGAGCCCATGGAAGTGGGGTCACATGGAAATGTGGAAATGGGGTCAAATCTTGACTTCAATGTGGAAATGGGGTCAAATCTTGACTTCAGACATCAAATAATCTCGAAGTTTTTCCAATTGTAATTTAACCTTTTTATCTTTAACCATTAACAAATGTGCTCTATTAAAATGTGGAAATGGGGTCAAATCTTGACTTCAGACATCAAATAATCTCGAAGTTTTTCCAATTGTAATTTAACCTTTTTATCTTTAACCATTAACAAATGTGCTCTATTAAAGTATTGAGTATAAAGGCCATTAATATGCTTCATGGCTCGGCCTAAATTTGCATCCGGGGTTTTGATTAGCAGGTGGTAATGATTGGTCGTTAAACAATAAGAATGCACTTCAATATTAAAGCGAAGGCTTGCTTGCTCAATACAATATAAAAAATACTTAAAGTCGTCATAGCTCAAAAAGGTATTTTCACGCCCTCTTCCACGATTCATCACATGGTAAAACGCATCCTCATACTCTATTCGCAGCGGCCTAGACATAGCAGTTCACTCAGTAAGCAGTAAACTATTAATCTAGACTCTTGATGTTTAAAGTCAAGACTTGACCCCTTTGGCTTCTAAATAACAGAGGCGTATTTGGTGAGGTTTTGTAAACGCAGAAGACCAAAGTAAAAGAAATAAAAGGGGTCATCCATCAATCGACGTTATTGCTAGGTACGTAGCCATATTTTTTAATTGAGTTTAAATAATAAGAACACTTGGTTTTGAATAAAAAGATGAGAGAACACAGCTGCCTGCTTGACCGGAAATTTCTAATGGGTACCCCTTTAATTCTAAACGACAAAGTGGCTAGCAAGAAAATGCTTGATTTAGGAACTGACAGTTTGAAAATCTATACTGCATTGAAATTTATGCCGAATGTACTTTTATTTAAATCAGCTTTGTAATATTTAACGTCACTGTTATTAATAACTTTTTTGACTAGATTGATGTCTTGCATTTCAACTTTACAACCAAAATAGACAGCTTTGAGTGGTGCAGGCCAAGGGTATAACTGATCTCCAACTTCAAGAATATGCCGCCATTCCTCTTCATATTCCCAATGTTTGGATTTAGCATAAAGGATTCGCCTTTTACTAGACATTTTTTTATCGAAATCTAAAAGTGCTTTAGGAGCTAAGGTTGGGTGATTATCAGTGTAATGAATAGGTCGAGTTTCAATATCATCCGCTAATTTACTACCTTCTTTACGCACAAACTCCATACACATTCCGTAATGCTCATCGGCATAATGCGACCACATCAATAAATTTTTATTACTTGTCGCTAACGATAAAATCCCAAGCTCCTCAATCTCTCTTTTGAATTGCTCCAACTCACTTCTTAAAGATACGCTTTTAGTCGCTATCGCATCAGACATATCACTGCCAAATGCTTCCGACAATTTATTAGTATCAAGCTCATTTTCATATGTATAAGCCCTACCATCCACGTAAAAACGAGTATCAAATGGATCATTAAAACGGGCAGGCTTTGAATACCAAAGCTTTCCCTGAGCAAGAGCATTCAGCTGATTTTTACCTATTGGATAGTATTTGAATAAAGATTTTATCTCGGGGTGTTTCAAGCTTAGATCCCTTACAAACTTTAAATATTTATTGTTGTCCTAGGAGTGAAACATAAACAGGAAAAAGTGGCGCGGGCTCAGGGAGTTACCCCGTGGTGTCTACATCCCGAGCTATTGTTACTATTTCAGAACCAGTACTAGACTTGAAGCCTTTGCCCGCGCAAACACCACCCCGCACCAAAATACTGTCTCCATATTAATATCCTTAAAGAGCTTATCAATTACTAAAGAACCAAAACAAACTAAAGTTGCGAGATCCGCCATCAATGGCAAGTAACTTAGCCCTGAAATAAATAACAATACCAATTGGAATTCAGATAATCATCTGTAAAATATCAGCTTTTAAAAGTAATTACTACCGTGCGTTGGGTATGCTTTTCATGTTCCTTTCCAAGAACCCTTTTGTTGTGATCATATAGTCAAACGCTTTTAACAAACCAATGAAGCCAACAATAAATGTAGAAAAAATTAGTGAGCCGTTAAATATTTGGCTGAATAAATCACTTTTTGTAGATAATGTAGAGAAAAAGCCACCGAGAACAGATAAACTAAAAGGTGGAAATGGGGTCAAATCTTGACTTCAGACATCAAACAATCTCGAAGTTTTTCCAATTGTAATTTAACCTTTTCATCTTCAACTATTAATTTATTCAACCTACCTACAGATTTCGATATCGCCGAATAATGCTCAACATTAAAAACAGCTGCTAATGCCTGCAAATTTAACCCCGTTAAATCTTGGCATAATTTAATAGCAAACCAGCGTGGTAAATTTTTCTCTTTTCGCCCCTTTTTAACCGTTATAATCTCATTAACCTCAACATTAAAGTATTGAGCTAAGTAAGCTATAACTTCATCTGCTGAGTGATTTTTACTAACAAGCTTTCTTTCGCTATCAGGCTTGGCAATGTAGTCTTTTATACTTTCAATAAAGTCCTCACAACCTAAAACCGACAATAACTTTTTAGCACTATAAAAAGCGCTTATTTCTTTATTATTTTCATATTCAACAAACTGTTTGTACGCAGCATATTTACGCTTTTTTCCTTGAAGCGAAAATATAAAGTCTCGAACTAACCATTTCGGTGTCGCCGCTTTTTTGATGAAGGCTGAGTAGCTAGACCATTTATAGTCAATGAGTTCATCGACTAGCGGTGTACTTGCTTCTATAGGGTTACGATGTATATAACGGCTAACATGGAGTAAGTAATTATCAGCATCCACAAGCACCGCTTTGTAGCGCCCTCTAAACAGCGCACCATCTGTGTTATGTGCTCTATTAAAGTATTGAGTATAAAGGCCATTAATATGCTTCATGGCTCGGCCTAAATTTGCATCCGGGGTTTTGATTAGCAGGTGGTAATGATTGGTCATTAAACAATAAGAATGCACTTCAATATTAAAGCGAAGGCTTGCTTGCTCAATACAATATAAAAAATACTTAAAGTCGTCATCGCTCAAAAAGGTATTTTCACGCCCTCTTCCGCGATTCATCACATGGTAAAACGCATCCTCATACTCTATTCGCAGCGGCCTAGACATAGCAGTTCACTCAATAAGCAGTAAACTATAAATCTAGACCTTTGATATCTAAAGTCAAGATTTGACCCCTTGTGTTCTTAACCTACTACTTAAAGTGATTGAATATTTTAGATGTCAGCTCAATGAAAATTTCCAGTATGCTTTAAGACTTAAACAGAGATTCAAAGTTGAACTCAAGTAAATTTACATACAGCATTTTTTAAATTTTTTGCCGCTATTACATGGGCAGAGTTCGTTTCTACCTATCTTTTTTCTTCTTTTGTTTTTTGCGTTAAAATCTATGTGCTTTTGCGGTTTGGGCAAATACCTTACAATTTCTCCCATCTTGGCAGAGTATTTCCACTCAAAATCTAAAGTAACACCAAATCTAAAAGAGCCGTCATCAGGGTGGAGACATAAGCCATGCCATTTACTAGCTTTAGAGGTATATTTTCTTCTTTCACAATGATCACCCAATGATTTTAGTGCTAGCTCTTTAGGGTGAGCATTTGAATGAATGGTAAACCCACAATCCGGCTTATCAAAAAACAATGTCAAATCATGTGTTTTACCGTCCTTTCTGGATAGTAATGTAATTCTATCAATAGCTTTATTGATATCATGGATGGTGTCGCCACTAAGTGAAAGAAGTAAAAATGCGAAGTCTATTATATTGGTGTTTTCTTTCTGTTCGATCTGTTTAATAACGCGATCTATAGGTGTGCCTTCGTACTCAGTTAAAATGCCCTCAGGAGTATCATTGCCGGGAATGCCTCTTCTACGCACCATCATAGCTAAATCTAAGTCAGCACAAATATCATCTCCTAGCTGCATATAAGATAAGTCATCTTCAATCCAGAGGTTCCTTCTAAGGTGGTAAGACAATACGGTTAGCTCAAAAGAGGCATGTACTTGTTTGTTATATGTTGCCCTGCGATTTATATAGCTCAGAAAGTGAAGGGGTCTATTGAGCATTTCAGTTAGTGCATCTAAGAAAAACACATCCATTACATATGGTGGTAGAATTTCTTCGGAGACTTGTGTTTTGAGAAACTGGTTTGATTGAGTAAATAACGCAGGATAATGGTCTGATACCAAACAAGTAATATAAACCTCTTTTAATTTCTCCCTCCTTTCTACCAGTGTTCCATCTTCATGCTTTAGAGTATATCTATCTGGCTCCAGCATGAATTCAGCACAGGAATAACCTTGGTCATAAGCCGCTTGTACAGCCTTTTCAAAATCATTTTCTAGGTTACTTTTATTACCTTGTCTTGCTTGTAAAGTGAGCTTCTTAGACTTTGCTTGCAACACAATAGCTCTGTCTGCATATATAACCAAAACATCAACTTCTCCGGCAATGTTGCCATCAGAACCATAAATATTGATGTTCTTAAAAACATTCTTCTCACCAAAAACCTGAGTTAGTCGCTCATAAGCAAAGTCTTCAGTGAAGTCTCCTCTATTTTTTAATGCTGTAGACTTATACTTCGAGTCTTCTAAAAACCAAAAAAATGGTGTCTCATAAAATGCCTCAACTAAGGAGTAATATTGAAGTAATAAGAACTCCTCTTCATTTAACTTAATAATCGGATAAGCGTTAGTTATATTAAAACTGTCGATAGAGATATAGGTCTCATTTGAACCCGATGCCGTAAAGCTATTCAATACATTCTTAACGGTGTTGAGGTCATGTTTGCAGGCGTTAGCTACTTCTTTATAGGTAAATGTGAAGGCAGGTAAAAAAGTCCATTCTGACGGATCTTTTGCTACCATTTCTTCCATATTACGGTTTAAATGTTGATTTTGAATTTCCTCTAAGCAATAAATAACGTCATAAGCCTGCTGGAGCGTGTAGCCCCACTTCTTTTGAAAGAAATCGCTATCCTTCTCATATTTCTTCAAACAAAGATCTCTGTATTGAAAGTGGAATGCTGACTCGCCGCCATAAAAAATAGCTTCGCGTAACATTTCTCCACTACTAATCATTTCTCCCATTTTTTCCGGTTGAAATTGACCATTTTCAAACAGGTTTTCATGAGATGGCATCATAGAGACATGATACTCGTGCAAAAGCTTTTCAGCCTCTTCTGCGTATTTTTGTAAATCTTGCTGCGTGGGAATTTTGAAGTCTATTCCATGCTTAAATGCTAATCCAATAAGAGCTGATATTTCTGTTCGAACAAGTCGTTCCATTGAAAACTGCTGTAAAACATCTTCACTCTCAACACCTTTATCTAAATTGTATGAAAAGGTATTATCTCTATAGCAAAGATAAGCAATGGCGTGAACAAACCCAGAAGAAGCACACAACTCACTCAAATCTGTAAAAATAGCAGCTTCAGTTCTAACATCGTTATCGATCATAACATCCCTTTATTCGTATAATTTTTAATACGTTAGCGTTCTCTCTAGTGATGATATACCCTTAGCACTAAAAACACGAACACCTACTCTAACTTTTCGATGTTGCATTGCTCCTATTGTGATATGAGCACAACGTTATGCTCATATTTAATACCCTCCTAAACAAAAAAAGGTGAGCACGAAGCTCACCTTTTCTATTCTTGTTGTGTCACAAACTTAATTCTAAGTCACAAACTTTATTAAAACGTTCACAAACTTAATTAAGCGTCGACAGTTCAAAAATTAATCGCGATAAGTCTCTACCGCTGGGCATGAACATACTAAGTTACGGTCGCCGTATACGTCATCTATTCGTGTTACGGTTGGCCAGAACTTATCTTTAGCTACCGAAGGCACTGGAAATGCAGCGTAAAAACGGTCGTACGCGCGGTCCCATTCGTTACCAAGTACGTCTGCTTGTGTGTGCGGTGCAAACACGAGCGGGTTGTTTTCGATTGACCATTCGCCAGAGATTACTTTGTCGATTTCGCCTTTGATTGACACCATAGCTTCGATAAAGCGGTCTATCTCGCCTTTTGACTCAGATTCAGTTGGCTCAATCATTAACGTGCCCGCTACTGGGAACGACATAGTGGGTGAATGGAAGCCGTAATCTTGCAAGCGCTTAGCTACGTCCATTTCAGTAATGCCTGATTGCTCTTTAAGTGGGCGTAGGTCAACAATACATTCGTGCGCAACGCGGTTGTTACGGCCACGGTATAAAATTGGGAAGTGCTGGCTTAACTCGTGTGTTAAGTAGTTAGCATTCACAATCGCCATTTCAGTGGCTTGTTTTAAGCCCTCTGAGCCCATCATGGTAATGTAAGCCCATGAAATAGGTAAAATAGCGGCTGAGCCGTAAGGCGCTGCTGATACTGCACCGTTGTTAATGTTTGTACCCGGTACGTTAATTACGCTGTGGTTTGGCATAAATGGCGCTAGGTGCGATTTAACACCAATTGGGCCTACACCTGGGCCACCGCCACCGTGCGGAATACAAAACGTTTTGTGCAAGTTTAAGTGCGATACGTCTGAGCCAATAAAGCCTGGGCTTGTTACGCCTACTTGCGCGTTCATGTTTGCGCCGTCCATGTAAACTTGGCCACCGTGCTCGTGCACAATGTCACAAATTTCGCGAATGGTTTCTTCGTAAACGCCGTGTGTAGATGGGTATGTGATCATAATACACGATAAGTTTTCAGACACTTCTTCGGCTTTCGCTTTTAGGTCGGCCATGTCTACGTTACCGTTTTTATCGCAATCAACCACTACAATTTTCATGCTGGCCATTTGCGCAGATGCAGGGTTAGTACCGTGCGCTGAGCTTGGAATTAAACATACGTTACGGTGCGCATCGCCGCGTGACTCGTGGTATTTACGAATAGCAATTAAGCCTGCGTATTCACCTTGTGCGCCAGAGTTTGGCTGTAGTGAAACGGCATCGTACCCCGTAATATTAACTAGCCAGTCGTGCAGCTCGTTAATCATTATTTGGTAACCCTCGGCCTGATCGAGCGGGCAGAATGGGTGCAAGTTTGCAAATTCAGGCCATGTAATTGGGATCATCTCAGCGGTCGCGTTTAGTTTCATGGTACATGAACCTAACGAGATCATTGAGTGGTTAAGCGCTAAATCTTTGTTTTCTAGGCGCTTAATGTAGCGAAGCATGTCTGTTTCGCTGTGGTAGCTGTTAAAGTTTGGATGCGTTAATACTTCGTCATCACGTACTAAACTAGCTGGAATAGAGTCGCTACCGTTTGCTTCAATATCGGCTGCAATACCATCTACGCTTAGGCCATGGCCTTCACCTAGTACAATATCAAATAGCTCAGCTACATCGGCGCGTGTTGTAGTTTCTGAAACCGAAATAGAGTATTCGCCGTCGTGGTTTGTGGCAAAGTTAACGCCTTTGGCAAGTGCACGTGCTATTACGTCTTCTTTGCTGTCGCTAACTACTGTTAGCGTATCAAACCAGGTGCTGTGTTTAAGTGCTACACCTTTAGCTTTTAGGCCAGCAGCTAAAATATCAGCAAAGCGATGTATACGCTGCGCGATAGTTTTTAAGCCTTGTGGGCCGTGGTACACCGCGTAAAACGCGGCCATGTTGGCAAGTAGTACCTGCGCTGTACAAATGTTTGAGTTGGCTTTGTCGCGGCGAATGTGTTGTTCGCGCGTTTGCATGGCCATACGGAGTGCGTCGTTACCTAAACGGTCTTTAGATACACCAATAATACGCCCTGGTAATGAACGTTTGTATGCATCACGCGTTGCAAAAAATGCAGCGTGTGGTCCGCCGTAACCCATAGGTACACCAAAACGCTGGGCCGAACCAAGTACTACGTCGGCACCTAATTTACCCGGTGCTTTTAGTAGTAATAAGCTCATAATGTCGGCAGCAACACAGGCAATGGCCTTTTTGCTTTGTACGCCGGCAATTAGGTCGGTTATATCGACTACTTCACCTGATGTAGTTGGGTATTGGAAAAGTGCGCCAAAAATGTCGTGGTTAACGGCATCTTCTGCTTTACCTACAATGATTTCAAAACCAAACTGCTCAGCACGGGTGCTCACTACGTCAATAGTTTGTGTGTGTACGTCGTCGGCAATAAAAAAGGCATTGGCTTTTTTAGCTTTAGATACGCGTTTTGCAAGGCCCATTGCCTCAGCAGCAGCGGTTGATTCGTCAAGTAACGAGGCACTTGCTAAATCTAGGCCTGTTAAATCTAGGGTCATAGTTTGAAAATTTAATAACGACTCTAAACGCCCTTGCGCAATTTCTGGCTGGTATGGCGTGTACGCAGTATACCAACCTGGGTTTTCTAGTACGTTACGTAAAATTACGTGCGGTACGTGCGTTGGGTGGTAGCCTTGGCCAATGTACGATTTGAAAACTTTATTTTTGCTTGCTACCGATTTTAAGT
>Ga0209348_1001281_pt1 | contig 12281 bp, 1 predicted proteins | sample ETNvirenome_2_30_FD_184065 | JGI IMG/M metagenome (GOLD analysis project Ga0209348, IMG submission 184065) | Marine viral communities from the Pacific Ocean - ETNP_2_30 (SPAdes) (version 2) | ecosystem: Environmental > Aquatic > Marine > Oceanic | place: Pacific Ocean | collected 2013-06-22 | reverse complement strand
CAACCACAACAAGCACTAGCTCAGGTTCAACATCGTCTGGAGGCGGTTACTAAGAAATGATACAAACTGGTTTTGAGAAACGAGTACAGGTTCAGCAAATTTTAGCGAATCAACTCCCTGACTACATTCGGGCAGAGAGTCCAAAGACTCTTGACTTTCTAAAACAGTATTATATCTCTCAGGAACATCAATCTGGTGCAACTGATCTTGCAGATAATTTAGATCAGTATATTAAAATTGATAATTTAACTCCAGAAGTCATATCTGGAAAAACTACTCTATATTCTGGTATCTCTTCAACCTCAGATAGTGTACAAGTTTATTCTACTAAAGGATTTCCAGATCAATATGGTCTTTTTAAGATTGATAATGAAATATTTACTTACACAGGACTAACTACAAATACGTTTACAGGTGTTATTCGTGGTTTTAGTGGGATTAGTAGTTATAGAACAAATTTAAATGCAGAAGAGTTACTTTTTGAAGAAACTAGTCAGGCAGCACATGAGGCTGGAGAGGATGTTTTAAACTTAAGTTCAAATTTCCTTAAAGAATTTTATAAAAAGTTAAAATACACATATACACCTGGTTTAGAAGATTTAGATTTTGTTTCAAACCTTGACGTAAACAATTTTATAAAAGAAGCAAGATCATTTTATGAATCAAAAGGCACAGAAGAGTCATATAAAATTTTATTTAAAGTATTGTTTGGTGAAGAGCCAAAAGTCATAGATTTAGAGCAATATTTACCTAAACCATCATCTGCTGAGTTTTTAAGAAGAGAAATTGTTGTAGCGGAAAGAATTTCAGGAGATCCAGATAAATTAGTTGGTCAAACAATCAAAAAAGCATCGGATTTAGCAACTCAAGCATCCGTATCAGAAGTTGAAATTTTTACAAGGTCGGGAATTAGCACATATTTTAAATTAGGTCTATTTGTTGGTTTTGATGATAGAGATTTAATTGAAGGAACATTTGAAATACAACCTAAAACTGCAAATATAAATCCTGTATCAGTTGGATCATCAGTTATTACTGTAGATAGCACTGTTGGATTTGGAACAACAGGAACTTTGTTATCTGGTGATAATATAATCACATATTCATCAAAAACTGTAAATCAGTTCTTAGGATGTGTTGGAGTTGATAATACTATGGGTGTAAAATCACCAATAAGGACAAATGATGTATTTTTTGGTTACGAAGATGGTGATTTAACTAAGAAGGTTGAGATAAGAATAACAGGTGTATTATCAGATGTAGAAACGATTGGAGATGTATCATCTGTAACTGAAGGAGAGAAAATATATGTAAAAAATGTTGGTGAAAAGATAAAAAATCCAGAATTTAATAAAACTAACAAACAAATATTTGCAAACTCATGGATTTATAATACAAGTTCTAGATTTTTTGTAGATAATACTAATAACGGTTTTAACTTAAAAACAATCCCTGATCCATCTGCGTTGAAGGTTGGTGATATTGTTGATGTGCTTCTAGGAGCGTCTGAGACGGTTGTTTTTGCCGATGCTACAGTTCGTACCATAAATGGTAAACAAGTCACTCTGGACGGTTTAAGTGGGTCTCCATCAGCGACCACAGAATACTCTATACGTAGAAAATTAGAAACAGTTAATAGTAGTGGAGCACCTCTAATATATGGAAATGATATAATAACTGCAGATATTCAAAATTTATATACAGAGAAGGAAAATTGTTATTATGTTGCTGCTAGTTCTCTTCCATCATACACATTAACTAAAAATCTTGATCAAGCTATAATAACATCACTTGTAAGCACTAATTTACAAGAGTTTAATACAAATAAATTAAAATTCAGTGTATTAGCATTTGATACTGATGTACCATTTAATACAGGTGAAGAGGTAATTTACAACGCTGAAAATAATACGCTTGATGGATTAGATGATGGTGTTTCGTATTTTGTTAAAATACTAGCAGATAAGAAAAAGATTCAACTATACAGATCTAGATCATTAATTGATGCAGATAATGCAACAACACCAACTCGTGAATATTTCTCAGCACCAGCAACATCTGGATTTCATAAGTTTACATTAGTAAGTCAAAAGACTCAATTTATTCATCCTCAGAAGTTATTACGTAAGTTTCCATATTCACTTGATGTAAAAACAGGGGAAAACACTGTAACAGCACCAGGTGCTCTTGGAATGCTTGTAAATGGTGTAGAGGTTATAAACTATAAGTCTGAGGATAAAGTCTATTACGGACCATTAGAAAGCGTTAGAGTGTTCAATGGTGGATCTAACTTTGATGTTGTAAATCTTCCATCAATAACAATAGAATCAGGTTTGACGACTGCATTGGTTCAACCTGTAGTGAAAGGTAAATTGACTGAGGTTTATATTGATCCTCAAGATTTTGATGTAAAGAAGGTATCATCAGTAACTATTACTGGTGGTAATTCTACAGGAGCAGTTTTAGATGCTCAACTAGAAGAGAGACATAGAACATTATCATTCGATGGTAGACAATCTACAGTTGGTGGTGGAATTGATGTTACTAACGATAACATTACTTTCCCACAAAATCATAATTTAATTAGTGGTGATGAATTAATTTACAATAGAAATGGAAATACTGCTATAGGAGTTGGTATTCGCACTACTGCTTATCAAGATGGAATTAATTTAATAACTGGTCTAACACTCAATAATGGATCTGTTTACGTTGCAGAGGTTGTAAATAACAAAACTATTAACCTATATGAGACTCAAGCAGACTACTCTGCAGGTATTAATACAGTTGGTTTTACAACTGCAGAAACATCTGGTATTCATAAATTCAGAACTAAGAAAGCAAATAATACTATTTCCAAAATTTCAATAATTAATGCAGGAACTGATTTTGAAAATCGCAAATTAACTGTTCAACCCACAGGAATTAGCACAGCACATGATACTATTTTCTTCAAGAATCATGGATTTGAGGATGGAGAAGTAGTAACATACAGCACAGATGGTACACAAATTGGTGGTTTAGATACAAATATACGTTATAAAATAATTAAATTAACAGATGATGAGTTTAGATTAGCAAATGCAGGTGCTGCAGGAACAATTACTGCAAATTATGATAGAAATAATTACGTAAATATAGTTTCTATAGGTACTAGTGAACAATTTTTTGCTTATCCTCCAATAAATGTAACCGTAAATGCAGATATTATTGGTGGTGTTGGTGTAATTACTGCAACTCCTGTAATAAAAGGATTAATTTCTGATGTTTATTTGAATAATGCAGGAACTGGATATGGTTCTACAACAATTAATTTCCATAAAAAACCAACAATTTCTGTAAAAACTGGTAAAGGTGCAGAATTAAAACCAATAATAGATGATGGGAAAATAATTAATGTTCAAGTTACTAATACTGGAAGTGAATACACATCACCACCAGATTTGGAAGTTGTTGGTATAGGATCAGGCACTGGTGCTAAGTTAAGAGCAGTTGTTGTTAATCAGAAAGTAACTGATGTAGTTGTTCTTAATACTGGTATTGGTTACACTGCTGCAACCACTTCTATTAAAGTAATCTCTAGAGGTTCTAATGCATCACTAGAAGCGACTGTAAGGCACCTTACACTTGATAACCATGAAAGACATGGAAATGAGATATTAGTGGATACTGAGGACGGTTTACAGTATGGTATGATTGGTTATAGCACTGCAATCGGTCTATCAGAGTTTGGTGATAACAGTATTGATCACTCACCAATAATAGGTTGGGCATACGATGGTAATCCAATTTATGGACCTTATGGTTATGATGATGCATCAAATTCAAATTCACAGATAAGAAATTTAACAACAAGTTACAGTTTATCAATTTCAGATGTTGTTGATAGACCATCAGGATTTACAAATGGTTTTTTTGTAGATGATTATAAATTTGATAATTCTGGTGATTTAGATAAACATAATGGTAGATATTGTAAAACTCCAGATTTTCCTAATGGAGTTTATGCATATTTTGTAGGTATTAACACAAATACACAAACTTCAGTATTCCCGCATTTTATTGGAAATTCATACAGATCAAAATTAGTTGAACAGGTTTTTGATCAGACATTTGATTTTAATAATTCAGATCTAGTTAGAAATACACTACCATACGCTGTTGGTGATGCTGGTTCAGATAATGATTTCATAAATGAACCAAATGAAATATTATTGCAGAGTTCAACAATAGAATCAGTAAGTAAGGGTTCAGTTCAGTCATTTGATATACATGAGGCAGGTCAGGGTTATAAGGTTGGCGATTTAGCAACTTTTGATAATACTGGAACAAATGGTGGTGGTATTAGTGCTTCAGTTTCATCTGTAACTGGAAAAACTGTTGAAAATTTAGCAACCACTATTGAAGATTATCAAAATGCACAATTAATTTGGAATAAATCTGGAGAAGTATCTGTACACACAAGTGATCCTCATACTTTATTAGATAATGATACTGTAGTCATTTCTGGAATATCAACATTTATTGCAAAATTAAATGGTGAGCATGTAATTGGAGTATCCTCAGAAAAAACAAAATTAATATTAGACACTCCAGCGATCACTGCAGCAGGTATAGTTACTGATGTATTTGTTTCTACCATACCAAATATATCTGTAGGATCAACCATAGGGATAGGTACAGCAAGATTATCTGTATTAAATATATTCCCTGATAGAAGAGTGATTCGTGCTATTACTGAGCACACAGCTGGAATTCATACAGCATCAACAGAATTAACAGAAATTACCGACAAATTTACGGTTCCTCTAAAAACACCATACTTTGAGTCAAAATTAGATGATAAAGTATTCTTTAATCCAACTCAAGAACTTGGTATCGGTACAGTTTCTGGTCAAAGTGGAATATCAACAATCGTGATTGGTAATATTCCCATACCAACTTCCATACCAAATCAAAGTATATTCATACCAAATCACCCATTCACACAAAATCAACAAGTTACATTAACTAAAGGTGGTAGTACACGCATAGTTGCATCCAATACTGGTGATAGTGCAACATTTAATATTCCAGAATCTGGTGAGACACAAACACTGTTTGTTATTAACAAATCTAAAAACCTAATAGGTTTAACAACTCAGGTAGGATTAACCACCAGCACTGATGGATTATTCTTTAGATCATTTAACTCAAATAACAATGATACTGACTTTAAATATTCAATTGAATCTAATTTTACACAAGAAACTGCTAGAATTGAAAAAATTAAATCTACAATATCAATATCAACTGCTCATGGTTTAGAAAATGGAGATGTAGTAACTCTAACAGTAAAACCAAAACAATCTTTAGGTATAGGTACATCAGAATCAATATTATTAAAGTATAATTCTGCACATGATAAAATTTTAGTAAATCCAATATCATTTGGTTCAACATCAGTTAATTTAACTAAAGATGAATTTGAACTTACTTCACATGGATTTGAGACAGGTGAAAAGGTATTTTATGATTCATCAAATTTCATTGCAGGATTAGGTACAGGATCATATTTTGTACATAGAGTAGATGATAATAAATTTAATCTAACACTTACAAGAAAGGATAGTGTTAGTGAACCACCATTAGTGATTGATCTTCAGTCACAGGGATCACTTCATGAAATTAGTAAAATAAATCCAGTAATTCCAGTTATAAAGAATAATAATTTAGTTTTTAACACAAGTGACGCATCATTATCTGGATATAATCTGAAGATATTCTATGATAATAAATTTAACAATGAATTAGTTTCTATAGGGTCAACATTAAACTTTAGTGTTATAAGTGCAGGTAGCACCACAACTGTGTACTATGATGATACTTTACCATCAAAAATTTACTATTCATTAGAGAAAGCAGGATTTATAAGCACTGCAGATACTGACGTTAAAAATTATTCTGAAATTACATTTGAAGATAGTAGTTATAATGATTCATATATTATCTCTGGGGTAGGTGCGACAACATTTAATATTTCAGTTAGTAAGTCACCAGAACAATTATCATATGTTAAGACTACTGCCGATATATCTTATACAACTAAGTCATATGCAGCAGAGGGTGGCGTTGGTTCCTTAAAATTATCATTTGGTGGTGCAAACTATAAGAAATTACCAGAATTTGTAAGCATTGCATCGACTAATGGTATAAATGCAGATATTATTCCTGTATCAGAGACAGTTGGAAGAATTAAGGAGTTTACAATAAATGATCAAGGATTTGATTTCTCTGCAGATAAAACTTTAAATCCAGAAGTTTACATATCACCCAATATTACGGTTGTTGATAGAAATGAAATAATATCAATTGAAATAGTTGATGGTGGTAAGGGATATAGTTCTGCACCAGATTTATCTCTCGTTAATCCTGAAACAGGAACAAAATATGGTACAGGAGTATTAAAGGCAAAAATACAAGGTGCAGCAATTAGTGAAATCGAAATATTAGAGACACCTGTTGGTCTGAATGAGATAACAAACTTAGTTTTTGCGGAAAACAATGATAATGGTATTGGTATTAATAGTTGTTTCACTAATACTACAGGTATAGTAACTTGCTTCCTAGCAACACCAATAAGTGGATTCACTGCTGCACCTTTCGCTGTGGGTGATAAAGTGTTTGTTGAAGGTATAGTTAATATTAATGATAGTAATGCAAATACACCTGGTGATGGATTTAATTCATCAGAAAACAAATATAATTTTTATGATGTAATTTCTTATACAAACAGTAATCCAGCAAAATTAGTATTTGATGCATCACAATTTGTAACAGCGAATCCTGGTATTGCTGTTACTGCACAAAATTCTTTTGCTTCAATAATTAAGAAAACTAATTATCCTGCCTTTAAAGTCACACAGTCTGCGAGAGCATTTATAGAAGGTGAGAAGGTATTTACAAAAGTAGAAAGTGATTTTGTTGAAAGAGATTTAATTATTACAGAAAACTTAAATGATACAGTAAAGGTATTTGGTACATATGAACTAAGTGTTGGTGATCAAATATTTGGTCAAAATTCAGGTACACTTGCAACAATTAAATTACTTAAGGAAAATAAAGCAACATTTAAGGTTGATTATTCCTTAAGAAAGGATACTGGTTGGTCAAATGATACTGGTAAGTTGAATCTTGATTATCAAGTATTACCTGATAATGATTATTATCAAAATCTATCATACACAATTAAGAGTAGTCAAACATACGATAAACTATCATCCACTGTAAATGGTCTAGTACATCCAACAGGATTGAAAAACTTCTCTGATACAGGTATTACTACAGTTACTAAGGTATCAATAGGATCAAGTTTAGAGTCAACAAGCACCGCCACATTAGATATCGTAAGTGAGAATAGGGTTGATACACTTAATTTCTTTGATTTAGGTATAGACGTTGATACCCTTCCCGATGATATTAATCCAACTAAATCTAAATTTATTAAATTTAATAACAAAAAATTATCAGACTTTATCAATTGTATAAGCAATAGAGTATTATCAATTGATGATATCAGTTCACAATTCTCTAATGCTGGTGGTTCTGAATCAGAATTATTTGTAGATGCCCATGACTATAATTTGTTAGATGGATACTCAAGATTTTTAGTTCAAGTTATTGATCCTGCAGGTAGTGAGAGACAAGCGACAGAGATAATCACACTACCATCTCCAACAGGGGATATAATAACATTTGAGAAGGGATCTCTTGATAACAGGTCTGATCGCCAAATAGCAAACATAGAGGGTGATTTAACTGATAGTACTCTAAGTCTTAGGTTTACACCATTTGAAAAATTCAATACTGATTATGATCTAAAGATTATTAAAAATAAATTCACATCATCGGGTATTGGATCTACTTCAATAACAGTTGGTTTCGTTGATCTAATTTCATCTAATCAAATAATTAGTGCTGGATCTACAAATAACTTACTTTACAGAGAGGCAGGAAAAACTGAATCTCTATTTGTAAATGCCGAAATACTAAATGGAACCACTAATGAAAGGACATATGCTGAAATATTCATAGATCATGATGATACTAATACCTTTACATCAGAGTTTTATTTTGATAATGATTCAAATGATTCAATATCTGATAGATTTATTGGTACATTCACATCAAGTATAAGTTCTGGAATATTAACCCTTGATTATATAAACACTGATCCAAATGATGTTACTGTAAGAACTAAGATAGTTGGATTCGGAACAACTGCTTCAGGAATTGGAACTCATACATTCAAAGCATCTGGACAACCAGATTCTTCAGTAAATTCTGCTAGATTACAAACAAACTATGTAAGCATTGCTTCCACTGGAACTGTGTTTAGTGTAGGAAAATCTGATGTTACAACAGTCAAGGCAATCGCCAAGGTTGGGTATGGTAATAGTTCTGCATTGCATCAATTCCTTATTATTAATGATACAACTGACTCATATATCACCCAATATCCATTTTTACCAGTTGGAACTGGTAACACTACAGGTATTGGTACATTTGGATCAGAATTTAATGGTTCTAATCTTGATATTAAGTTTTTCCCAGATGCAGGAGTATCAAATGTTACTGTGCAGACACATAGTGAGATTATCCAAACCACATCAGATTTAGTCAATATACCAGACGCACTATCATATGGAACCATAAGAGAAGAGGTAATTACTGCTGGTTACAACGCAAGAAATGGAAATAGAGTTAATAGAACTGAATTTGATATTAAACATGAAGGTGTTCCAATATTCCAGAAAACTTTCGATCCAACTACTGCATTAGATGTATCAACAAATATATTCAATGTACCAGATCATTTCTTCAACACTGGTGAAAAACTAACTTATGCATTTGGATCTTCTTTCTCAGGTGTTACAGCAACTAGTATTCAAACAGGAGGAAGTAATATTCCAACCACTGTATATGCAATCAAGTCTGGATCTGATGAATTTAAATTAGCAACAACTAGAAATAATGCACTCGCTGGAACTGCTATTGATTTCTCATCTGCTGGAACTGGTAATGCACATACCCTTACAATGGATAAGAAACTATCCAAGGCAATTATTTCAATTGATGGCGTTGCACAGAGTCCAATAGCATTTACAAAGTTATCATACACTTTACAAGATAACTATGGATCTGTAGGTGCAGGTGAGACAGTATTTGCACTATCAGGTATTGGAACAATTGCTGCTGGTGACTTAATTAAGATTGATGATGAGTTTGTTAAGGTGAACTTAGTTGGTCTTGGAACCACAGCAGTAGGACCTATCACTGGTTCTGGTACATTTAATCTTATTGATGTTACAAGAGGCGTTGTTGGTTCCACTGCTGCTTCGCATAATGATGGTGCAACAGCGAGAGTGCACTTAGGTTCATATAACTTTGTAGGTGGTAAAATACATTTTACAGAACCTCCATTAGGTGATAATACCAGATCTTTTGATCCAGAAACCCTTATTCCTGAAGCAAGATCAACCTTTGGTGGTAGGGTGTATCAAAGGCAGGATTATACAACTAATACTGTATTTGATAATGTCAGTAGAGATTTTACAGGTATAGGTGCAACATATACACTTACAGTAGGTGGTGCAAACACAACAGGTATAGAGACAGGAAGTGGTGTATTATTCTTAAATGATATATTCCAGACTCCAACTACTACTAATAACTCTGGAAACATCTATGATTTTGTAGAGGGAGCAACAGGTATTACAAGTGTAACCTTTACAGGTATTACTGATGCTAATAATGATTTAATCTTATCAAATGAAGATGTTAATAAGAATCAACTACCAAGAGGTGGTGTGATAGTATCATTAGGATCAACAAATGGTCTAGGATTTGCTCCATTAGTAGGTGCTGCAGTCACCGCAGTTAAGAATCAGGACGGTGTTATTACTGCTGTTGGAATAGGAACTGCAGATACTCATGGATCTGGATATAGGGGAACAGTAGCGATTGGAGTCACAGATGTGGCGTATGAGCATAGATTTGAGAGTGCTGGTATAGGATCTATAAGGAAGGGATCATTTGCAGGTCCTGCATATACAGCGACCAACGCAGTGTATACATCATTTAGTGGTGAGTTTGTAATTACGATTCCAGGTCACAACTTAAATGTTAATGATACAGTAGGAATTGATACTGGTGGTATTGTCTTTAGATGTTCAAAAGACCATTTTGCAACCTTACATCCATATCCACGTTCAGGTCCTACACCAACATCTACAAATGGTGATCCAATTGTTGGTATACAAACAACCATTACAGCGACTACTACCAATACAATAACAATAAACGTTGGTGCTGGTGGTGGTGCAGGAACTGGTGCTGTTGTAAATGCGACAGTGGGCGTGGGTGGAACACTTACATTTACAGTTGCAAATGGTGGAACTGGCTACGTACAACCACAGATCAACATTCCACAACCATCATATGAGAATCTTGAAGTTGTTGGTGTATCAAGATTAGGCGTTGGTGCGACAACTGAGACTGGTAAAAACTTACTTATAACTGTAGATGTTGGTGCAACAAGCACAGTTGGTATAGGATCAACACTCCGTGAAGTTAAGTCATTCAAGATCGCTAGACAAGGATATGGTTTTAGAAAGGGTGATGTATTTAAACCAGTTGGACTTGTAACTGACCGTGGACTAGGATCAGTGGTTCAAGACTTTGAGTTAACTGTTCTTGAAACATTTACTGATTCATTTGCATCATGGCAGTTTGGTGAATTGGATAATGTGGATTCAATTAAAAATCTTCAAAATGGTTCAAGGACAAGATTCCCACTTGAATTTAACAAAGAACTACTAAGTTTTGAAACTAACAACTCTGAAATTGATTTAAATGCTGTTCTTCTAATATTTGTAAATGGTGTGATTCAGGAGCCAGGTCAGCATTATCAGTTTGAAGGTGGTACATCATTTACCTTTAGTGAAGCACCTGATGAGGGTGATAAAGTTGATATATTCTTCTACAGAGGATCTCGTGGCACAGATAGTGTTTCAGTTAATACTGTAGAGACTGTAAAACAAGGTGATATTCTAACTCTCAAGAAGAGAGACAATGATCCAAATACTCTAAATCAAGATCCTAGAACAATATACAACATTACAACATCCGATAAAGTAGAAACAAATCTATACACAGGATTGGGTATAAGCACTGTACCAAGACCTATAAGTTGGACTAAACAGAAGGTAGACAAGAATATTGCTGGTGAAGCAGTATCAAAGGCAAGAGACTCTATTGAACCTTTAGTATATCCAACAGGTAGAATCATAAGTGATCTATCCACATCTGGTACAGAAATATTTGTAGACAATGGTAGATTGTTTGATTATGAAGTTGGAAGTCCTATCAGTATTGATGCATTACTAGTTAATACTTCAGGTGATCCAGTTGCAGCAGCGATTACAGCTACTGTATCTGCTGCAGGTACGATCAGTGCACTTACTATCGGTAGTGGTGGATCTGGATACACTGGATCAACAGTTGATGTTAAGATATCTGCTCCAAGTGCAATAGGTGTAGGTATTGGAACCACTGCGTCAGCAACACTAAGTGTTGTAAATGGTGTATTGTCTGGAACTGCAAATATTACGAATCCTGGTCTTGGATATACACACTCAATTCCACCACAAGTGATTACTGCATTACCTAGTGTATCTCTTGAAAATATCACTAACGCTGGTGTAGCAACTGGATTCTCTGGTATCATCACTGGTATTCAAACAGCAACAGGTATTGGTGGTAATCCTCTTGCACTTGAGTTTTTTGTTACTCATCCAAGTATCTCTGCACTAGCAGCAAATAATAGAGTATTAGTTTCTGATACAGTTACTGGTTTTGGTATTACATCAATAGATGGTCATAATTTATCAATTGTGGGTGTTGGTAACACATTCTTAGATAATATCTACAAAATAGATGCATTCTCAAGAGTTGCAAACGCAGGTATATTAACTTGTAATATATTATCAACAACCAGTGTAGTAGGTATTGCTACAACAGGTTCAGCAACTAATCCTTGCGGAACATTATCATTCGGTAAGATCTCTGGATTCACAAGATCTAGTTCTCCAATATCAATCGGAGTTACTGGATTTACCGCAAGCACAGGTCTTTCAACCTTCCCAATTATGCAGAGACGAGGGGCAGGTTTAAGAGATACTGGTGGATTAAGTAAATAACTCAGTCTCTGACGTATAAATATAGAAAAAACCCAATTCGAT
>Ga0209348_1001280_pt1 | contig 12286 bp, 14 predicted proteins | sample ETNvirenome_2_30_FD_184065 | JGI IMG/M metagenome (GOLD analysis project Ga0209348, IMG submission 184065) | Marine viral communities from the Pacific Ocean - ETNP_2_30 (SPAdes) (version 2) | ecosystem: Environmental > Aquatic > Marine > Oceanic | place: Pacific Ocean | collected 2013-06-22 | reverse complement strand
ATCAAAACATCGACTTTCAAATCCAGGTTCAATACCTCTTCAGATAATTGAAGTTCAAAGTGGAATGTATCTTGAAGAAGATGATATTGTTAGGTTTGAAGATTCTTATGGAAGAAGTTGACAATTTATGTAGATAGTAGTAGTATAGATATATTATTACTCAAGGAAAAAAAATGAGTCAATACAAAAAAACAGCATTGGTATTAGGTGCAGGTGGATTCATCGGTAGTCATATGGTGAAGAGACTTCGTTCTGAGGGATATTGGGTTCGTGGTGTAGATTTAAAACATCCAGAGTTTTCCGATACTGAAGCAAATGAGTTTGTTTTAGGTGATTTACGTGATGTAAAACTTGTTCGTAGAATATTAGAATTTAAAGGATATCGAGGAAACTTTTATAATGAAGTTCCATATAGATTGTTAGAACCATTTGATGAAATTTATCAGTTTGCTGCTGATATGGGTGGTGCAGGTTTTGTATTTACTGGTGAAAATGATGCAGATATTATGCATAATTCTGTATCAATTAACTTAAATGTTCTTGAGGAGCAACGTAAATTTAATAAAGAATATAGTGTAAATAAAACAAAAATATTTTACTCTGGTTCAGCGTGTATGTATCCAGAGCATAATCAACTTGATCCTAACAATCCAGACTGTCGTGAATCATCAGCATATCCAGCAGACCCAGACTCAGAGTATGGGTGGGAGAAACTCTTCTCTGAGCGTTTATACCTCGCTTACAATCGTAATTACGATATTCCTGTGCGTATTGCCAGGTATCATAATATCTTCGGACCAGAGGGAACTTGGGAAGGAGGTAGAGAAAAAGCACCAGCAGCAATCTGTAGAAAAGTAGCTTATGCAGGTCTTGCCGATACTATCGAAGTATGGGGTGACGGTGAGCAGACTCGATCCTTTTTGTATATTGACGAGTGTATTGAAGCAACACGTAGATTGATGGAATCTGACTTTATAGGACCTGTGAATATTGGTTCAGAAGAGATGGTTACTATCAATGAGTTGGTAAGAATAACTGCAAAAGTAGCACAAAAAACCATAGGTAGAAATCACATTGAAGGTCCTTTAGGTGTTCGTGGACGTAATTCGAATAATGATCTTGTTAGAGAAAAATTAGGATGGGATTATGAACAATCTCTTGAGGAAGGTATTCGTAAAACTTATGAGTGGATTGAAGAACAAGTAGAACCATTAAAAGCAGAGGAGGATCTCAAATTACTTTATAATTCATTATGACAAAAATTCAAAAAAAGTCCATAGGCATTGATAAAGAAGTTGTTAAAAGTTTAGATATAAGTCATCTATACAATCTTGCGTTAAATCAGTGTGATTGGCATGAAGCAGGGCAGTGTGAGTACAGACTTTATGCTCACCTATCTACATTTTTTAACAACACAACTATTCTTGATGTAGGAACTCGTACTGGTGGATCTGCTCTTGCACTTTCGTATAATGAAAGTAATCAAGTTATTAGTTATGATTTAGAAGAACAGGGTGCATCAAACATTAAAAAAGATAATATTATTTGGAAGATACAAGATTTTCGTAATGATGATACACTTGATTACGATAATATTTCAATAATTATGATTGATGTTGATCCTCATGATGGTGAACAGGAAGAAGAAATGTTTATATTTCTAGAAGAAAAAGAATGGCAGGGTTTAGTTTTGTTAGATGATATTGGACAACAATGGCCAGAGATTCAAGATTTTTGGAATAGGATTATATTTCCCAAATTAGATGTATCAGATGTAGGACATATGAGTGGAACAGGTGCAGTTAGTTTTGATTCAAAACACACACTTAGTTGGATTTAATGAAAATTACTATTCTTGGTTCAAGTGGTCAAATAGGTGCGTATCTTACAGAGTATCTTCGTGAGAAAGATTATTTTGTAAGAGAATTTGATATTGTAAATGATCCACATGAAGACATGACTCATATTCCGAATGCATTTTTAAGAAATTTAATTATGAATTCTGATTTTGTTTTCTTTCTTGCCTTTGATGTAGGTGGTTCTCATTACTTAAAGAAGTATCAACATACTTTTAAATTCATTGATAATAACGCAAGATTGATGGCAAATGCATTTGGATATTTAGAACAATATAAAGTTCCATTTGTTTTTGCATCATCCCAAATGAGTAATATGAGTTACTCACCTTATGGTGTTATGAAAAGAGTTGGTGAGTTATATACTAAATCTCTTAGTGGATTGATTGTTAAGTTTTGGAATGTATATGGTATTGAAAAGGACGTTGAAAAGGCTCATGTCATTACTGATTTTATTCGTAAAGGATTTGAAACTGGTATTATAGATATGATGACAGATGGAACTGAAGCAAGGGAGTTTCTTTATGCAGAAGACTGTTGCAAAGCGTTGGAATCCGTCATGGGTAATTATGATCGATTTACTTCTGACGACGAACTTCATATTACTACTGGTAATTACACAACTATACTGGAAATTGCACAAAATATACAAAAATTATTTTCCAACATCGGAAAGGAAGTTGTAATTAAACCAGCAGAATCTAAAGATGAAGTACAGAAAGATGCTAGAAATGTATCAGATCCTTATATAAAACAATTCTGGCAACCTACCACTTCTGTTGAAGAGGGTTTGACAAAAGTATTTTATGAAATGAAAAAAAATTATGAGTAAGTTTAAATTTAATCTTTATTGTAATGATACATTAGAACCATCAAGTTCTGATAAAAACACTCCAAAATATGTAGAATGGGATTATCATGGTGGTGGTGATGTTAATCTTTATGTTAGTCAAAGAGCTCTTGATGCGATTAATGATAAATCAGGAAAACCAACTTATATTTGGTTACTAGAATCAAGGCAAATCATCCCACAATTTTATGATTGGGTTTTAAATAATTATGATTTTGTAATGTCAAGAGTTGATGGTATTTTTAGTTGTGATGAATCAGTATGTGAAAAATATAAAGGTGTATCTTACGGTATTACAAATGCAGCACCTTGGGTTGTAGACAGACAAATCTTTAAGAAAACCAAACTAGTGTCAATGATTGCGTCAAATAAAAGAATGTGTGAAGGACACTTAAAAAGATTATCTTTTGTTGATAAGTTTAGAGATAAATTAGATTTTTATGGTCGTGGTTTTAACGAAATATCGTGTAAAGAAGAAGGATTAAAAGACTATATGTTTTCTGTTGGTATTGAAAATGCAGTTTATGATACTTACTTCACAGAAAAATTAACAGATTGTTTTGCTTGTGGAACGATTCCGATATTCTATGGATGTAAAGGAGTTACAAAATATTTTAATGAAGACGGTATTATATTTTTAGATGATAACTTTGATCTATCTACCTTGACAGAAGACTTATATTACTCTAAAATAGAAGCAGTAAAAGATAACTTTGAAAGAGCTATCAATTTTCCAGTTGCGGAAGACTATCTTTATACCACTTATTTTAAGTAATTCATGAATCGTATAGAAAGTTATCCAAAGTTAACAATTAATATTGTAAAATGGATAAAGGATTATTATTTTTATAATAACATTGATACTCTTGTTGTTGGAGTGTCTGGTGGAATTGACTCTGCTGTTGTATCTACATTATGTGCAGAGACAGGTCTTCCAACTTATGTTGTCACTATGCCATTAGATTCAAAAAAAGAAAATACTGAATTATCAAATTTACATGCTAAAGAACTTGATGAAAAATATGAAAATGTTGAAATTTTAGATATAGATTTATCAGGAGTATTTCATACTTTAATCTCTACTATAGGACTTCAAACAAGTAAAGAAGGATATACTTACAATCGAGATTTAATTACGAATGAACATTCAAATGCAAATACAAAATCAAGATTACGTATGGTTACTTTATATCAAATTGCAGGTTCAGTTGGTGGCATCGTTGTTGGTACTGGAAATAAGGTAGAAGATTATGGAGTAGGATTTTATACAAAGTATGGTGATGGTGGTGTTGATATTGCACCGATTGCTGATTTATATAAAACTGAAGTATGGGAATTGGGAAAACATTTAAAAGTTAATGAACTTATAATCAAAGCTAAACCAACTGATGGTTTGTGGGGTGACTCAAGAACTGATGAAGATCAACTTGGAGCATCATATGAACAGTTAGAAGAGGCAATGGAACATGGCACAGGTCCTGCTGTAAAGATATTAGGTGAATATAATGAAAGAAACAAGCATAAAATGAATCCTATTCCTACGTTTAAATTATGATTGCTACAATTGAAGATGTAAAAAAATTTTGGAATGATAGACCTTGTAATATTAGACACTCTTCAAAAGAACTTGGGAGTCTAGAATATTTTAATGAGGTAAGTAAAAAAAAATTTTATGTTGAACCACATATTTTAGATTTTACTAAATTTCCACAATGGAAAAATAAAAAAGTTTTAGAAATTGGTTGTGGTCTTGCCACTGTTGGTATTAATTTTGCATTGAGTGGTTCGGATTATACTGGAATAGAATTATCAGATGAAAGTTTAAAACTTGCTAAAAAAAGATTTAATGTTTATGGGATGAATGGTAAATTTTATTCTGGTAATGCAGAACAATTAAGTTCATTTGTACCAGTAGAGACATATGATTTAGTTTATTCATTTGGTGTAATTCATCATAGTCCTTATCCAGAAAGAATCATTTCTGAAATTAAAAAGTATATGAATAAAGATAGTACTCTTAAAATTATGTTATATGCTAAAGATTCTTGGAAAGGTTACATGATAGATTCTGGTTTAGATCAACCAGAAGCACAATATGGTTGTCCTATTGCCAATACCTATACTAAAAGTGAGGTTGTTGATTTATTGGAAGGATATGATATAATATCTATTGAACAGGATCATATATTCCCCTATCAAATTGAACAATATAAAAGGGGTGAATATATTAAACAACCTTGGTTTGAATCAATGTCACCAAAAATGTTTAAAACTCTTGAAAAAAATCTTGGTTGGCACTTACTTATTACTGCAAAATTAAAATGAAAATAGGAATTATTGGAGCAGGAAGATTGGGAATATGTTTTGCTCTTCTTTGTGAAGCAGCAGGATATGAAGTAATTGTTTCTGATATTCGAGAAGATTATGTAAATAATCTCAATCAAAGAAAAATTGAAACTACTGAACCAGAGGTAGAGAATCTTTTAAAGGTAGCAAAAAACTTTAGAGCAACCACAAGTAATCAACAAATTATTAGAGAATGTGATTTAATTTATACACTAGTACCAACACCATCATTAGAAGATGGTTCTTATGATGTATCCGCAGTTTGGGAAGTTGTAGAAGATTTCAAACAAGAAATGAAACTAGCAAACTATCCTAAAAATTTTATTGTAGGTTGTACAACAAATCCTGGTGATTGTGAATTGTTTCGAAAAGAATTACCACAGAGTGTGAGTGTATATTATAATCCAGAATTTATTGCACAAGGATCTATTGTTAGAGATTTGAGAAAAGCAGATATGGTTTTACTTGGATATAGTCCTTCTAATTCTGGATATGAAGAAACAATATCTGAAATTGAAGAGTTATATAAAAAAATACAGACAACCAGAGCAATCGTTTGTGTGATGTCAAACACATCTGCAGAGATTACAAAGATAGCTTTGAATTGTTTTCTTACAACTAAAATCAGTTATGCAAATATGCTTGGTGACGTTTTAAGAAATGCTGGTTGCGGAGATGAAATACCAACTGTATTAAGTGCAATTGGAACAGATAGTCGAGTTGGTAGAAAATATCTTAGATATGGATTTGGTTATGGTGGTCCTTGTTTTCCTAGAGATAATAGAGCATTTGCTTCATTTGCAAAAAATGTTGGTTTAGATTATAATTTAGGATATGTTACTGATGCAATCAATAATCAACATGCAAAATTGTTATGTGATTATTATGATCAAGTCAACGAAAACCTACCTTTCTTTTTCTCATATATAACTTACAAGAAAGGAACTGACATTTTAACTGAAAGTCAACAATATCGTTTGTGTGTTGATCTTTTAGATAGAGGTCGTAAGGTTTACATTCAAAATGATACTCGTGTCATACCACAAATTAGATCTGAACTAATTGATAAGTATGGAGATAGAGTAAAAATTGTAGACAACAAAGAAAACATTACTGAAAAGATTTTTATTATTGAATTATGATTGGATATGATAGATTAGGTTGTAATGGTCGTCTGGGTAATCAGATGTTTCAATATGCAGCATTAAGAGGTATTGCTACAAAAAGAAACTTTGAATGGAAAATACCTCCAGAAGATTATGATCACACTGCTAACTACGGTCTTTTTGAAACATTTGAAATGTCAGATGTTAAAGAAAATAATATCGGATTTATTAATGGTCAGATTGTATCAGAAAATGATCATTGTTTTATAGAAGAGTTCTTTACTGAGTGTCCAGATAATATAACTCTGGATGGTTTCTTTCAAACAGAAAAATATTTTAATCATATAGCAGATCAAATTCGTAAAGAGTTTACATTTAAAGAACAATATTTAAAACCTTGCAAAGATTATATTGATTCATTAGATAAATCTCCTATCTTTCTTCATGTTAGAAGAACAGATTCTATTGGTAGAGAGGAGTATCATCCTATACTTCCAATATCATATTTTGAAGAATCTCTCCAAGAGTTCTCAGAGGATACACCTTGTTTTGTTTTTACTGATGATTTAGATTGGTGTAAATCTCAAGATTACTTTAATCAAGATAAATTTTTATTCAATGAGAGTATTGATAGGTATGATTATGTAAGTATGGATGGTCTTGGTAAAATGCAGAATACATTGTTACCACAAGTTGACTTATGTTTGATGTCTTTGTGTTCTGGTGCTATAATATCAAATAGTTCTTTCTCTTGGTGGGGTGCTTGGTTGCAGAATAATCGTGGAAAGGTGATTGCTCCAGATCCTAAGAAATGGTTTGGAACATTGATGACACATCTTGATACTTCAGATATGATACCTGAACGTTGGTCAATTAAAGAATGGAGTAAGTAATGCTTGATTATAAAACTTTAAGTTATGCAAATGACATTGGAGCAGGTGGTCTTCAAGATATATTTGCTATGATTGTTTTTGGTAAAGAACACAAAGGAACTTTCGTTGATATTGGATGTCGTCACCCAGTATTACATAGTAATAGTTATTTGTTAGAACAATATGGTTGGAAAGGATTTGCTGTTGACTTAGAATTTTATACTCCAGAGTGGAAAGAATATAGACCAAATTCTGTATATAAAAACATGGATGCTTTTATGGTAAACTATGAACAACAGTTTAAAAATTTAGAAATGGAATCACCAATAGATTTTCTTTCTGTTGACTTAGAACTTCCTGGTGAAAGATTGAATATATTAAAAAAAGTATTTGAAACTGGTTATGAATTTAAAACGATTACAATTGAGCATGATGCATATTGTCAACCAGTAGAATTAGAAAAGATACCACAAAGAGAATATCTCACAGAGAAAGGATATACTCTTGTAAGAAAGGATGAGATTATTGAAGACTTTTGGATCAACCCAAAGTATATTAATGAGGATCAATATCAATTATTAAAATCACATAATACTGGTCCTGAAGAAATACATCCTTGGATATTTTTAAAACAAGAACATAGTTATGATTGGATGCATTTTTATGATCAAATAGATTTTGATAGTATTCCTGAATTTATAGACTCTAAACCTTATTAACACAATGACTATATCATTTAACGGACTTGGTAATGAGGGTCGTCTTGGTAATCAAATATTTCAATACGCTTTCATTCGTGGATTATCTGCAAAAACAGGATACGATTGGATGATACCACCAGATGGATCTGATCGTTTTGATAATTATGGTTTATTTGAATGCTTTGAATTGACTGGATGTAAAAAAACTGGAGAAGGAAGATTTCAAACATTAGAATGTAGAGATACTTTATTTCATCCAGAAATATTTACAGATGCAAGAGATAATATTAATTATTCTGGAACATATCAAACAGAAAAATATTTTGAACATATTGATACTGAGATAAGAAAAGATCTAACTTTTCAAAAAGGTTACTTAGATCCCTGTCAAGAATTTGTTGATAGTCTTGGTGGTAGAGGTAATTGTATATTTCTACACGTACGTAGAGGTAATCCAAATATAACAGGAAGAAGAGGCGAAAAGTGGTCATATCAAATGCTACAGGAGTATCATCCATTATGTAAGAAAGAATATTATATTGAAGCACTAAAAGAATTTCCAAAAGATAAAAATGTAATCATTGTTTCAGACCTTATTGATTGGTGTAAGAAACAAGATTGGTTGCAAGAGGATAGATTTTATTTTTCTGATTCTTCTTATGAAACTTTTGGTGATGGTGCGAGTGTTCCATATATTGATTTGTGTTTAATGTCATTATGTGGTGGTGGCATTATTGCTAACTCATCATTATCATGGTGGGGAGCATGGTTACAAAATAATACTGGTAAAGTAGTTGCCCCTGATCCTTGGTATGGATCAGCAAACTCACATCTTGATACAAAAGATTTAATACCAGAGAGATGGATAAAAATTCATAATGATCCTACACCAATTACTCCAGAAGAATGAATCTAACATTTTTAATCCCTGTAAAAATTGAATCAGAAGATCGTGTAAGAAATCTTACAACAGTATTGACGTATATGCTGAATAAGTTTGATGCAAAAATTTTAGTTCAAGAACATGATAAAGTGCAAAGATTTAATGATCTTGTTCTACCTAATATTCCTAAATCAGATAATATTGAATATACTTTTGATCTCCAAACAAATAATTATTTTCATAAAACAAAAATACTTAATGATCTTTTATTGAAATCTGATACCGAGGTTGTCTGCAACTATGATACTGATGTTCTTCTTCCAGAAAAAACATATACAGAAGCATATCAATTAATTGAGAGCAAACAATATGATGTTGTGTATCCTTATGGTTGCGGTATCTATCAAAAAGCTATAACATATACACAGGAAACTTTTGAAAAGTTTTTAAATTCAGACTTAAATGTTCAGAATTTAGATAAACATGCTAGAATACATAACTCAACTGTTGGGTGGTGTCAGTTTGTTCGTAGAGAAAATTACATCAAATCATTTATGATGAATGAAAATTTTCATGCATGGGGTCCTGAAGACTCTGAATTTTATTACCGATTAAGTGTGATGGGTAATCGAATAGCAAGAATAAATGATTTTGTATATCATTTAGAACACTCAAGATCAAATGATTCATGGTTTTCAAATCCTCTGTGGAGAGAAAACACACAACTCTGGCATTGGATTCAATCTCAATCTGGAGAAAATTTTTTAAACTATTATCAAAATCAAGATTATTATAAAAGGAGATTGAAAGATGTTAGGTCTTAATTATCTTGGAAAAATGGGACAACTTGGTAATCAAATGTTCCAGTATGCAGCACTAAAGGGTATTGCTACCAAACATAATTATCAATGGTGTATTCCAAATCATCAAGAAATATTTGATGATGGAATCGGAAACAAATTAAGAATCGAATTATTTGATTGTTTTAAATTAGAAAGTCTTCAGGCAATTGGAATGTTGCATAATGGACACGCACCTGTTGTTCAAGAAAAACATTTTCATTTTGATAAAGATCTTTTAGAATTATGTCCAGATGAAATTTCTTTGGTTGGATATTTTCAGTCTGAAAAATGGTTCAAACATATCGAAGCAGATATAAGAAAAGACTTTCAGTTTCACGATGAAATTTTAAGTCCTTGTAAGGAGATGATAGAAGGAGTTACTTCTCCAGTAGCAGTTCATATCCGAAGAGGTGATTTTATAATTAATTCTGCGAGACATCATAATTTATCTTTAGATTATTACGAGAAAGCATTAAAACATTTTGATAAAACTTCTACCATTATTGTATTTTCAGATGATCCAGATTGGTGTAAAGAACAAAAAGTATTTGATGATGATCATATATTAGTTGCAGAAGGAAATACAAACTATGTTGACTTGTGTTTAATGAGTTTATGTGAAGGACATATAATTGCAAACAGCACTTTTTCTTGGTGGGGAGCTTGGTTAGCAGATAGTCAAAAAGTTATAGCACCAAGTATATGGTTTGGTGAAGAACTTAAATCTGTCAATAATATTAAAGATCTTTATCTAAAATCATGGGAGGTAATATGAAGAAAGATTTAAAAGATTGTACCTTTATCATTCCTATTCGCATCGAATCAACTGATAGACTTCGAAATGTAATTACTATTCTTTGTTATCTTAATTCTAATTTTGATACTAATATAATAGTAAAAGAAGTAGATAAAGAATCAATATTTGATAAAGATGCATTACCACAAGTTGAAGAGTATTGTGGAGATGTTTCCAATATTAAATACATATTTGAAAAATCAGACAACCCAATCTTCTTAAGAGAGAAAATTTTAAATGAGATGTTAGTTTTAACATCAACAAATATTGTAGTTAATTATGATTGTGATGTTGTATTTCCAGTAACATCTTACTTAGAAGCATATAGAAGGATTATGGAAAATGAAAGTGATATGGTTTATCCATATGGTGAAGGTCCTTGGCAATATAAAATTTTCTGTGATGATCAAATGGTATCAGACTTTTTAAATAATGATTATGATTTTAATATTCTAAAAAGAAAATCTTATAATGATAATGCAGGAGAAGGATGGGTACAATTTATAAAGAGAGATGTTTATTTTGAAGCAGGTATGGAGAATGAAAATTTTATGGGATCTGCACCTGATGACTTTGAAAGAAGATATCGATTTACAACTTTAGGATATAGAGTTGACAGAGTAAATGATTACATCTATCATTTAGAACATAGTCGAGGTATGAACTCTTATCCGCAGTCTATGTCACAACATCCATATTGGAAACATAACTGGGGATTATGGGAACAATTAAAAGAATATTCCAAAGAACAATTAATTGACTATTACTCAAAACAAGAATACTTGAAAAAATATAATTAATGTACGTTGCATCCTGTCCACTCCGAATCTCTTTATTTGGAGGTTCTACAGATAATCCTTACTTTGTTGAAAAGTATGGTCGTGGTTCTGTGATTAGTTTTACATCCACATTAAAAACCTATGTCACTATTAGTCAGGATAAATTTGGTTTTAATAAAGACAAGCACAAATATATTATAAATTATTCTAAGAGGGAAGAAGTTTCAAGTATTGATGATATACAGAATGAAGTAGTAAGAACAGTATTGAAATATTATAATATGCCTCCCGTATTAGTTGCTTTAACAAGCGATGCATATTCACAGGGAAGTGGTTTAGCATCTTCTTCATCTTATACAATTAGTCTTATCAAGGCTTGTTGTTTATTTTTAGGCAAATCAATTACAGATAGCGATGCTTGCAAACTTGCATACAATTTGGAAAGGACTTACAACCCTTACTGTGGTTATCAAGACCCATACGGTTGCGGTGTTGGTGGGTTTAAAAGGATTAATTTTATGGGGGATAACTCTATTACATATGAGTTTCTATCTACTGATATATTTAAATGCTATGATACTCATCTTGTGTTTACTGGTGTTACGAGAAACTCCAAAAAAATCCTCAAAGACATCACAGGAAACTTAGATAAAGTCAAACCACTTTTAAAAACTTGTGATAAAGCATATGATATTTTACATTCAAATGATTATGAAAAATTTTTATATTTAATTGGAAAGAGTTGGCATCAGAAAAAAGAAACATCTTCTACGATTATGGAGAGTGATATTATAAGAGAGATGGATTCTGTATTAGAAAAAAATGAAACTGTATGTGCTCATAAATTATGTGGTGCAGGTAATGGTGGATTCTTTTTAATATTTTCTGAGAAAGATACCTTGAATATTCCTTTCCATTGTGTTAAAATAGGTATTGAGACATCTGGTGTGTATGGTAAATCCATTTGATGAATACATAGAGACTTTAAAATCTGCACATATGGAAGTTGAGTTCTTCAAGTTTCAGAAAGCATTTTATACTCACAATAGAATAATAGTATTGGGTAATGGTGGTAGCAATTCTGTTGCATCACATATATCTCAAGATTATATGAAGTTTCATAATAAGAAAGTTTCAATTCTTTCTGATCCTTCTATGATCACAATGCTTACGAATGATTTTGGTTATGAGTTTGCATATCAAAAGTTTTTAGAATATTATGTTGAGTCAGATACTCTTGTAATTATTATAAGTT
>Ga0209348_1001279_pt1 | contig 12287 bp, 12 predicted proteins | sample ETNvirenome_2_30_FD_184065 | JGI IMG/M metagenome (GOLD analysis project Ga0209348, IMG submission 184065) | Marine viral communities from the Pacific Ocean - ETNP_2_30 (SPAdes) (version 2) | ecosystem: Environmental > Aquatic > Marine > Oceanic | place: Pacific Ocean | collected 2013-06-22 | reverse complement strand
CCGTGCCTCTAAGTGAACCCTGATTGCGTGCCTTCTTTGTGATGGCAGGAGCACCCATTCTAGTAAGCTGTGTCTGTACCTCTTGGTCAAAGTAATCAGGCTTACCGGCATCATCGCCGTCTGTCTGTATAGGACCAATGCGACCGATTTGTTGGTTGACGATTGGACGCAGGTATTTATAATAAGATATATACTTCTCAATCTCATCCATCTGTTCAAAGTTTTGGTTAATCCACGTAGCAATCATCATTCCCTTCATCGCTAAATGATTGGCTTCTGCTCGGGCGCCCATCATACTCTCGATGCGTCTAATCTGGGGAAATACCGCCTTTCCTGATATTATATCTTCCTTCCTACCTTGAGCAAGCGCCAGTATGCCATTCATCGCATCTTCGATTGTCTTCTGTGCTGCTTGGTTCATCATCTCAGGATTTTCGTTAAAGAAGTCCAGTATGTTTTGTGTCACTTGGATCTCTTCCTCAGATGTTTTATAGTTCATATTTATCTTGTACATCCATCCGATCGGCTGTGTCGGGTACGTACTGTTTTGTCCGACAGCGCTGTTGCTGCCTTGGATAATAAAGTGCGAGTCCTTAGCTAAAATTATTCTTGCGGCTTTCGCAGCATACTCAGGACCAAATTTCATTTGTTGTTGATCGGGATTTGCTTGGCTAGCTTTATAAAGGTTCTCCAAGTTTCTTGCCATGTTACGGTTTAGATCTGGATTCTCTGTTCTAGGTGGACTAGTTCGAGACATTGGGCTACCAAAGATTCTGCCGTATAGCTCCGTTATATTCCTATCGTAATCTTGCCCGTACATCTGAATCACTTGTGGGATTTTGCCACCGTCATTGATTACGTTCTGGGAGCCGTCGCTTCTCCAAGCAAACTCCAGCGAACCACCACTGCCTTCTGTCACGTCCCAGTGTTCGAATGTCTTATCAACTAAGTCTCCGCGGGTTCTGTCGTATGGACCTTTAGCTATATACTCGCCATCAACCAACTGGCTTCGGACTGCTTGTATGTAATCTTGCATGTCGTCTTCAAGTCGTTGAAGTTCTCTTGCAACAAACTCGACTTCGCTGGCTGCGTCGTCAGCATTGTCGGCGGTCGCAGTCTCGTTAGACGTGATACGGATACGCAAGTGTGCGGTTTGTTTCTCAGCACCAGCAGGAACGTCATCCGGCTGGGCTCCTATAAGCATTACCACTTCATACTCAACTTCGGCATCTTCACCGGGTAGTTCGTAGCCGAGATCATCTAAGCCGATCTCATCCTCAAAGGCGCGGGATTCGCGTCCGTATGAACTAAAAGGAATAGAATCCAACATATCGTTAATGTCACCGGAGCCGGCTTCGTCTGCGGAGTAGTAGTCGTTGTCGCGTCTTACAATGCCGGGCCAACCTAAGTCAACTTCAAAGCTCAACTCGCTTTGAATGGATATGTATGCGTATTGTCCATCACCACCCCAGTCAGCAGGGTCTTGAGTCTCTGCGTAAAGACTAGTGTAGTCTCCTTGATAGTTATCGATAATTTCATCGACAGCCTCACTGATCCCGTCCCAGTCCATCGTCCCTTCAAAACTAACATCAGGGTTTTCTTCTTGGAGGTATTCGTTCATTGCTTGGAAGCCATAAGTATCACTAGAGTGTTCGCCAGTTTCCCTTACGTCATTGATCGGTGCGTTCTGGATAAACCAGCTAATGTATTCCCAAAGTTCTTCGTCGGGTGCGTTGTTGTTTTCTCCCTTAATTTGGTAAAGTAAGTTTTCACCCTGAGACCACGTCATTGTGACGAAGGAATCTGATGTGCCGAGTCTGCGTCGATCTGCTACCGACATGGCTTCTTCATCTTCGGGGGTCTTTGCTTTGCGAAGCGACACAAGCGTACCACGGGCATCGGTACCACAGTGTCCCATACGCTCGGCTTCAACAGCGCAGTTGTGTGTTTGAAGATTGTACCAATAATATCCATCGTCAAATTCGTGGATAATCTGATCGGGCTTTTCGCCGCCCTTTATATCTGCTAGCGCAATCTCGTTGGCTTCGTCAATATTTTCTTCATCTTTAATTAACTCATAGTTAGTAGGTTCATCGTTCAACCAAGAGAATAGCGTATCATAGTTATACCACCAACCTTTAAACTCGCGCATCATTGTGGCGGCAAGCTCTTCTTTTACTTTCTCGACCTTTTCTGATTCGACACCAGCCTTACTCAGCGCCTTGGCAGCTTTCATAAAAGGCTTACGCCATTGTCCCATTGGTCTTGCTAAAATGTTAAGTATATTATCGGCTACGAAAACGATGCGCTTGTTTTGCTCAATCATTTCATCGTCGTATTCCTTGCGTACAACAGGCTTACCCCCAACACCACCAACATAATACGGAGTCATTGTTCTGGCTCTGTAGTTGCTTACGGAGCCGGCGGATCTATCCTCGGGTGCGATGAACTGAATCTCGTCCTTGAAGGTTCTTTCCATAAAACCTCCCCAATTTCTTTTAGCGAAATCTAGTCCATTGCGGTTCAACTCGTACTTCTTCCATTGATTGCCTGCGTATGTCTTTGCTTTCTCGGGTGCGTTTGGCATAGCCGATTCAATAAAATCAACAACGCTCTCGGGCAAACCTATGTCTCGCAAGCCCTCTGTTAAAACTTCTTCGCGAAGATACTCAAACCAGCTATCTGTAGAAATATCCATTAATTTAACTCCAACACTATAAATAGTTGTTTTAACTAGTATCTACACAAAAGGCTTAGTCTTTAATAACTCTGCTGTGTCTTTCCAACTTTCTACCTCGTAAGCGTAGCCATTTTTATGGGTGCGTAACTTCTCTGCCAATGCCGAATCATTGCCTGGAGATGGTATCCTATCTCCAACAAAATGTATCTGGTTGTTCTCCAGTGCTTCTTCGAAATAACGCGGGATTACCTGGGACTTGTCGTTGCCTTTGTTGAATATGTCCATGCTGACAGCACCACCAATTACAAAATCCATTTCAGGATATTTCTTTCTCAACTTGCCCGCAATCCTCTCACGCTCACCATGCTCGGCATCGTAAGTAGCATACTCATGCCTTTGCTCCATTGTTGCGTTTCTACCCACAATCGAAAAGTTTAACATACCTACACGCACTTCATGATGGTTGCCTGTCTTTGTGTGGTAATCTGATTTCGCGACATAAGAGTTTAACGAACGGTATAAGTTCTTTGGCGGAACAAACTTATTCTCATAAATTATATCCCATTCATTCATCCCAGATGAGTTTATCTGCTCTCTGCGTTGGTAAAAGACATTTCCCATACATGCGAATACACCACCAGTTTTGTTGATGATCTCAACACCCAATTGATCTATTATGCGGACAAATGAGCCACCTGAAACAATGTATACTTCTTTGTCACCCATCCATTTTGAAAAAACTTTAGCGAATTGTGAATCAGCCTTTGACTTTGCTGGCGTTAGGGTTCCATCCACATCAAAAAGAAAAATATTAGACATAAACTATCTCCAAAATAACTGAACAGCAACAATAGCGAAGGACAGAGCGACACATATCATTGTCTTGGCTGTAAACATGCTCTCGTTTAACAGCCACCACGTCAAAAGAGGGAAGGTGAGGTAGGACATTGAAAAAATTAAAAAGCGAGGGCCCCACACCTCTCCCCACTCTTCGTAGCATAATTTAATTCCGTACCAAAAACATATACCTGTTGGAATTGAAAACAGTGCTGCCGCCAAAATAGGTTTATCTTTCCACCAATCCCACACAAACTGAGAGTTAAGCTGAAACCAACCCAGGGTCTGCCCAAGAGCAAACAAGACACACGCTATTGCAATTTTATATGTCACTCGGAACATCCATATTAGTTATAACAAATTCTGAAGCTTGTAGAATATTGCTAGTAGCTATGCCGTATTTATTAACATATACTATGTTGTAGTCTCTACAAATATCGACTAGGCGACGATCGGCTTTATAGCATATCACGAATCTATTTTCCTTTTCTTTTAGAGCATTGAATAACCTGTCATGATTGAAGGAGTATTCATCGAAGGCATTTCCGACACCTGAAATTAGTAGACCCGGCTTGTATTTTCCAATCGGGAGCAGTATAACATCTTCAGGATCGCTGTAGTCTATACCATCTTCTGATAGTTCATCAGGATAATATTTTAACTCAAAATCATATTCCGAGTCGTTTAAATTACTCAAATGGTGTGTGGTTAAAAAATTATAATTGCTTAGACTAAAGTTTCCGTGAGAGATCATGCCCGAATCCGAATACCTGTTTAAAAGATAGAATATCGCAGCTCTCATGTGGGGTTCACGATAAGTAAATAAATCTTGGCGGTATGTTTCCACAACAGATGATGTTGTTTGCTTGTGCATCGCATCTGCATGTTTAGCGACAACGTATGGATTATCAAAAACATGCTTCCAAAAATCATAAATCCCAATCTTATTTGTTAAAAAAACAAAATTGCGATTTTTGCTGAATAATGAAAACTCCATTTGACCAGAAAAAAATGCGTAACTTTTAATTTCACACTGGTTTGGTAATATCCTATTAATTACCGGAGCGCTTTTGAAATCATGGGGATCTTTGAGGGGGCTTCTCATGCTCTATGCTTTCTTTTATACTCTGTATGGTTGCGCCAATATCATCTAATGTGGTGGGTCCTGGCATAGTCTCTTCCGTCATCGGTGGTGGCATCTCTGGATGCGGGGGTGCAGCGTTTGACTCCGAAAGTTGTGACATTTCATACTCCACATAAGAATTGACAACTGCCTGTACGTCACCCAATAGTGCGTCGGCTTTTGCTAATTCAAGTCTGGTTTCGTGAATATGATTTACCACGGAAGAAGTTAGCATCTGACTGTCGGCATATTCAATTAGTGATATACTGTGAAGCAATTTTGAAGCCTTACTGTACAGTCGCTTGACTTCAGTTGGTAGGTCTTCCATATCAATAGAATACTGTATGTTTATTCTTGGCATTTTATCCTCTTAAAAGTTGTTTTGTTTGATTTAATGTGTTCTCTATAATGTCAGGCGCGCCAACGACAACGATGTCGGTACCCGATTGCCCACGATTAATAGTTAGTTTAGTAAACCGATGATTTTTTGATAAATCTTGCGGGAGAACACCCTGCTCATTTAATTGTTTCATGCGAGATTCCTCGCGGATCATGACCACGTGCTCTGGATTTACAAACACTTCCCTCAAGGTGTAATCTTGCTGAGTGGTTAGTGCGGTGTTGTGGCACACCTCTGTTAGTTTAACTAGCGGCATATTGACTCTCCATTGGGTAAACGTCTCTTCTTTTTAGTTTCCATTCATGACCGTTGGCATAAACTTGGTAAACGTGCGGGCTCATTGTACTCAAGTAAACACCGACAGTTGGTCTTTCGGTCCTTCTTAATCTCATTCCTTTATCTGTTTCGCACCATAGCTCAACACCTTGTGGAATGTGAACCAAATCTCCCTGTTGCATTACTTGCTCTCCGTCTGAATAATTCCAAAGTTTGTAGTGATTAAGGTGCCGGCACAGCTAGTTGCATTCTGGAGCGCAACTCGGGTCACCTTTACTGGATCTATGACACCCTCTTCAATCATGTTAACCATTTGCCCGGTTCTAAAATTCCAACCTTCTACCTCGGAAGACTTTAACACTCTGTCGATCACAATATCTGGTGATATACCTGCATTGATTGCCATCTGTCTGATTGGTGCCTCACAAGCTGCTCTCAGGATGACAGCACCGTTAATGAGATCTTGGGTGGCATTTCCATCTGTGGAGATTATCATACTTTGTATTGCTCTGAGTAACGCTGTCCCACCTCCCGGAACGATGCCCTCTTCTTGTGCCGATCTAACTGCTTCAAGCGCGTCTTCTACTCTGTGTTTTTTCTCGGTCATTTCAACTTCAGTTGTGCCACCAACTCTGATTACAGCGACACCAGATACTAGGCGCGTTATGCGATCCTGTATGTGTTCTGCCTCTGACATGTCACTTGTATTCAAAATATCTTGCTTAAAAGCCTCTATTCTTTTTTCAATCTCTGAATGATCTGCGTTGCCTCCTACAATTGTGGTCGAATATTTATTGCTTTCAACAAACTTCGCACTACCTAAGTCTTTTAGTTGTACGTCTTTTAGCTTGGTGCCTGACTTTCTGGAGACAAAGGTTGCCCCCACCGAGACAGCCAAGTCTTCCAGCATATTTTGACGTTGCTCTCCGTAATTCGGAGCCTTAATCGCTGCTACTTTTAACGTGCCCCTCATGGCATTCATAATTAGCGCAGCCAGTGCTTGCCCCTCAATTTCTTCAGCGACCACTATCAGCGGTCGGCTTTCTCTGGCAATCATTTCTAGAATAGGCAAAATAGACTCAACATTATCTATTTTGTGATCTGTTACCAAAAACAATGGCTCTTCGTGGTACATCATAGATCTTCTTTCGTCAGTGATGAAAGCGCCGGCGCAATATCCAGAAGCAATCTTGAAGCCTTCTTCGATGTCCACTATAGTTTCTGCAGACCTTGATTCCTCTATAGTAATTGAACCATCTTGACCAACTCTTTCAACGGCCATGGCAATTAGTTCACCAATTTGTTGGTCATTGTTAGCTGAAATTGTTGCAACGTGCTTTATATCCTCTATGCTTGAGACAGGAATAGATATGTTTTCAAGATTTGATATTATTTCCTGACACGCTGCCGTCAACCCTCTTTGTATCTCAGTTGGCGATGTGCCGGAAGCAATGTATTTTTGTGACTCATTAATAATTGCTCTGGCTAACACCGTTGCCGTTGTAGTTCCATCTCCCGCTGTGGCGTTTGTTTCCACCGCGGCTTGTTTGATAATTTGTGCCGCGGCATCCTCAAACGGGTCATCTAATGAAACAAAATGTGCGACCGTAACGCCATCCTTGGTTATAAATGGCTGCTTGTTGTGTTCTTTGAGTAGGACATTTCTACCCCTAGGTCCCAGCGTTGAAGCCACATTATCTGCTAGCTTGTTTGCGCCATCTAATAGTTTTCTTTGTAGTGTTTGATTGTCGTCGTATGCTCGACTCATTGATACCTCGCAGTTGTATACATATTATAAACACTTTTCATGTAAATGTCAAATATTATTTATCAGTATCTCTAATTTCTTCGGTGCCGGTTGCAATAGACTCCGCATCTTCCTTAGCGTCTACTGCGAGTGTGTCATCTTGAAGTCCACCAGCTACGTAAGAGTTCAAATTAGATGAGAGGTCTTTTAGATCACTAAATATTGTAAAGATTGAATCATTAACCATTCCGATAGATGCATCTAACATTTCCTGAAGCCCCTGTGCACCGATGTTGATAACACCAACGCTAAACTCACCGTAAGGGAAGAGGTTGTTTTGATTAGGAATACTGCCTAGCTTGGCTAGATCTCCTTTGGACAACTCAAATTGCTTGTTTCTGAGGTAGCCTTCGGTTGACTTCATTGCCATCTCAAACAATTCTGGCGATCCTTGTTGTTGAATCTGTCTTAGCACCTTAAAGGATTTTGCCTTGGGCATGAATTTCAGCTGTTTAAACTTCTCTTTTCGTGCCGTACCTCTTCCGCCAGCAGTCTTTCGTGTCGAAAGAGCCTTATTGTACGCTTTATCTATAATTTGCGCAACAACCTGTGGCTCATTGCCCTCTAGATTCATCTGAGCAATCATCTGTTTGAGAACACCTCTCGGGATTCGATTACCTTGAAAGTACCCAAAACGATATTTTGGATTGGCTGCTAATTCACCAGTCTTCATGTTTATAACATTGTCTAGTTCTGCTTCAATATTGATCTTGGCAGGATCCACGCCTGCCCCTTGTGCGAGCTTATTGACTTCATCCACAAAACCGGAGATGATAGGTTCCAGATTGACAAATGTTGCCGCTGGGACTGCTAGGAAGTCTTTTAAATCTCCTGATTGTTTCGCTCTCTGATCAAGTTGTTCGATTGGTTCAGCAAAAACGGAAGGTATCTTGATTAGTTCCAACTCCTTTGGCTTAAGTGCAAGTATCTCTAAAAAGTTATCTTTGGTAAAATTAAATCCGTAAAAGTTTAACTTACCTGTTTGTTCAAGACCTGCACCCTTAAGATCTTTGGTGACGACAACATATTCCATAGTGGGATACTGACCAGTAAGGTCGTCAACCAACTGTTTGTACGAGCCGCCAACCTTTAGCGAGCCTTCCCTGTAGAGTTTAAGGGATATGGGTCGACCACCCTTCTCAACTACAATGTCAGCGATGGTTGCTGCAGCAGATGCTGGAATCTGGCGGCCCGTGTCTGCATCCAGAAGGACTGCCAAAAATGACTCAAACGAGAAACCAGCGGAGGATGCATTAAAGTTTGTAATAATGTTGGTCAAAGTTTTATAGAAAACCAGATTAGAAATTACAGCGCTGATTTGTTGACCTGGGGTGTCACCCTGCACAGTCGGGTCTGGATTCTGATAATACTCATCCAATGCTTCGATCTTAGCGCGCAAATCTCCACCGGGGGCGATGTTGTTGAGGAATTGTGCCAAATCTTGACCAGCGGCAGTTCTAACTTCCTTACCTTCGCCATCGGGAGTTGTCAAAGAACCCCACCCAATCTCCGTAATCGGCAGCGTGGGGATGAGGTCGATGGTAAGTCTCTCTGCTCTATTACTTTCTTTTTTTCGCTCTTTCAGGCTATTCAAAGGAAATTCTAAAATTTCCTCGACCATTTCCATTAGCGTTCGGACATTATATACGCCTTGCTTCTTCGTATACTCTTCTTTTAATATATCATTTAATTCAGACATGTAAAAACCTCAGATAATTATATCAGCTATACCTAACTCTACAGCTTCTTCTGCAGATAAATAGACGTTGACTTTACGTTCCAGCATGTTTTTGATGTCTTGTTCAGTCATGTTAGTCTCTGCAACCAAAGCCTCAATGTAGTCTTGTTGTATTTTTTGGATGGCTTCCATCTCATTTGCTAAATTTGGAAGGCTCCCGTGACTTCCCGCTATCACCGAGTGAATCATAACACGGCAATACTTACCAATTTTTCTTTTACCCTTAGTTCCTGAAGCCAAAATGAGAACACCCGCTGACATTACTTTGCCCACGCCAATTGTGTGAATTTCCGTTTGCTCTCTTATTTGCCTCATGACGTCATACATACCAAACATGTCATCGGCAGAGCCACCATAGGTTGAAATATAGAACTCAATTGGCTTCTTTTTCTCTTCATTTGTTTCCAGACGGTTAATCTCATTCAAATATAGCATTGCGTGAATTAACTCAGCATTTTTTTCCTCTGCAACCTCCGTAAACAGCCCGATGGTTCTCATGTCGGGCTCTGGTGGGGGTAACGCTGCTAGTAATTCTGCTGCATCTTCGGGGCTGAGTGCGACAATTGACGAGTCTTTATCTGAGCCTGTTGAAGTTGCGCTGTCGATTAAATCTTTTATTCTTTTTATCACGTTTTTCTCCAAAAGTTATTTGATGATTTTTTGTATTTTTCTAAGTAGACCATAGAGCTTTCCCAGTCCTCAAATTCCACGAAGGGTTTAAAAAAATCAGGATGTATATCAATGAGGGATCTTATTGATTCCTGTTTTATATTTTTAATTTGTTTATCAAAATTTATCGTGAACGAGGTAATATAATTAGATGACTTGTTGGTTCTTAGGAGATATTCTAATAATAATTCTCTTGATGTTGTGAGGTTTTCTATAGACTTCATGATTACCGACAAATATATCAAGTGGGACATCTTTATTGTTTGCAAGCCTAGGCGTGAAGAGCGCAAAAAATAAATTGCTTTACATGTAAGATATCCAAATGAGAATACAAGAAGATAAGATAGAAATTGCAAGTAGCACCTCTTAAATTAAATAGCCACTCAGATACCTAAATACCCAGTGGCTATCATAACATTTTAAGTTAATTTTGTCAATTACTTTGAAGTAAGTCGCGCAAAAATTCTTTCTGCAAGCTGATCTACTTGAGTTTGCTTATCGTTTTGTGTCTTTTGTGCTTGCAGTCTGTTGGCAACTCTGCGTGCAACCTCGGCGACAATCTCTTCTTCATTGACATACGCTTTGTCACCCTTCTTTTCGCCGCGGGCGCCATCATCTTCCGTATCCTTAAGATCGTCGTCTTTCTTGGTGTCTCCGTGAGCTTCTTCCATCATGGGTTCTTCAATTTCCTCTTCAGCGTCCATAGAAATCTCTTCTTCGCCTCCAAGATCCGGCTCAGGTGCATCATCTTCGTCATCCATCTCAACACTGGTTGGTTCTCCCATGACGTCTTCCAGAGCATTCTCAAGCGCGCTCATGAAATCGTCTACAGATACCATATCTCCGCCACCACCATCGGCGTCACCGCCAAGGGCATCCATCTCTAACTCATCACCCTCATCGTCAGCCAATTCATCCTCGGCTCCAAGCTCGTCTTCAGTAGCGTCAAGCTCTCTTTCAAGTTCGTCATCTTCGTCGCGGGCGCCGGGCATGTCGTACCCCATCTCAGTAAGTCTATCATTGCTGATATGACTCAAGTTAGCCAACTTTAAAAACTGGCGAACCTGCGTTTCGGTTAAAAGTGTCTTGCGGGACATAGGTTATCTCCTTAAAATGATAAAATGCATCAATAAATAGTATTCAAATTTACAAGAGTCTCAAATTAATTGAGAAAATAAAGAACTGTCTTTTATTTTTTTAAGAGCCACTGTCTCAATTTGTTTTACTCTTGCGAAAGATATCCCAAGTCTATCCCCTATCTGTCGTAAGGTCATAGAACCATTTTCGTATATAGATATCAAGGTACAGTTATAATCTTCTTCAAAATTTATATGCATTCTGCATTCTTTTTCTTTACAGTTCTTCTTCTTTTTTAAGCACTCTCGGCTACATTGCCTTAATCCGTCGTAATTCATAAATCTGGATATTCTTCCTTAATAATATCAAAGATGTCTTCAATCTCAGATTCTCGCAGACCTAGGTTGGATTCACTTTCTTTCCCGGCCTTCTTTAAAGAGGCTGATTTACGTTTTCTAATTTCGGAATGAGCGCCTAATTCAGCAACGAATTCCCCAATTCGTGAATCACCCTCCAGATACCCCGTTATCAGGGATCTGAAAAAATCGGATTGCCTAAGTCCATCATGGTTTAGCCTAATTAAAAGTTGGGCGTGCCTGTGGTCAGTATCTGTGAAGACTATTCTTTTAGTGTTTTTTCCATAGTTTAAGTCACTCACCATTCTCTCCCCACTATGTGAGTGGCTGACTCAGATTGTGATGCAGCGGATTGTTGTACAAATTCACATTTAGACTGTAGTTCTGAGATCGTGCGTGCACCCGAATATGATAAGCCAGATTTTATGCCACGACACAAATCTTCTATAATCTCCTTGGCAGGTCCGCGGAAAGGCACTCGCGTTGCAACACCCTCAAAAGATGAATATTTGCCTCTCCATTCCATCTGAGCCTCTTTGCTTGCCATGCCTCGGTATTCTTTCCAAGTGTGACCGGTAGCATCTTTCATCACGGACCCCGGTGTCTCAGAGGTCCCAGCCAACAGGGAACCAACCATGACTGCATCTGCGCCGGCAGCTAGTGCCTTTACAATGTCTCCGGAGTTTTTAATTCCGCCGTCTGCGATAATTTTTACATCGCGATCAGTCTGAGCACACTCAAAAATAGTTTCTAATCCCGGCATGCCATGACCAGTTTGTATTCTGGTCGAGCATATAGAACCTCCACCGATGTTGCATCGAACCGAATCGGCACCCCAATCAGATAAATCGTTCACTCCTTCCAGGGTTGCAACATTTCCAGCCATGATGTGCAGTTCGTCACCCAACAATGAGCGTAAGCTGGTTAAAGCTTCCTTCATTGATATGTGGTGTCCGTGGGCGACATCTACGCATATAAAATCAACACCAACGGCACTCAAAACAGCTGCTCTGTTCAGGTAATCACCACTTACACCGATCGCTGCCCCAACGATCAGATCATTAGCACACTGTTGTCTGGCAAGAGATACTAAATTTGCTTGTTCGCTAATTGTGTTGTATCTGTGAATTACTGCTGCACCACCAGCATCAGACATACATACTGCCATTTTACTTTCTGAGACCGTATCCATCGGAGAAGATAGGATTGGCGTTGATAGGGCAATGTTACTTCCCAGCTTTGATGTGATATCTACTTCTGACCTACTCTTGATATCAGAGTACTGCGGCTTGAGTAGCACATCATCATACGACAATGTTTTTCT
>Ga0209348_1001278_pt1 | contig 12291 bp, 13 predicted proteins | sample ETNvirenome_2_30_FD_184065 | JGI IMG/M metagenome (GOLD analysis project Ga0209348, IMG submission 184065) | Marine viral communities from the Pacific Ocean - ETNP_2_30 (SPAdes) (version 2) | ecosystem: Environmental > Aquatic > Marine > Oceanic | place: Pacific Ocean | collected 2013-06-22 | reverse complement strand
GCGTTTTTGATTTTTCATAATTTAAGATGTTGGTAAATCTGCGACTAATTTTGCTTGCCATGCGTTTTTAACATCTGTTGTCCAAACTGCATTGCAAATGGTTTTTACTTCATCTGGTATTGCTGTGACACCATTAAACTCTTTGTCTAGTGGATTATCAACAAAATCGTTTGCATCATCAGCAGGGGTTACTCCGTCTGCTTTATAACCTCCTTTAAGTTCTCCACAATTTAAAACATATCTTTCGTAAGACCTTGTAAGTTCTACATCGTCTTTTTTAATAACTGTTGCTTTACGGACATGAACCGCTTTGTATGTACCGACAACTTCTATCTTGTCGTATTCGATTGACTCTGTAAGTGCCATTAGGATTAATCTCCGATTAAAACAGGTTTAGGCTTAGTTTTAAGACATAGCTCGGTCTATGATGCTGTGAAATAAAATCCTCTAGCATGGATTGTTTCATTTAAATTAACAAAAGTACTATTGTTTGCATATAAAGCACCTCCACTTGGTTCATAAAATGATATAGCACTAGCATTTTGTGGAATATGCCCTGTGGGTTTACCATCAGTATTGTTTTGATTTATTGCCTGTCCATATCCGATACTTACACCACCCTCTTTTTTACTTCCATGAGAGCTGTAAGGTAATCCATTTATTATAAGATGACTGAAATTTGCATCAGAGCTATTCATTTGTATTCTTAATGTAAAAAATACTGTATTACCAATTTTTGTATAATGACCGAGAGTATTGTTATAAGTACCCGAACCTGTTACACCAGAGTTATAAACAGGCGTCCATTCGCCCTCCTCATAATCTGACAATCCATTTACTTCTGCGGTATCTGTTCCAAACTTCAAACCTTCAGAATCAAACCGAAACTTTTGATTAGCTCCACTTACAAGATTACTACCATCATGTGTTAATTCATCAATTTGAAATGCACCACCCGGAGGATACTGTGCGGCAGAACTCGTATTAGCTACTAAAGCCAATCTGAATTGTTCAACATCACTATCAAATAAAGATAGGATTGCACCATTAACACCATTAATTGAGAGTCCACCATAACCTGTGTTATTTTTTGGTGAATCAATTCCAATACCTACATTTTTATTAGAATCTATTGTCATAGCTAAACTTGCACCAGCAGCAAATTGCATTTTATTTGTGCCATGATCGTAATTTATAAAACCGGCATCGGCATCGGCACTATCTCCAAAATTTATAGTGCAGTTATCACCAGAATCATTGCCTGTTTGAATTGAAAAAGATGTATTTCCTTGAGAAGTAATTTCCAATATACTGGTACTTACTGGGGTGTTCGTTCCTATAGCAATACGATTGTTACCAGCATCTAGAAAAAACATATTTGCATTGCCATTACTTTCAATTCTAAAATCTACATCTGCCCCTTCTTCATTAAAAACAGTATGGGCTGTCCCAAGTTCCAATCTTTCAACACCACCTGTAGAAATATTAAAATGATCTGCTTGTGTTGAATATATGCCAGTATTTAAATCATCTCTAAAAGCAAGTGCCGGTGTTGTTTTTGAGCCATCTTCAAGAGTTAATGTACCGTCAAGTTGAAATAATTCTATCCACCCATCATTCGCAGAATTTCGTATCTTCATTACGGCGGCTGAAGTATCAGCCCACCATTGATACGCATATTTTGTTGCTGGCTCCGATGAATTTGAGTTATTGCTTACGATTGCAGCAAGGGTATTATTCAAGTCTGTTCTAAAGCTAGCTCCCGATTGGTTCGAGATTATATAGTCTGCTGTTGCCATTTCTTAAACCTTTTTATATAAGTATATGATAGTTGATAACTTAAATATAAACATATTTATCCTCCTTTACCAAACCCAACTGCTGTATATTTAAAACTCATATCTTTTAAACCGCTGCTACTTCTAGTTTCAATCACAAACTGCGTGCCTGTTATAGATGTAATGTTAAAGAAGTCGCCACTTGCAGCACCTTCAAGTGTTATTCCAATAGTTGGTAAAAACTCTGTTGTTGACCCGCCTAGAGAACCAGTACCGGTGAAAAATGGGTCTGCAAAAGTCACTGTTTTCGCAGAACCAGTTGTTGCGCATTGACTTGCTATTGATGAATTTACAGTTTCTGTTCTTCTCTTTAGACTTGCTTCATATCCAAGTTCTGTAACATTTATATTTTGTGCAGGGTCATTTGAAGATAATTCAACCTTAAATTTAAAACCTCGCGCCCTATATTCGCCATTTGCAAAAGTATTGAATTGTGAAAAATTAGCCCCGTATGTACAAGAAGTTCCACTTGATATTGTTGCGCTTGCGCTTGCGGTAACTGTAAAAGTATTTACATTTGGAACTGTTTGAATTACATAATTACCATCTTCAGCACTTCCCGCAGTAAAATCAATGACAACTTGATCGCCGACAGCGTACCCATGTGACGATTTTGTGATTGTAATTGTCGTACCGCTTTGCTCGTAAGTGGCGGCTGTTGATGTTGTCGTGTCTAATTCAGTTGTCGCGACTAACAATTTAGCGTTTACATCCTCTGCTAAAGTTCCGTCAAATTCAGTCCAAGTATCAATATTAGCTGTTCTTGAATCAATAAGATCATTAGGTAAAAGTCCAGAAGTTACAAAACGGCGTTTCAAAGTTAAATTAAAAATCGCACCCATTTCAACCACATTTTGAAATTCATAAGAACCGCTTGAATTAATTGGACCGGCGAAGTCTATATTTGATAAATCATCAATATTTTGTGTGATTGAATCTATTAACAATGTTCCATCTAATAACAAACCATCAAAATCTGCATCATAAAAAGTATTAACTTTGTTGCCTTGAAATGGAGGGTTGTCTGTATCTTCTCTTTCTGTAAGAATTATTTGATTTGGCTGTGGGTCTGGTTGTGTAACAATTATTCTTGCAGCGTTATTTGATCTGCGTCCGCCGTCATCAATGAATTTAATACTGTAAGTACCAGTTAAAGCAGGGACTAAAGTTTCACTTATATTTCCTGAAAGTTTTGGAATAATTTCTGTGGAATTACTAAATGTTGCAACAGCAGGGTCTACAGATGGCGTATGCCTCACGGAAATAGACCCGCCATGGGTCACGTCAATGTCCGTTGCAGGATTAAAACGTAGTCGTACAAAGAGTTCTGAGACAGGTTCAACTGTCAAACCTGTCGGGTCTTCTGGAAGTGCTGTTTTACCAACAGCGTTAAATGTTAAATCGTTAGAAGTTGCAGAAAGTTGGCCTTCAATGTTGTAGCTAAAAACTTGAAATTCATAAACTCCAAGTTGGCTATTTAATATCTCAAAATCAGGACTTGAAACTTTTGTTGAAACGAAATTTCCATTGTTATAGCGATAATTTATTTGGTAATTAATGACACCAACAATTGGCTGCCAACTTATAACAATTTTTGATACCGCTTGATTATTAATTGGTACGATGGTTTCAACAGCAGAAAGGTTTGAAGGTGGTGGTTTGATTTCATTTAAAACTGATATACTTCTTGTTGGTAAAGTTGAGCCATCTTCTATAAAATCATATTTACTTTCAACATAAGAAAGTGCTGTTATTGAATAATTTATACCATCTTGTTCTTCCACAGTAATAACTCTAAATTTTTGTGCTTGTACTGTTGTATTTGCTAAAAGCCAAACAGTATTTACATTTGGTATTTGTGAGAATGCAGAGCTTACAGTTATAACACCATCGGCAGTAATGCTGGAAACATCTCTTGTTTCAACAGTACCATCTGGCAAAACAACACTTAAAGTTGGTGAATTTGTTGTTGCTAAATCAGAAGCGTTGGCATCATCAATAGTCATAACTGTTGTTGATGCAACAGCAGATAATCTTCCACCTCTTCTTACACCGGCACGAACAGGGTCAGCTATATCAATAATTGCACCCGGCCTAACTACAGCACCAGCATCAATAGAAGTTGAAAAACTAACAAGTTCTGATTCATTTTGTTCTGCAAACAATATTGCTCTACCTAATCTTGCTGCTTGGCCTCTTGATGTACAAGCAAAAGCTTTTACTTGTTTTGTAATAATTCCAAATTTAGCCTGTGCTGCTGTATCATCTACAACTTCAAAATCAACATCTTGGCTGTCCATATTAAAATACGAAACAGCAACAGCAGTATGTCTTTGTTTTAAACTACTACCAGAATAATTAAAACCTTCAGATGTAATGTTACTCAAATTAAAAAGATAACTTGCACTTTTTGGTGAATCTTGGGTAATCGTGATTGAACCAGCAGTAAATATTGGCATACATCTCATAACACCAGCTAATTCGTTTATCAGATCAAATGCTTCAGAAGAATTTTGAATATTTACGTTGCAACTAAATCGAGCCTCCTGACTATTAAATCCATCATTTACAAGAGTGTTTGCATATTTGCTTGCAGTTACAAAAGAAAATAAATCAAGATTGCTATCTGTAATATGATCACCAAAACCATATCTTGTATTTGTAAGTAAATCTAATAAAATCATAGCTGGACAAGATGTCCAGACAGCAGCACCCATTACACCATTAAAAATATAACCACTAGGATAAACAATACGACCAGTTGCAGTATCGACTGTGGGTGTTCCAGAGCTAGATGCACCAGCCCCCGGTATTCTTACCTTAATTCCTCTAATTCTAAATTTTCTTGATGGTATTGAACTAAATTGTTCTGAATCAAGTCTTATTGAGTTATATGCAGAGTTTGCATATGTAGAGGCATTATCAATTATCTCTGAAAAACTTGTCCATTGAAATGAATTAACTGTGCTACTGCTTGTGCTATCTGCAGTAATTCTTGTAACCCGTATATCAACAGGAAAAGAACCAGTAATTTTTATTGAAAAATCTTTTTGGTATGCGTCAGCAGTTCTTCCAGTAACAGTATCAGTATGAACATCTGTAAAACCACCAGAATTATATTGAACAGAAATTTTAAACTGTACTGTGTCTCCTAACAAATCTCCACTCTCTGTTGCTATTTGTATCTGTGGAAATGTAATTGTAACTTTTACACGATCAACATTTGTATTTGTAATTTGTCTTGTTACTGGCGAAGCTGCTGTTACTGTAATACCGACAGGAGTAGATGAAGATGAACTTTCAACACCATCAACTTTTGTCTGGTTTGCGGTTCCGTGTCTTGAATTAAATGTGACATCTTGAAAATTAAAATCAACATCCTGTGGGTTTGTTGATGATGCGTTTGATCTTAATATTGGTGTATCGTTAAGGAATACGTCTTTGAGATAAGAATTTTTATATGCTGTTGATGTTTTGTCTGTTATACCATCTTTTGAAGCAGATGCACTTCCCTCTATTTCTCCTTCAGATAGTAAATCTAAAAATGTTACAAACTGCTTACTATGTAAAGTGTCAGGTGTTCTTGTAGGTTGTGGAGGAGGTGGAGGACTTCCACCACCACCAAATGAACCACGAATAATTTTTTTATTTTCAGTCATACTTGCACCTGTTCAGTATCTATTGAAGAACTTATTACAACAGAACCAGTAAAAATTTCGCCATATACTAAAGGTACCGGTGTACCAGCACGACTTGTCTGCTGTGTACCATTAAAACTAAAAGACAATCTTGGGTCTTGTTCAGAACTAAATTGTGGCATTTTAGGTGTGGGAAATAACATATCACTTACTCCACTCAACAATAATGAAGCTCCAATTCCGAAAGCAGCTTTTGCACCTAGACCAGCGGCAGCAAAACTAGCAGTACCTAATCCAGTTAACGGTGCTGCAAAAAAACCACCAACACCAAAACTTGCAGCAATTAAAATACCACCGAATATAGCTTTACCAATACCACCAGAACCAGATATAACAGGAACAAATTTAATATCAGATTTACCCACTGGAAAGTGCAATTCATCTATATTAAGATTTTCTTTGCCTAATAAGACTTGATAATATCTATTTGCCATATGGCTTTCTAATTCTGGGAAATTGTTTATAAGAAAGCTTACAGCCTGTGCTGTTGAATTTACGACAGCTTCTAATTCTTTATGACCTGTTATTTTTGCAAGTTCGCCATACAGTTTTATTTTACGCATCATAACGATACCGACCCCCTGTACATTTTAACAACCAAGGATTGTAAGGTTCTTTACAAGATAGTCTATCGCCTAAATGATGTAAAACATCACCATCTATAAAAATTCCAACATGATTTAAACCTTTACCTAAAATACTCATTGCCAAAACATCTCCATTTTGTAGTTTTTCATTTGCTGTTAATAAGCGAAAACCCGCTGTAATTAAATAATTATTGAAATCCCCATCTTCTTTTGATTGTGGATTTTCGTGAAATATTTCAGGTGTTAATGGTCTTGTAGCCTTTTTAAAAATGATGCCTTTTTCTTGCAAATACCAATCTTCTACCAAACTCAAGCAATCAGTAATACCCCAAACCCAAGTTCTGCCAAGTAATGGCGGTTGAAATCCACAAGGCTCGTAATACCCCCAAGTTTCTGTTTTTGGGTTAACAATATACCAAGGCAAATTTGAATCTTCACAGCTTATTTTATCAGCCTCTGAAGCGACAGGTGGTGAGATCGGGTGCGAATGAACAATTCCAATAATCTCTCCAAGTTCATCTGCTTTAACAAAATCTTCTGGATTAATAATGAAACATTGATGAGAAGTAATAGACAAATTTTGACAAGGAAAATATTTTTCTTTTCCTCGAATATTTAACAAAAGACCGCAAGATTCTTTTGGGTCTTGTTCTTTTGCATGAAGCATTGCGTCATCTTTCCAAGTCATTAAACAGCTAATCCAATACTAGGAAATTCAGCCCTTGTACATTGTCTTTTTGGCGCACGAACACCAACAAGATCAATAGGCGCAGCTAATTCAAAAACAACAACATCTCTTGTTTCCTGTGACTTTCTATCAATTGAATATATTTCTTGTGGAAATTCTGCATTTGGGTCTGGTGTTCCATATGGATTTACACCGCCAGCAAAATTAACAGCATCAATAAATTTAGCTAATGTCCTAATTCTAGTAACTGTAGCTCCTGTTAAATCATTACCAGTTGTTGTTTGGTTTACTGTTAAAAGTATTGATGTAATGGTTCCAAGGGCATTGCTAACAGTTAAGGTTGGTCTTGGTATCTGGCCTTTTTGATATGCAAAACCTTCTGCTTGTACAGGGAATCTTTGGTATGTATTACCAGCCCAAACAATCTCACCATTAGAATTTAAACTAGAACCAGCATGGAATCTGTATGTTGTAGCAGAACCATGTATAGCAGAAGTAGTTGTCAACGTAAATAATTCAATAATTGATGAAGGATTTATTGATTGAATATCACTAATAACACTACTACTCATGGTTCAAATACCTCTCTAAATGTACAACTTAAAATAGCCCTATTATTGTATGGAATTGTTTTTGTCCAACTTTCACATACATATTTTTTAGCACCAGAAACAGTTACAGTCACATTTCCACTATTTGTTGCACTGGCAGCAGCCGTAACAGTAAACGTATTTTGGTCAGCAGCAGTAGCAACAATAAATGTTCCATCTGTTGCAGAGCCAGATGTATAATCAAGAGTTACAGTTTCGCCGATTGCTATTCCATGTTTAATTACAGTAATTGTTACTGTGGTGCCAGATTGGCTGTAAGTTCCTGTTTTTGATGTACCTTCGCCAGTTGGTGTAAAGGTAAAACTTTCTTGATCATTTGCTCTACTATCTAAAAATGCTTCAATTACATCTGCATCTGTTTCTGATTCATTAAATTGTACAGTAAATACTTTTGGGTTTTGATGACTAGCAAGACCAAATAAAACTCTATGTTCGTAACCATCTGCAAATCGAACAAGCCTTTTTACTGGTTGTGATTTTTTACTAAAGCCAACATATGTAGGTGTAAATGATGGAAATGTAGCCATTATGCAAGTAAACCTCCGGGTCGTTTTTCTTGTACTAATTGAGCTTGAATAGCAGCAGAAAGAACAAGACCAAGCTCTCTGCTTTCTTGTTCGTTACCCTCTACATTAGAGCCTGATGCATCTACATTAACAACAATATTATTTGTAACACCACCGCCAATACCACTATTAGGAATAATAGTGCCAGCAGAAGTTGGTACAAATAATTCTGGACCTTTTTCCCCTACGATTGATGGTTTGCCAACTGGTGGTCTACCACCTCTTGCAAATCCTTGCAAATTAGAAAATATACCAAAGCCTGTACTTTTTAGTAATGTATTTATACCAAGTCGTAATAGTGAATTAGCCAAGTCATTTACAATAGATTTTGCTGCTTCGCCCAAAGTTCTTGTACCGTTTATTGCTCCAACTAAAGCATCAGAAATACCTGTCGCAATACTATCTCCAATCTGTCTAAATATTTCTGCTTGTCTTTTACTTGCTTCTTCAATTTTATCAAGTTCTGTTTTTTGATTTTTTAATCCAACGTTTGCTGTGAGAATATCTGTAATTTTTTGTCTGTTCTTTTCACCATGTATTTCAACAGCAGCATTTATTTGGTGTTGTAGCTCTACTTCTTCCCTGTTTCCGTCAATACTTGCTTGTAATAATTCCTTTGCTAATTGTTGTTTTTTTAGAAAATCTTGAAACTTTTTTGTTTTATCCTCTTCTAATTTATTTTCCTTTTCTTTTGTTGCAACAATATTATTTGCAGATTCCTCGATTAATTTATCAGATTGAAGAGTATTTAATCTGCCTTTTAGTATTCTTAACTCTGCTTGCTCTTCTTCAAGTCTTTTCTTTACATGACCTGCTCTTCTTTTATTGGTTCTTTCAAGTTGACCATCCAAAGCTTTAACAACTTCCTCTTGTTCTTTTATTGCTGCTGTAAGATCAGCTTCACCACCTGTTTTAACTAATTCATCAAATTTTTCTTTTTCACCACGAAATTTAAAAAATGCTGTTGTTAAAAGACCTAAACCAGTAGCTATAGCAACAAACGGTATCGCATTAAGAGCAATAGTTGCCACACCACCAGCAGCAGCCACTTTTATTAAACCAGCACTAACAAGTGGTAATGCTATTGCAACACCTTTTGCTGCTAGAGCAATCGCTGTAAATACACCAGCAGTTTGTCCAAGTGGCGATTTAAAAAGATTATCAGCAGCAGTAATTAAAGCAGTTAAACCTTTGGTTGCAGCAATTAAAGCAGGTTCTAATGCTTTGCCAAGCGTCTCTGAAAAATCCCTAAATGATTCGCCCAATGTGTCAACTTCACCAGCAAAACCTTCTGAAGCAGCTTGTGCAAGACCGTTATAACTTTCCTCTACAATACTTAAAATCATTGCATGTGCTTCAGCAATTTTATTTGTTTTCATCAACTCTTTTATTACTTCTGTTTGCTGCTTGGTAAAAGCAATACCTGAACGATTTAAGTTTGATAAATTTCTTTCAGGGTCTTGCAATGCTTTTGCTAATTGCATAAATGAAGTGTTTACATCAACTTGGTTGACCTGTGCAATATCTGCTGCTGCCTGAGCAACTCTTGAATATGAATCAACACCAATATTTCTGAAACTTGTTAATAAGTTAAAACCTCTTGTAAATTCTTCTTGATTAAATAAAGTTTGGTTGCCTAACCTATTTGCTGCTTCTTGTAATTCGTTTAGTTGTGCAGTACCAGCACCTAAATTTTGTAAACCCTGAGTAAGTATTGAAACATCTCGTTCTCTAGCTTGAAAAGTTCCAATTGCATTACTTACTGTTGCAACAGCAGCACCTACCGTTAATAACGGTGCAAGTGAAGTTGCTAATGAGGCACCTAAACCTTTGGCTGCGGTTGATGTTGCTGCTAAAGATTTTGTGGCACCATTTGCATTTCTTGAAAGTGATCTTGTTGCTTGTGAAGTTTTATTTAAGGAAGATATTGCATTTCTTGCTTCGACTCTTAAGGTAACAATACTTTCAGCCACTTAGCATATCAAATACATTTCTTTTATATTACCTGTTTTTTGCTCTTTCATGCATTCTTTTTTCATTCTCATATTTATTTTCGTAATATGCAGCCCAATATATTAATTCCTCTTCTGTCATATTTTGTCTTAACTCAGTTAATGTTTTACCTAATTCAGATGCGAGAAACAACTCGAAGTTAAGCCAGTTATTTCTCTTTAAGCGTTTTTTGCTGTATCAACATCTATTTTTAATTCAAACAAAAATAACTCAATATCATTTAAAACTTTCTCTGGTAATAATCTTTGTAAGTCAATAGCATCTGCCAAAGCAAACATTTTTGACCCATCTTCTTTTTGTGCAATCTGGCAAAGCAGTTGTGTTGATACCATTAAGGCATCATCAGTACCAACAGCAGTTTGTGCTTTCTGTCTGTCGTATCTTGTTAAAGGAGGAAAGTAAACATCAATTTTTTGACCAGAGGGTAATTCTAATTCATATTTGCGTCTTGCAGACATTACATCACTGAAACCCTCAGTGATAATGTCAATGGTTCTTTTTGTTGCCATGTAAAATTAAATACTTTTACCTAATGTACTATATAGCTGAAGTTATGGCACCTGATGTAATAAAGTTCACTGTTATGACTTGTATCTCACCTAAAGTTGCACCATATTCTGCACCAGTAATAATTCCAGAAAAGCTTATTTTTTTTGCTGATGTATCTGCATCTGGAAATAACTCAAATAAGGCATCTGCAGCATCGCCGGTTACTAGAACATCATCAATAAAAGCCTGATAATCAGAGTTGCCAGCAGTATCATATAAAAGCTCACAAGAACCTTCGCCAGATATAAGACCACCAATAAAAGTTTTTGATGTATCGCCTTGGTTTGTTGTTTCCATTGTGTCTTTCGTAATAGATAAAGACCAAGACCTTGTAGATGCAACGTCAGCTTCTGTTCCCGCTGCGTTATGGAACATAACCTTACCTACATCACCTTTAACTGCTGTTGCCATGACAATAAAAAAAAGTATTTATTTTATATTAACCTTTTTCTGACTTTTTCACATCTTTTTTTGAATTTTGTTGTGCCTCATAATATTTTCTGCATTCTGGGTCCCAATAATTTGCATTTCTTCTTCCTTTGACAGCTTCTATTGCGTCAAGCATTTCTTCTGTGATTTCAAGCTTTGCCATAATTAAAGTCCCTCATATGATTCAAAGGTTACACGCAATTGTGTTACAAATTTACCCTCAGGTGGTTGCGAGAGTATTTCTGGTCCAACTACTGCATCAAAGATAACATCTGAAACTGTAATCCTATTGTAAAGGTCTCTAAGTCGTTTGCAAATAGTAAAATTACCACCACTACCAATACCTTGCTCTGTAAAAACATTCATTGTTAGTAAGCCTACAACTAAAGTGTTTGCGTTTGATTGATTCCCCTGTGATGTTATTTCGCCAGTTCCAAAACTCACTTCACACTGCACAAAGCTTGCATTACCAGTTGGATCAAATGATTGATTACTAAATACAACAGGAATAACAGGACTGCTTGCTAACTCTGTTGCCAATCTTGCTTCAATCGTGGATCGTACTGAGTTGAGATCGGTTGCTGCCATCATTTACTCCTAATAATTTTTCTTAGTTGTTGTGGAATATAGCCAGTTGTGAGTTGCTTAGCTTGTAACTCTGGAAAACCTTTTATAGTATTTTGTCTTGTTCTGAATCTACCTCCCCAACTAGGTGGTAAAAAAGTTCCGTAAATAACTGGTTCTGCATATTCAATATTATTTATAATCGTGCCTTTTAATTTTCCTATATTTGTTTTCCAGCCATTTCTTAAATTACCAGTATCTACAGGCGTAGCTTTTTTCGCTAATGTAGTCCACTGTAAAGTTGTTTTCTGTACTAACTCTTGTACTGCTTCTTTCATTAAATCATCAATTTGTTCAATCTTAATCTGTCTGGTCATAATTACCTCAAGACAAGTTCAAAACTTACAGGGGTATTATTTTGCTCATTAGTTGTAACTTGAATAATTTTAAACTCCACACTGCTTATTAAAACTCTGTCTTTTGTTGTTGGCACGAAAGTAAGGTCACCTGCAGATATTGTTAGAATCTTATCTTGAGACTCAATGAGATCATTAACTTCTGATCTTGTAACATTATTCAAAACGCCCTTAATAGTTGTATCCGAAGTCGACTCAGTTATCGCACCAGTTGTAGTGTTATAAGTGCCAGCAGTAACCTGTCGAATAGTTACATCTCCTCCAAGTTTGCTCAGAGTTTTTGATGCAGCTTTTTTAAGAGCATTTGCAAGACTCATAATGAATAAGCAATA
>Ga0209348_1001277_pt1 | contig 12291 bp, 18 predicted proteins | sample ETNvirenome_2_30_FD_184065 | JGI IMG/M metagenome (GOLD analysis project Ga0209348, IMG submission 184065) | Marine viral communities from the Pacific Ocean - ETNP_2_30 (SPAdes) (version 2) | ecosystem: Environmental > Aquatic > Marine > Oceanic | place: Pacific Ocean | collected 2013-06-22 | reverse complement strand
GACACACGATCATCCACAACGGAAAAAAGTTTGTAACCCATCACATACCAGCAGGCGTGTTTTTCGGCGTTACATCTGTAATTGGTAACGGTTGTGTGGTAGATCCGGTGAAGCTTGAAGAGGAGATAGACTACTTAGAATCCCACGGAATCCCCGTGCGGCAAAATTTAAGGATTGCAAGCAATGCTCATGTTATCACCGAACAACATAAAGCCGAAGACGGCGTTGATGAGAAGATTGGAACAACTAGAACCGGTAACGGTCCCGCTTACCGTGATAAGTATAATCGTAGTGGCATTCGCGCCTGTGACGTACCTTCTCTTGTTCCTTTCGTAGTCAACATTTACGAAGAACTTAGAGGCGATACTGTAATCTTGATGGAGGGAGCCCAAGGCTTCTGGCTAGACCCTGATTGGGGTGACTACCCATACGTCACTTCCTCGCACACTGGCACAGCCGCAGCCATGCAGAATGGCATTAGTCCTCGGTCAATTCGTAACGTTTGGGGCATCATCAAGGCTTACGAGACTTATGTAGGTAAGCGTCAGTTTCAGCCATCCGAAGAAGTTTTTGACCGCATCCAAGAGGCGGGACAAGAATTTGGAGCCACGACAGGGCGCGTCCGACAGTGTAACTGGCTAAATGTGAAGGAGATTCATCAGGCTATCGCTATGAATGGCGTTAATCGTCTGGTGGTAAACAAGATGGATGTTTTGCGTAAGGTTGGTGCTTGGGGCACAACTGAGGGTCCATTTTATGGTGAACGGCATTTCCGTATCTTCTTACAAGAGGAATTTGGACCTCTCGCTGGTGTGGACAAGATTTATTTCTCCGACAATCCAGCAACAATTTATGAAGAAAACCCCTTGACAGCAGCCGCCTGACAGGCTATATTATACTTGTCGTTGGAGGACAGATGCCGAAGAACTATGGATACGCCTGCATGAACATGCAGTTGTCTAACCCACAAGATTACGGTGGTAAGAAGAAAGATAGAATCACCACCAATCGCTCCATGATCAAGAGAACTTTTCAAGAGAAGGGGATTGAGTATGCGTCCTCCTTGTCTCTCCTAAATGTACTTGATCTCCAGAAAGTTCTCAAATGGAATGTCGAGCACGGGATCCATTTCTTCCGTCTGTCCTCCAACGTTTTTCCTTGGGCATCAGAGTACCAACTTTGTGATATGCCCGACTATGAAGCAATCTACGAGGCTTGTGAGCGAGCAGGCAACTATGCACGGGAACATGGTATTCGCCTTACTTCTCACCCCGGACCATTCAACAAGCTAGCTTCTCCAAACGAGAAAGTATTTCAGAATACTTTGAGAGACTTGGAGATTCATGGTGAGTTCTTTGATATGCTTGGACTACCTCGCAATCACTACGCAAAGATCAACATTCACGTTGGTGCAGCATACGGAAACAAGCCGGTCGCACTAGATACTTTTGTAAGGAACTTTGAACGACTACCAGATTCTATCACTTCCCGTCTAACTGTGGAGAATGATGACCGTGAATCACTTTACTCAACTATTGAACTCTACGAAGGTCTATTTGAACGGACTGGTATTCCGATTGTCTTTGATTACCATCATCATGGTTTTTGCACTGGCGGTATTAGTGAGCGAGATGCGCTTGAAGTCGCAATCTCAACGTGGGGAGACATCAAGCCAGTAGTTCACTACTCAGAGTCCCGAGCGGAGGAGAAGAAGGACGCAAAGATTCGCGCCCACGCACACTCAGATTATGTCAATGGACCGATTGATGATTACGGCTACGACCTTGACGTTATGATTGAGGCGAAGGCTAAGGAACTTGCGCTGTTCAAGCTGAAAAAAAACGACACTGATCGCTTGACAGCAGCAGCATAGCAAGATACACTATCAATAGGAGATTTCAGAATGCATCAAAAAATTATTAACCAAACAGCAGGCTTTATCAAGAATCAGATTATTAAATGGAATAGTTTTTCAATGTTTCCACTAAAAGGTGAACTATGGGAAGAACGCCTTGCGAATGCTTTTGCTGATGCAGGTATTTCTAATGACTGGAAGCCAGATGGTAACCATAAGCCCGGAGTAGATTTTGGTCTTGATGATAAGCCTTTTTCTTACTCCTGCAAGAGTGGAGTTTTAAAAAATGGTATCTTGTCAATCTCCTCATATCGTACAACAAAATACAAAACATTGAGCGAAAAGCTAGACTATCATGATAGCCCTACTGCCAAGCCATTCACACACTATGCTGTTCTTGTTAGAGATATGGACAATAAAGAGCAAGTTTGTATCTTTATTGATAAAGACTATATCAGTGCTCAGTCGTTAAGTTGGCATCCGACCACCTCTACCAAAGGCAAAAACAAAGGCAAAGTAAATGGATGGGCTGGCTCTTCTGAATCTATAACCATGAAGATTCAGAAGTCAATGTCAGATCAGTTTTGGTATTATATTAATTGGAATGATTTGATCAACTCTGGTGCTTGTGTTATTGCATGTAAAATAGGCGGACCGAATGCTAGAGTATGATAAAGTTTATCATATGGATGTTGTTGAAGGTATGCAGCAAATTGCTGACGATTCAGTTGACTGCATCATTATTGACCCGCCTTATAATATTGGTAAAGATTTTGGGAATAACAAAACAAAGACCCAGATTACCGAATATGTTCAGTGGTCAAGACAGTGGATTTCAGAGGCAGAGAGAGTCCTCGCCCCTTCTGGCACTATGTTTATCTATGGTTTTAGTGAAATTCTTGCTTTTCTGGCAGTGGAACTAAAACTTCCATATCGCTGGCTTACTTGGCACTACACAAACAAAACTACGCCAACTCTTAACTTTTGGCAGAGAAGCCATGAGTCTATTCTTTGTGTCTATAAGGATCCAAAAAAGAGAATTTTCAATAGAGATCTTGTCAGAGAGCCCTATACTGAAAATTATGTTAAAGGCTATGCTGGCGGGAAAAGAAAGCGCAAAAACACCACTGGGCGATTTTCTAAAGAAGGATCTGCGGAAACAACATACAAGGTTCACGACAAGGGTGCTTTGCCAAGAGACGTTATCAAAGTAAGTGCCCTTGCTGGTGGAGCCGGTTTGCGACAGAGATTTGTTTATAATATTGATAATGATAAATTATATACGAAAAAAGAAGCAAAGAAAAATGGCTTTACTAATATTTTGCACCACCCAACTCAAAAGCCAGTTGAGCTGACAGAAAGATTGCTTCTATCTTGTTTAGATCAAAATAAAACCAATTCTGTTGTTATCCCATTTTGTGGAACTGGTAGCGAATGTTATGTCGCTCAATATCTTGAACAACAATGGATTTCATTTGAAATCAACCAAGACTATCAGCGCATGGCGACAGCGCTCCTGCGCGACGGGTTCCCACAGGGCGATCCGTTTACTTGACAGCAGACGATCACCCGGTTACATTACAAACATAACAAGGAGGACAGTATGTCTACATCAACCGAAGAGAAGAAGCGCTACGTGCTGGAATACATCCGTTCACTCGTGGCTATTGAAGAGGCTATGGAGCCTTACAAGGAGCAGAAGCGTGAACTGCGCACTGAGTTCCGTGAGCAGGGCTGGCTTAACACCGACGAGATTCGTGCGGCTGTGAAGGCTTACCGCCTGTTCAAGGGCAAGGTGAACATTGACGACGTTTACGACAACTACAAGATGCTCTCTGGTGGCACCGAGGAGGGTGAGTGATTATTCAGTATCAGCGCCTTGACGAATATGTCAAGATTCCTACACGCTCTAATCCATCCGACGCAGGGCTGGACGTGTATGCCAATCTTAGAGATCCAATCGTTATTGAACCACGCGAATCAGCCATCATTCCGACTGGTCTAAAGTTTGGTATTCCTCACGGCTACATGCTTCAAGTAATGAATCGCTCAAGCATTGCAGCGAAGCGTGGACTCATGGTTGGCGCTCATGTGATTGATTCTGGCTATGATGGAGAGGTGTTTATCAATCTTCATAATGTCGGGCATTCACCACAGATGATTCGCTTTGGAGACAAGATTGCACAACTTGTGATGGTACCGGTGGTTGCATTCCGTCCAAATCTGATTCAGGACGACTTGTACCATGATCCTATTACTATCTCAAACCGCGGCGATGGAGCCCTTGGGAGCACAGGATCATGAGTAAAGCACAAGATAACGTAAGAGAGGACTTGCAAAAACAACGCTTTGATCTCATAGGAGACCATACGCGTGATGCTACTTTTGATGCATTTTACAAGATGCCAATTGAGTTTAAAACTAAGGCTAAAGACAAAGGTTCTACTACAAAGAGGCGATATGCTAATGATCCTTTTGCTTCGTGCGTTCTTCTAGTTAGCAATTACGTTGACAAAGCAACTCTTGGAGAGGAGGATTGGATTGCGTTCCCACCCGCCACCGCCGAATGGAGAAAGGAACAAGAAAGAAAACTAAAAAAGGACAATGGCACTATTCCTTGTTTTGATGAAATAGAAAAGATTGAAAAACTTCTGGGTGCAGCAGCAAAAGACCCAGAAGTAGCAGCAATTCTGGAAAAATTTAGAAATCAAGTCCATGGAAATAATCCGACAATCCCTAAAATATTCTTTGACTCCGATGGAGAGTTTACTTCGATTAACAGAAAGAAAATAAACGTTGAACACTCCGAATGGATGTTTAGAGTACCCAACAATATTGATAAGGGTGCCTTTTTGCGAGAAAAAATAGATCTCTACATAGATTGGCTAGAAAAAACAAAACACAATCTAGAGGATAACGATGGATAAAAACACAACAAAACTTATGTTTAGTTCAAAGTCAAACGATTGGGCTACTCCCCAGTCCTTCTTTGACAAGCTGAACGGCATCTTTGGTCCATTCACCTTGGATGCCGCCGCGTCGGCTGATAATTACAAGGTTGCCAACCACTATACTGAGTCTGATAATGCCCTGTCTCAGGATTGGTCAGGTAACCGAGTATTTTTAAACCCACCTTATGGTCGTAACCTAAAAGATTGGGTCCGCAAGGGCTACGAAGAAGGACAGAAGGACGACACTACTGTTGTCATGCTTATTCCTGCCCGCACTGATACAAAGTATTGGCACGACTATGTGATGAAGGCAGACGAGATTCGTTTTGTCCGCGGTCGTATCAAGTTTGGTGATGAGACGAATTCCGCACCATTCCCATCAGCCGTAGTGGTATTCCGCCAGTCAGTGTACCCAACCCCACGTATCACAGGGATGGAGCGCCCGTGAATAGAGCACAAAGACGGCGACTTAAGAAGAAGAACAAAGGCAACGAAAAACTCGCCCAAAAAATTTCCAGCTTTAGCCACAGACCAGACAAGTGCTCAGCGTGTGACGCCGCATTTGATGGCAAATCTAAGGAACATGCGATGACGTGGCGGGTTGTTGTTCGGGAAGACCCAATAAGAGTTTCCCTATTTTGTCCAGATTGTATCCAAAAAGCACAGGAAGTATTAAATGTCGAAGATTGACCCATTTAACACACATGAAAAGGAAGTCCTAAATGGGCTTGAGAAGCTTGCCCAGCGGGAAGCAGTTAACCACCCACAACACTACAACGCAGGAAGCATTGAAGTAATTGATGCCATTGAGGATTGGGGACTTGACTTTAACGCAGGCAATGTGGTAAAGTATGTTGCGAGGCACCAACACAAGGCTAACGCAATTGAAGATCTAAAGAAGGCTCGTTGGTATCTTGACCGAATTATTGAGAGGCTACAGAAATGCCAGTAACAAGGATTAGCAGACGAAATTTTGACCAAATTCTTGGCGGAAGCGTAAAAGAAGAACATGACGTGGTGATTAAGCTATATGGCTCCAATTGCCACCTATGCCATGCACTGAAGCCGCAGTTTGTAGATATTTCGGATGAATATCCAGACATACATTTCTACGCCCTCAATATGGAAGAGGGAGAAGGGTTGGAAAAAAAGTACGGCTTTGAAGGGGTGCCTTCAATATGCTATGTTAGAACGGGGGGCTTCCGCCCCACCATTCGTTTCATGGATGACCCCAATAAGCCGCACAAAGAAACGTGGTTTCATCCAACCGCTATTAGAAACTTTATTGACAAAAATAGGAGCTAACAATGTCAAAACTAAATCTAGATGCTGCAAAGACGCAGCTACGTGGCGAGGCACTTGAACATCTTGCAGCGATTGAGTTGCTGCTTACAAAGCCAGCAGCTATTTCTGAACATACTCAGTTTGTAGAGGAAATCAAGTCGCACTCAAAGCAGCTATCAGAGGCAGAAGAGGCACTAGCCGTGCTTGAAAAGTATTTTGGCACACTTGAAAATACTGCCACTGAAGACGATGCTTGAAGCACTAACTTACGACGATGTATTGCTGGTCCCGCAGTATTCAGACATTCGGTCGCGTTCTGACATAGATATTACAACTGATATGGGCAACGGATTGCAACTGCATTTGCCAATCTTTGCTTCGCCCATGGATACAATTTCTAACGAACGCATGGCGCAAACAATGTCTATGGAAGGCGGGTCAGCAATTATTCACCGGTACAACAGCCCCCGCGCTCAGGCAGACATTGTAGAAGAATCCCTTCAGTTGGGAGCAACAAACGTTGGTTTTGCCGTTGGTGTCACTGGTGACTTTATCATGCGAACTGAGAAGTGCTTAGACGCAGGTGGAAATTTTGTTTGCGTAGACGTGGCGCATGGGCACCACGTTATGATGCGCGAAGTATTGGCATCCTTAAGACGAGAGTTTGGAGCCGACCTTCATATCATGGCTGGCAATGTTGCAACGCTGGATGGCGTGAACGCTCTTGCAGACTGGGGCGCGAACTCTGTTCGCTGTAACATTGGCGGTGGCTCTATTTGTTCCACCCGAGTTCAAACTGGTCACGGAATGCCCGGACTACAGACAATCTTTGATTGTTCCAAGACGAGCCGCGATGTGACAATTATCGCTGATGGTGGCATTCGCAACTCTGGTGATATTGTAAAGGCACTTGCGGCAGGTGCCGACGCCGTTATGTTGGGCTCGTTGCTTGCAGGAACCAAGGAGACGCCGGGGGAAATCATCATGGATTCCGATGGCACGCGCTACAAGATGTATCGCGGCATGGCTTCCAAGGAAGCACAGATGGATTGGCGTGGTCGTTATTCAAGTTTTGAAGGTGTGTCGGCTCGTGTGCCATATCGTGGCAGCGTCCGCTATGTTCTTGAAGACCTTGAAAAGGGTATCCGCTCTGGGCTATCATACTCCGGCGCCCGCTCTATCCGTGAGCTACAGGCACGAGCCCGGTGGGTTCAACAGACCTCGGCAGGAACAGGCGAGAGCAGAACACATATCACCACAAGGAATTGGTAATGTCTGGCGACCCAAATTACGGACAAGATTTGAAGTCCATCCGTTTTATGGTGTCGGATGATGACCATGCAAGACTGCTGATTAGACTGAGACACAATAAGGTAAAAGTGTCTCAGTTTTTTCGTGCCGTCATTGATGGCATTATTGAAGAGGACCCAAACTTAATACAATTTTTAGATTCTTACGTTCTTGATCATAAGATTTTGAGCCGACAAAGGTTTACCAAGTCTCTTAAACTTAAAAAGAAAGGCGAAGAGGCTTTGGAAGATTGGGGACTTCTTGATGATGCCGAGAAAGAAAACATATTTGATTTAATAGCAGAGGAGTTTCCAGATCTATGAATAAAGATGACTTATTAATATGCGCCCAGCAATGCTTGAAAGACAAAGAATGTTGCGGAGCGAGTGGCTGTAGATACCACATTGATTATGAAGACGAGTTTAATTGCTCTCTTATTTCTATCTACGAAAATGGTGCAATGTCTTTGCGTGAAATAGCAAAGCGCGAGGGTTTATCTTTCGCTAGAATAAAGCAGATACAAGACAAAGCACTAATTAAATTAAAGAAGCGTTTACCAGAAGGCGAAAATTTATTGGCTTCTTCTGGTGATGTTGACTATTTATCATTGAGTTTTTAAAGGAGATTTAAAACTATGGCTCGTAAGACACTATTGACAGAAGCAGAGATTCGCCAGTTCATGAAGCTAGCGAACATTAAACCACTACAGGAAATGGGTGGTGAACTACCAGTCCCCGGCATGAGAGATGACGAGGATGAAGATGAACCCGGTATGCGTGATATGCGCGAAGCCGATCGTGATGACAAGGATGACGAAGACGAACCCGGAATGCGCGATATGCGTGAAGCGGATCGTGATGATAAGGATGATGATGATCCACCCGGAATGAGAGGAATGCGCGAGGCTGACCACGACGAAGATGAAGAGCCCGGCATGAGAGACATGCGTGAGCAAGAAGATGAAGAGGTGGAAATGGACATGCAGATGGATGCTCCCGCAGATGATTTGGGCGAACCCGCCGCCATGGGCTTGGATGATGATGCTGACTTGGCTGCTGACGGCGGTAAAGAAGAGCAGTTTGCCGACATCGTTGACAAACTTGCTGACCTACTTGGTCTTGATGCCGACGTTGAGGTTGGCGGCGAAGAAGGTATAGGGGGTGAAGTTGACGCCATTGAAGGTGGTGAACTAGAGGCTGATGCCGCTCCCGAAGCCCCAGAGATGGAGATGGGTGACGATGATGATGCAGATGAACCAATGATGGAAAGTGACGAAGAAATTGTGCAAGAGGTCGCTCGCCGCGTGGCTGCACGCCTACTCCGCGAAAAGAAAGAAGAAGATATAGCGAACAAGCTAGCTGAACGTATCTTCCGTCGCTTGGCTTCAAAATAATAGCTTGACAAAAATCTCCTGAGCCGTTATAATAACCATCTAGGGCACCATTCCTAGGTGGTTATTTCATTTGGAGAGACAATGGATTTAATTATAAGTTTTGTCATAGGTGGTTGTTCATTTCTATTAGGGTGGATGGCTTGTTCTGGGTTATATTTTCTCAGGACAACAAGGTTGACTATGTCAATTCTAAAGATGACTTACATATTTTATTTGACAATTATCAATAAAGGGTTAGAATATTTACACTATGCTCATGTAAATAAGTTAGAGGCTCTTCGCAAGAATGGCAAGTCTTATGGGCATGAAGAATATGAAGCCCTTAAGAAAGATAACGATAACTTAATTCAAACTTATAAAGACAATTCAATTGTCTATTTACTTCAGGCACACCCCGAATTGTTTAAGCAGGCTTTAGAGTTTGATGACTGGCGGGGCTCGCAAAGATTTTTAAATAGCAACAAGTATGCAGCAATCATATTTTCAAAGGAGAATTGAAAATGATAAGAAAGATTATCGGCAAAATTGTACAAACAATCCTTACACCGCCAGCGAAGGAAGGCACTGAAGAAGCACAAAATCAATCAGCAGATGCCACCGCGTCCAAGGTTAAGACAGTTAGCCTTGAAGAATTGTTAGGTGGAGGAGAATTGGCGAAGGAGCCAGACCTGCGGGTTATTGGTCTTTATTCCTCGGTTGAAGACGAAAAGATTGCAGAACTTACACAGGCACTGCTTTATCTAAACGAGACAAACCGCCTGCTTCCCGAAGACAAGGAAAAGAAGCCTGTTGAATTTTACATTAACACTTACGGTGGCTCCGCTGACGATATGTTTGCAATGTACGACGTTATGCAGAGAGTTATGGAAGAAACCGAAATCCACACCATCGGTGTTGGTAAGGTTATGTCCGCAGGCACCCTACTCCTCGCAGCAGGAACAAAGGGCAAGCGCAAGATTGGCAAGAACTGCCGCGTTATGATTCACAACGTAGCAGCCGGCAACTTTGGCACCCTACCTAACTTAGCCAACGAACTTGAGGCTATCCAGCAGTTGCAGGATGATTACATCTCCGCTATGGTTGAGAACACCAAGTTCACCCGCAAGAAGTTGGAGAAACTACTTAATGAAAAGGTAAACATCTATCTCTCTGCCGAAGAGGCTGTTAAGTATGGTCTTGCCGACGAGATAATGTGAGGTTAAATTATGTCTGATAGTTTGTTAATGCTTCTTGAAATGATCGAGGAGGTTTTGGAAGAAAGAAGCCAGAGCGCTCAAGAACTTTCCGAGAGATACGCCAAGTTACATGAAGAAATTTTCAAAATGCTTACCGAGGAAGAGGGGATTGAAACAGTTCCAATTAGGGAAAAAAACACCCGAGGTGTAGAACTACCCCATAGAGTTACCTACAAATTGAAAAGTTTTGCAAATCGTGCTGATTTAACGGAAAAAATAAAAGAGAGACTTGAACTTCCCGACACCGCCCTGCCAGTTTATGATAGCAGCGGAAATCAAATTATTGGTTATAAACTTAAGAGCGGTAGAAGCATAGTTTTTAATTTTGTTCTCAAGCCCCAAAGAGGGTTCAACATAGCAGAGCAGATGGAAAGCGTTATTGCTCGCGCAACTGGAAATCCAGACGCAGAATTTAAAGAAGTTCCCGTGCTCCAAAACCAGCTTTCAAGAATGGAAGAAGATGCTGGGCGAATACTTGGCAAACCCTTAACAAAGCTGAAAAACCAAACATTGCCAGATGAAGGGATCTATAAAAAATACGGAGCCACCAGTGGAGTTCCAAAAACAGATCTTATTGGAATTAATGGAGAAGCAAGATACTCTGTCAAAAAAAGTGGAGGCTCTCAATTTGTTTCAGCGCAAGGTCCTGAATCTGCTGCCTTATGGCACATTGCTGCCAAAAATTCCGCAGCAAATCCGTATGAAAAAGCCGTAGATGAAGCGTTGAAAAACATTCCTGAACTAATAAAGCAACAATTTTCTTATGAACAATTTCAAAACATAAAGAGTTTTACGCAAAAAGAGAAAGCCGAGATTTTTAGTGAAGTTGGCAACACTTTATTCAAAAAAATCATTGAAGGCATGAACATTGATCCAGAAAAGTTTAAAGAGGCGTTTGCGGTTGAAGGAATGACTGGCAGAGAAAAATTTAACAATGGAAAAGGCACAGCAAATCTTTTGCTTACTTGGAATGAAACTGGCTCTCCAGCAATAGAGCCAATCCAAACAATTGAAAAATTTGTAAAATTAAATAAAGATAAGATAAAACTAAGAGTTAGCGACCGAGGCGGTAAACGCGGAGGCTCAATTAGGGGAGACATCAAAGACCAGTCAACAATGAACGAAAGTATTGTAATTGAGGTTATTGAAGATGAAGCCCAAGAGGCAAAAAATGAAGTTGAAAAATTTATCAAATCCAATAACATAACTCCTGAAGAAATGAAAAAAATCATCCAGAAAGCAGGGGTGGTCATAAAAGAACAGGCAGCCAACCAAGGAGCACAGTTAGCAGTGCGCAATCCAGACTTATTAGATAAGGTAACAGAACAAGCTGTTGAACTATTAAAAAGACTTGGCAACACAGCCTTAGATCTTATGATAAAATACGCTGGACTTGATAAGGCAGATCAGCCTTCTGCTGACACAAAGTCTGAAAAAAATTACAACCAGCTTGTTGAGGGAATGACAAAGCAGTTCAGATCACTGGTTTACCAAAAATCCGATAGCGGTAGATTTCCAATGGTTAGGTTTCTTGATTACCTCATCGCACCACAGTCAGGCGGCGAAATAAACATGACACCTTTTTATGAAGGACTACCAGTGGAATTTGGAGATACTGAAGAGCCCGAAGAAGAAACACCAATGGAGGAAACTTGAAATCACCACTACGTTATCCCGGTGGCAAAACACGCGCAATAAAGCACCTACTCCCCCACATTCCAGAGGGGGACATTTGTTCCCCGTTCTTGGGCGGTGGTTCTCTGGAGTTGGTGCTCGCCGAAGATAGAAAGGTATACGCTTACGATGCGTTCTATCCTCTCTATAACTTTTGGAACTGCTTACTCACAGACCGAGAAAAGTTGGTCCAAGAAGTCCGCAGACTACACCCAATGGACAAGATTGGGTTCAAGACCCTGCGCGAACTCCTAAAGTCATACGACAGCAACCACGCACAATCTTACGTTGCGGCTGCTGCTTACTTTGCGATTAATCGCTCCTCGTTCTCAGGCGCAACACTATCGGGTGGATACTCCAAGCAAGCAGCCGAAGGTCGCTTTAACGACAACAGCATCAAAAGGCTTGAGAATTTTGAAGCACCCAACCTAAAAGTAGGGTTTCTAGGCTTTGAGGAGTCTATACAACAGCACCAAAATAAGTTCCTATACTTGGACCCGCCTTACTTTTTGGAGGCAAGGAGCAAGCTCTACGGAAAGAACGGAGATATGCATGAAGATTTTGATCACGAAATGTTACATTATCTCTTGACAAATCGTCAGAACTGGT
>Ga0209348_1001276_pt1 | contig 12303 bp, 11 predicted proteins | sample ETNvirenome_2_30_FD_184065 | JGI IMG/M metagenome (GOLD analysis project Ga0209348, IMG submission 184065) | Marine viral communities from the Pacific Ocean - ETNP_2_30 (SPAdes) (version 2) | ecosystem: Environmental > Aquatic > Marine > Oceanic | place: Pacific Ocean | collected 2013-06-22 | reverse complement strand
TTGATGTAGCATCTAGTGATGTTGCTTTAGCACTATCAAACCATGCTGTATCAAATGGTAAAAATTTATATTTTAAACTAACAGGAACTCTAGCAGCTAACAGAACAGTTACCATGCCAGATTCTGCAGAAAGAGTATTTATTGTAGAAGATGCTACAGCTAGATCATCAAACAATTACACACTAACAGTTAAGACTGTATCAGGGACCGGGATAGCTTTACCAATTGGATCTAAGTCTTTGGTATATTCAGATGGCACTAACGTAAATAAAGGTTTAATTAATAAAGGGTACTACACAGTACCAGGAGCGTATACTGCAGTAGATGGAGATCAGTTATTAGTTGACACGTCTTCAGGTGGTATTAATAGTTCAGTAACAATAACCCTACCAGCGTCACCTGCTATCGGTAACGAAGTTACCTTTATTGATAGTGGGAACAATACTAACTCTAACAATCTTACAATTGCAAGAAACGGCTCAAACATATTAGGAGCAGCTTCTAATTTAGTAGTTAATACAAATGGTGCAGCTTTTACTTTAGTATATGTAAATTCAGCGAGAGGCTGGGCATACAAAGATAAAATATAGGGGCTAGCAGATGGCTCTAGTTGAGTACAAATTTCTCCCTGGAATAGACAAACAATCTTCTGACTCTGGTGCAGAAAACCGTTGGGTTGATTCTGACAATGTTAGATTTAGATATGGTTTACCAGAAAAAGTAGGTGGATGGTCATCACTTGTTACGGATACAATAGTAGGTGTATCAAGAGCGATGCATGCTTTTACAGATTTGGAAGGTAATAGATATGTTGCTATAGGCACGGATAAATTTTTGTTAATATATTTTGAAGGTAAACTTCATGATATTACGCCATTGAAAACAACACTAACGTCTGCAACAATTGCAACTACTAATGGATCACCTACATGTACAATTACAAAAGCAGCACATGGTTTAGCTGTTGGAGATATTGTACAATTAGATAGTGTTACCTTACCAGGTGGTACAGGTTATCAAAATACTGATTTCGAAGATAAAAACTTTCAAGTTATAACGGTGCCTACAACAGGTACGTTTACAATTACACAATCATCTAATGCATCAGGTACGGTATCTACTGGTGGTAGTTTAAGTTTAAAACCATACGAGCCTGTAGGACCAAGAGCACAGACATATGGTTATGGTTGGGGTGTTGCTGGATGGGGCGATGGTAACTGGGGTGAGGCTGCAACAGCTTCTGATGTATCTCTAGAACCAGGGCTATGGTCATTAGATAATTTTGGAGAAGTATTAATTGCAACTATTGCAAATGGTAAAACATTTACATGGAATGGTGGCGCAGCATCTGCATTAAATAATCGTGCATCAACTACTACTACAAGTTTTGAAACTAATAGTAACCCAACAGCAAGTAGAATTACACTTGTGTCACCAACAACTAGACACTTAATACATCTTGCAACAGAAACAACTATTGGTAATACGGCAACACAAGACGACATGTTTATAAGATTCTCTGACCAAGAAGCAATTAACACATATGCACCTACAGCAATAAACACTGCAGGTACACAAAGATTGCAAGATGGTACAAAAATTATGGGTGCATTAAAAGCTAAGGAGACAATCTTGATATTTACCGACAATGCTTTGTATACAATGAAGTTTGTCGGTGCACCATTTACGTTTGGGTTTGAACAGGTTGGTACAAACTGTGGTTTGTTAGGTAAAAATGCAGCTGTAGAAATAGATGGTGTCGCTTATTGGATGTCACCTAAAGGTTTCTTTGCATTTGATGGTACGGTAAAATCATTACCATGCACAGTAGAAGACCACGTGTTTGAAAATATTGACACTACAAAAGGACAACAAGTAAATGCAGGATTAAATAATTTATTTACAGAAGTAATTTGGTGGTATCCAAGTTCAGGTTCTGATTACAATGATAAGTATGTTGTGCTTAACTTTGGTGAATCTGCATTAACAAGAGTGGTAGGTGGTGTTTGGTATACAGGCACAGAAGCTAGAACTAGTTGGGTAGACGCAACAATATATCCAAAACCTTTTGCAACTAAATATAGTGTATCTGCAAGTGGTACATTTCCTAATATTGTGGGTGAGTCTGGCTTAGGACAAACTACACTATTTGAACACGAAGTAGGTACAGATCAAGTAAATCCAAACGGTACAACTACATCAGTTACATCTTTTATAAAATCATATGATATTGATATAGAACAAAGATCTAGAAGCCCAATAGCTCCTGCTGTTGCTGGTGAAGTATTTATGAAGATGAGAAGATTTGTACCTGATTTTAAATCACTGCAAGGTAATGCAAAAGTAACATTAGGTGTAAAAAGATATCCACAAGAAACTCAAACTAATACAGCATTAAGTCCTTTTACAATTAACTCTAATACAATTAAAAAAGATACTAGAGCTAGAGGACGATATATAAATCTTAAAATAGAAAACGATACAACTAGTGAATCTTGGAGATTTGGTACTTTAAAACTAGATGTGCAACCAGATGGTAGAAGATAATGACTAAGATAAACATAAGATTACCAGAACCAAAAGAAGAATATGATGTATCAAACCAAAAACAAATTAACAGAGCTTTAACTATTATGAAGGATCAATTAAATTCTACATTTTTAGATGAAGTAAAACAGGAGCAGGAACGAGTGTCCTGGTTTATAGGTGGCTAACGTATTTACAAACGCTAAAAAAGATTTAACAACCAATGGTGTAACCACTGTATATACAGTGCCTGCATCAACAACTGGTATAGTAAAATCAATATTAGTATCTGAGGACTCGGGAAACGCGGATACTATAACTTTGACCTTGACAGATGCATCTTCAAATGTATTTAGTTTATATAAAACCAAAGCTGTATCTGCCAATGAAACAATAGAGCTGTTATCACAGCCCATAGTTTTACAAGAAAGTGAGGCTATAAAGGCTACTGCAGCCACAGGAAACAGGTTACATATTGTGCTTTCTGTGTTACAAATAAATAGGGAATAATTATGGCTTTTAAAGAAGAAGGATCAGTAGAATACGTAACAATTGATGGTAAAGAAGTACCTGTTGTTAAGTGTGAAGCTGAAATAGTTTTAAGAAATACAAAAACAAATTACGAATATAATTCTGATAAAGAAGCAGAAGACGATATTGCAAATCCAGAAACAGATACAGTTAGGGAAGATATAACTAGATCTGTAAAAATTAAAGTAGCAAAGATGCCATCGTTAGGTGCATCATCAGATAAGGAAGATGAGTAAAAAACCTTTAACAATATCTGAATCTGCCGCTGTGCAAATGCCGATGAAGACGGTTGCCAGTTTGATAATCATCGTCGCTCTCGGCACGATGGGCTATTTTCAAATTATAGAACGTCTCAATGTTGCAGACACTCGTATACAGATAATGGAAAAGGACCTGGAAGAAAATACAGAGTTTAGAATAAAATGGCCACGGGGCCAACTTGGATCACTTCCCGCGGACTCGGAGCAATATATGATGATCGAGGATCTTTATAAGACCACGGATAAGTTAAACACACACATCGAGTCAATGGCTTTGAATAAAGTAAACATCGAGTTTTTAAGAAAACAAATGGATAAAGTTTTGACTGATATTGAAAAATTAAAAGATGCTAATCGAGAGATTGGTTATAAGAATGGGAGTTATTCACAATAATGTCTATATTTGCAGCACCTGCTTTTTATAACCAAGCTGATCAAAATATCTATAGTCAAGGATATAGTTTTGTACCTCAAGAAAGATTTAGAGGTGGTGCATTTAATTTTCCTACTACACCAACTACAACAGGAGCAGCCACAGGTATAAACACAGTGCCTATAAACAGGGGTGGCGGTGGAGGTGAAGATAATAATCCATTTAATCCAAACATGAATCAAATAAGAACTGATTTTAGACCTGAGTATGATTTTAGAAGATATTCAGAATATGGAATGTATCCAAGCACAATGGATAGAAAAGAAATGGATATGAATCAAAGTTATTTTTATGACACTCCGTCTGCAATGGAACAAAAGATAAGTGGTCTAATGAATTTTATTCCAGGTATAGGTGGTTTAAAAAGAGGTGCAGAGTTTGTAGGCGGTATACTTAACAAATTTATGCCTGTAAATCAAAGAGCTATTTTAGAAAATCAATTAAGAGGGCAAGGTGTTTTAACTGATGACATTGGTAGAATAGTAGCTGGTCCAGGTGGATATAACACACCTGAAGGTATCATGGCTGGATACAATGCATCACAAATGACTGGAGAAACGTTTGATAAAAGAACAGGTAGTATAGAAAATACTTTAAGAGACAAATATGGTTTTAACGATGAAGATATAAATAATTTAAACAATGGTATTGTTACTTCAACAATGAAACAAAAAGGCTTTAACAAAACAATGGGTAAAACAACAAACTTACTAGACAACTTTATAAATATAAATACAGCAAAACAAAACTTCCTTACTCAGCAAAAGAAAGCTGCTGAAATAGCTGCATTTAAAGAAGCAGAAAAAATTAGAAAAGAATCAGAAAGACAATATGATCCTGATAGACATGGAAGCACTAATTATGGGTTGGGTAGTGATGGCCAACAATCTTATAGTGGTGACGCTTTAGGAGATAAAGATCAAGGGTTTGGTATTAATGCAACAACTGGTGGTCCTGTAAGTAACAGAACTGGTAGAGGAAGAACTGATTATATGGATGGAGGACTAGCAAATCTGGTTGATATATATGATTGATTATAGCTCAAAAACACTATACAAAGAGGATTTAGACTAAATTATGGCAATATCTAGAATGAATATGGAAAGACAATTAAGAGCTGGAGGTGGTCTTATGACACTAGAAGAGCCTAGACAAGGGTTTTTTCTAGGTAAGATTGTAAAGAAAGCTAAGCGTGCTGTTAAAAAAGTAGTTAAATCACCATTAGGTAAAGCCGCTCTAGCAGGAGCTGCATTATATGGTTTAGGTGGTGGTACTATGTTTGGTAAATCACTACCTTTTTTAAAATCTGGAGGTGGTTTTAGTTTAGCTAATTTAGGTGCTAACTTAGGTTTTGGCTCTATTGGATCAGGAGGCAAGTTTGCTTTTGATGGACCTCTTGCAGGTTTAATATCTAAAGATGGAAAGTTTAGTCTAGGTAGAGCAGGTCTTACAGGGTTAGGTGTAGCTTCTCTTGCTGCACCATTTTTAATGGGTGGTGATGAGGAAGAAGAAGTTCCAGATACATCGTTTACAGAGACACCAGATAGTATTTCAAGCATAGTCAACATGGCCAGACAACAAGATCCAAGTTTAAGGTTTTTACCTAAACCAAAATTTGTAGATAATTTCTACGCTGCTGATGGTGGGTTAGCTACTATGAGAGAAAATTTTGATGATGGTAAATTAGCATTAGGTGAGGGTTTTAAATCAAAAGAATTAAATGACATGGCTTTAGAAATGTTTGGTAAAAATTTAAGACTGTTAAGCAGAGATGAATTAGAGCAGTTAAGAGATGAATATAATATTAAAAAAGGAGTAACAGAAGTAGGGGCTAAAGATGGTGGCCTAATGGATTTAGGTGGCTTAGAAAAAGATTACAGAGAAGGTGGTTTTGTACCACTAGGCGCTGAGGAAAGAGCTGACGATGTACCGGCTAGACTTAGCAAAAATGAATTTGTATTTACAGCTGATGCTGTAAGAAACGCAGGCGGTGGCGATATAGACAAAGGCGCTGAAGTCATGCAAAACATGATGGACAATTTAGAAGCAGGTGGTACTATATCAGAAGAGTCGCAAGGTAAGAATCCTGCACAAGAAATGTTTGATCAAGCACAAATGATGGAGGGTAGATTAGCATAATGTCATTACCAGATTATTTACAAGATACATCAAAAGATTTTGCTAAACAGTTAACGGCAGCAACATCGGTACCTATTAATACTGGTACATTTACTGGTAGACAATTTGTTGCTGGTGAAGACCCAATGCAAACACAAGCTATTAATTTAGCTGCACAAGGTGTTGGATCGTATCAACCATTTTTAACAGCAGCACAAGGTGCTGTAACTACACAAGCAGGATTAACTGGACCACAAGCATTTCAACAATTTATGTCTCCGTATCAACAACAAGTTATTGATACAACATTGTCTGACTTTGATAGACAAGCCGCGATAGGTAGACAAGGGATCAGGGACGACGCAGTTACTGCTGGAGCTTTTGGTGGTGGTAGAGAAGGTGTACAGATGGCAGAATACGATGCAGGTAATTTAAGAAACAGAGCATCACTACTTGCACAATTACAACAACAAGGATTTACACAAGCTAATCAATTAGCACAAAACGCATTTCAACAACAAGGCAATTTAGCAGCTCAACAAATGGGTCTGTCTAATTTCCAAAGAGGATCGTTAGGTCAAGATGTTTCTGCATTAGGTAATCTTGGTGCGTTTAGACAAGGTCTAACACAATCACAATTAACTGCAGATGCCAACGCTGCAAGAACTGCTGCTTATGAACCTATGACTAGATTAGATCAATACGGTGCTGGTCTTGGTAGACTTGCAGGATTTGGTTCTGCACCGGCGCCTGTTGGAGGTGCAGCAACTGATCCACTTACAGCAGGTATAAGTAATGCTGTTGGACTTGCAGGTATATTCGGTAAACTATACGGTAGTAAATAATGAGACCATTAAATAGACCAATGTTTAGAAACGGTGGGCCTATCAAAGAGGGTATCATGTCCGGTATGAAAGAACCACAAGCTATTAATACTGTGGGTAGTCCTCTTGCACCACAAGACCCCGGTGGTCGTCAAAAATATGGATTTGCAATACTACCTTTTCTAGGAGGACTTGCAACTAGGATGGGTTTAAGTAGAGCAGCAACAGCTGTTGCAGGTCAAGGTGCAAAAAAAGTAGCACAAAAAACTTTACCATCTACAACTACACCCGTTTCGGGAACAGGTGGTGGATTTTTTAAAAATATTTTTACAACACAAAAACCTGCTCCATATAGTCCTGTAAGAATAGGACAATCTAAAGGTGCAAAAGAATTAGGAATGAAACCTAAAGTATTAGGAAAACCAGGTACTACAGTAAAAGATACAGTTCCTAAAAGTGATATTGCAACAACTACAGAACTTAAACCATATTTTGCAAATGATCCAACAATTGCATTAGTTAGAGGAACATACAATGCATTAACAAACCCTCAAGCAAAAGGTTTATTTGCTAAAGGTGCAAGATTTGTATTATCTCCAACAGGTTTAATTACAGGTGGTTATTTTGCTGGTGGTAAATTTTTTGATAGTGAAGGTAAAGAAATACCTGCAGATCAGGCAGAGGATTTAGGTTTAACAACAGGTGAAAAAATAGATGAAAAAGTAATTACAGGTGAATCTGATCAAGGTGGTAGAAAATTAACTAGAGATGAAGAAATAGAAGCAAATAGAAAAAGATACTATGACATGATGGGAGTTGATAGATTACAAAAAGGTGCTGTCTATGATACACTAATAGATGCAAGTAATCAAATAAGAGAAGGCGGTACAATAAAAGACCAATTAAAATCTGGTAGTCTTGCAAGTGGTGTTATTAATGCATTATCTAAAAACCTTGACAAGAGTGTTGATCTTAAGAGACAGATTGATGCTGCAATACTTAAAGCTGAAATTACAAAAGATGTAAACAGAGAAAAAGATCAATTAGATGCACAAGTAAAAAGAAAACAATTAGAAGTATACGATAAAAAATTAAAAGGTAATGATCTAAATGAAATTGCAGCGTTATATGCAAAAGACAACAGATCATTAAAAGGTCAAAACTTATACGCTGAGGCTACAAGGCAAGGCTTAGATATAAAAGGTATTTTTGATACAAAAGCAGTAGATGATTTTATGACTGATAATACAACTAAAACAGAAGCTGACTACATAAATGAAGAACAACAGAGAAGAGTAAGAAATAACGAAGATTTATTACCACCGGGAGATTATGTTGTTGGTGGTAGAATCGTTACTATTAGTTCAGGTGGTTTGGTAAGCGACTTCGTATTTTAGGAGTAGATAATGGTCACTCTTATAGACACTAGATCAAAAAGTGATGTTGATAATAATAAAGTTGGAACTATAGAATCTATATTTTCTGGCGTTGCATCTGGTCTTATTGCAATACCAAAAGGTTTCTTTTCTTTGGGTGGTACGTTATTAGATCTTGGTGTTGATACAAACAGGGCAGCAAGAGTAGAAGCATTTTTTGATGATCTTACAGAGTTTGATGAGAAAGCAGAAGCAACAGCCGCTGGTAGAATTACAGAGGCATTAGTTAATATAGGTATACCTGCTGTAAGAGGTTTTAAAATAGGAGCAAAACTTGCAGAAGATGCAATGCGTGCTGGACGTAATGGTAAATATTTTAAAACAACTAATCCTAATCTTAAAAAAGGTATTGATGAAGCATTAGAATTAAATGCACGTGGTAAGACAAATAAATTTATTGCAGGTGCATTAGGTGGTGGTGTTGCAGAAGCTGTATTTGTTGGTGACGTAGAACAACTTGGTACGTTTGGTGACTTTGTTGGTGGACCAACTAAAGTAGATAGATCAACAGACGATGATCCTACAAGAGAATTATTAAACAGAGTTAAGTTTGGTGTAGAAGGTGCACTATTTACAGGTGTCATAGGTGGTACAGGTAAAGTTGTTAAAAGACTTACAGACAGAAACAAACAATTAGATACAGCTAACTCTAAACTAGACGCATTTATAGATAAAATTGCATCAGGGTTCAGGGCACGAAGTGGTAAGACTGAAGAATTTTTTGGCATAGAAAGATTGTCTGTTGGTGAAAGAGCAGCTGATGCTGCAGGCGCTAGAAATATATCTAGAGAATTAGATCAAGCTATAGATAAAGTATTTCCACCAATAAGGACTGTAATGAACAAGGCTGATGCAGAAAAAAGAAAACAAATGCTTACACAAATAAACGATTTAATGTTGTCTGGTAAAGCTGAACTAGATGATCAAGGTGTTGCTACATTTGGTAAATTAGATGAAGCAAAAAAAGATGCATTGGTTAAAAAATTAAAAGACATGAATGTAGATGATCAAGTCGTTACAGATATACTTGCTAGTTTATCTACAATAAGAGGAAGATGGGCAGATTTATTTTCTAAGTTAGGAAGATCATTGGGCCAAAACGAAATACAAGAATTTAAAAGTTTATTTGGTAACAAATTTAAAAACTATATTGGTTCTACATATGACATATTTCAAAATCAAAGTATCTTTCCATGGGTTAGATATAAGCCAACTGATGAAGCTATAAAAGAAGCTAAAGAAGTTTTTAAATCTAGTGCAAAAGAAGCTGGTGAAGAGATGACAGATCTGCAAGCAGAGCAAGCTGTAACCAGAGTATTAAAAACTGCAAGACTACCAAAAGGTATTAGAATGGATAAACCATCTGATGCTATCTTTGAAGTGCCTGCATTTTTTGTAAACCGAACTACACTTGACGATGTAGTAACTGATAGAGGATCGGCGTTAGTTTCTGCAGGTGCAATAAAAGAAGCAGATAGAAAAGTATTTGAAAAACTTTTAGGTAAACAACAAAACCCTATGCAAACTATATTAGGTGGTACAGCTAAACTATCTATGATCACAAGAAGAAATTTATTCTTTCAAGATCTTATAAGAAAAAATGATGAGCTCATAGCCGCAGGTAAAAAACCTATGTTTGTAGATAGTGCAGATAAAGCTAGACTTACTTTCGGTGATGACTTTCAACAGATAAGAATTGATCAAGCTAAAACACTTAGTGTTGCAGCAAAAGGTGGGTCAGTAAATCCACTTAATGAATTGTATACAACTAAAGGTATGGCAGAAGCATTAGAAGGTACATCATTATCTTTTGATAAAGCAGGTATGTTAGGTCAATTATATCAAAGTTTAGTTTTGTATCCAAAAGGTCTATCACAAATAGCAAAAACAATCTTATCACCAGTAACACATGTTAGAAACTTTGTAAGTGCTGGTGCATTTGCAACAGCAAATGGTATCATACCAGATGGCCAAGCTATTAAGACAGCATATCAAGCATTACAGACACCACTAAAAGGTACAAGACAACAAAATGATTTGTACGAAGAGCTATTAAAACTAGGTGTTGTAAATTCTAACGTAAGATTAGGGGATCTAACAAGGCTTCTTGAAGATGTAAACTTTGGTGAAACAATGACATCAGATAAAGGTTTAAGATTATTATTAAAACCATTATCAAAATTAAAATCTGTATCACAGGACCTATACACAGCTGAAGATGACTTTTGGAAAATAGCATCATGGGCCATGGAGAAAACAAGATTAGAAAAAGCCCTTGCAAACAAAGGTGTAACTAGAGGTATGACAATAAAAAGAAACGGGGTTGACATAACTGTTGACGAACAATTTTTTAAAGAAGAAGCTGCTGATATTGTAAAAAATAATATACCAAACTATGACTATGTATCTGATTTTGTAAAAAGTTTAAGAAAACTACCAATAGGTAACTTTGTATCTTTTCCTGCAGAAATTGTTAGAACAGGAACTAATATAGTAAGACGTGGTCTTAGAGAAATAAATGAAACATTTGAATTACCTGATGGTACAATTATAAAACCGTTTACTGGTATAGGACATACTAGATTATTTGGTTTTGGTGCTACGGTTGCAGCTGTACCTTATGCAACACAAAAAGCTTTTCAAGCTATCTACGACGTAACTGATGAAGAAAGAGATGCTATTAGAAGATATGTTGCAGACTGGTCAAAAAATTCAACTTTGTTACCTATAAAAAATAAAGATGGTTCTTTTCAATATGTAGATTTTAGTCACGCTAATGCATATGATACATTACTTAGACCTATACAGACTGTAATAAATTCTGTTGCTGACGGTAGAACAGATCAAGATGGTATAATGGATGATTTTATTGCAGGTACATTTACATCAATGAAAGAATTTGCATCACCATTTATATCTGAATCTATTTGGACAGAAGCTGTAGCAGATATTTTAGCTAGAGGTGGTAGAACTAGAGATGGGTTTCAAGTATTTAATCCACAAGATCTAGCTGGAGATAAAGCACAAAAAATTATGGCACATTTAGTAAAAGCACAAATGCCTTTTTCATTTGAACAATTAAAAAGATTAGATAGATCTATTGAATCTGTAGATGTTTTAACTAAAGGTAAGTTTGATAAATATGGTCAAACATTTGAGTTTGGTGATGAGTTTGCAGGATTGTTTGGATTTAGAGCTGTAAACATAAATCCAGAAAGAAGTATTAATTTTAAAATAGCAGACTATCAAAGAGGTGTAAGGGAGTCTAGATCATTGTTTACTAGAGAAGCTTTACGTGGTGGACCAATTGAACCATATGAAATAGTTGATGCATACTTAAATGCTAACAGATCTTTATTTGATGTTAGAAAAAATTTTAAAAAAGATATAGATGCAGCAAGAGTCTTAAATATAAGTGATGATGAGTTTAGAAGTGCAACAGGAAGATTGTCTGCAGCAGATGTAAACGCAATCGATAATAATATATTTAGACCTATAAATATATCTCCAGATATAAGAGGAGCATTTAGAGAAAACGCTGCTAGAATTGGAGCACCTGATCCATTAGAATCAGCTGCAAATGTTATTTCAAATATATCGGAACAGATGAGAAATGTATCATTAAATGAAGCAAACTTTCCATTCTTTGAAAACCCACTAATACCTAGTGCACGAACAGAAACACCAGTAACACCAAGCACGTTAAATTTACCTGGTATTGATAGTAATTTGATATCAAGAACAGTTAATACCAACAGTTTAAGCAACTTGACTACTGCAGAAAAACTTGCAATACTATTTAACCAAAACTAATTATGGCGATAGAACCTAAAAACACAAGAGAACACATTTTATCTTTGTATGGACACATATCAGGTGTCAAGAAGAATTTAAAACATGTACACGAAGACGTCGAGAAGTTGGGCGGTAAGATAGACAAAGTCTATTGGGTTCTCTTAGCAGCTGCGGGAACTGCTGCACTCTTCGCTATTGAGAGAATAATAAACTAATGAACCTATCACGAAACTTTACTTTATCAGAATTAATTAAATCGGATACAGCTATCCGTAAAGGTATCAACAATAATCCTAACGCAGAACAAATAGAAAAATTAAAAGCTTTGTGTGAAAACATACTGCAACCAGTACGTGATCACTTCGGCAGAGTCAAAGTAA
>Ga0209348_1001274_pt1 | contig 12306 bp, 1 predicted proteins | sample ETNvirenome_2_30_FD_184065 | JGI IMG/M metagenome (GOLD analysis project Ga0209348, IMG submission 184065) | Marine viral communities from the Pacific Ocean - ETNP_2_30 (SPAdes) (version 2) | ecosystem: Environmental > Aquatic > Marine > Oceanic | place: Pacific Ocean | collected 2013-06-22 | reverse complement strand
AGAGTTTAATATTCGCAGTTGATCAGTTATAATTGCTGACATTTTATCAATGACTTTTTGTTTTTATTTATATTAAGAATAGGACTCTTTTAAATCCCTAGTTCTAATGATTACAGGGCCAGTTTTGATTCCTGTGACACCATCATGTGTAACCGCTGTAAATGCATTGGTATCCTTCTTAACGAAGTCATGTAAACGACCCCATGAGAATTTACCGAATGAACCACTTCCAATACCGATACCCTCAGTTGAACTAACACTTACAGTTACTCTCCTCAAAGCAGTTGCACCAATACCAAGAGCAGGCCCTTGTATAGTTTTAGCACTATGTACCTTGTATATATTATCTAGGAAGGAAGTTCCAATTCCAACTGTCGTGATTCCAATTGGATTATCATATGATGTTAAACCACTTCCCACATTACTATCAAACAGAGTAAAGTAATATCCAGATGCAATACCACTTACAGTTACAGCAGTTCCTACAACTGATGCATCACGAAGAACAGATCCTTTTGGAATGAACAAATCAAACTGCAATGCTGTTCCGATTCCAGCAACAGTTGATGTTCCGATTCCAACTACCTCACCAAAATCACCTTGATACTTAATACTAGTTAAAGTATCCTGAGTTACAGCTTCTGGTTCAACCATGACTAATGGTGGACTAGTATGAGTGTACCCAAATCCAGCGTATGTAACTGTGATTGCGGATATCGTTCCAGCAGCAGAAACTGTTGCATCAGCAGTAGCATTTCCTGATGTTGTTCCGATTCCAGCATGAACGGTTCCGATTCCAGCAGTAACACCTATTGAAACTTTTGGTGCAACAGTGTATCCAGATCCACCATCAGATATTACAACACTGGTTATTGAACCACCAGCGGAAACAACTGCTGTTGCAGCAACTCCAGTTTTAGATGTGCGGTCAAGAATTAAAACTTTCTGTTTAACTTCAATAAGATCATCTAGTTGACCAAACATCGGAACTGCTGTATCTGTAAATACCTCACTTGAACCAGCAGATACACTCTTGATAATGTAAGCAGTTGGTCTAATATTAGGTTCTAATTCAACTCTATCCTTACCAATTCCAATATTATTTACGAATACATCTTGTGTTTGTTTCTTCCAAGTAACTGGTCTTTCGAGTGTTCTAACAGTTGTAATTCCAGCCTTAACGTAGGTATTTGTAGTTACTGTATCAGAGGTTGTGATACCTGTAACTGTTCTTGGTTCTTGTTGGAATGCCTCATCTAAACCGATATCAGGGTATTTATTGATTGTTAATTTATCACCAGTTTTAACTGTTTCTAAAATATCAACCTCAAGAACATCATCATCAGAAGCACGATAGTAGTAAATTCTTAACTTATCATCAGCTTTAGGAGCTTCAGAGAACGTAATTTGTGAACCACCACTATACACATAACTCTCATTAGGAACTTGAAGAATATCATTCAAGAATATTAAAGTGTTATCTGTGACTTTAATTGGAGATCCTTTTGCAGCTCTTATAGTAATTGGTGTTTCAACTGCACCAATGGTTTTAGTTATTGGGAATGATTTTCTATCACCATCAAATAAATCTTCAAATGTATTTAATTTTTCCAACTCACCAAATGTAAATCCAGCAAAACTATCATTAAATGTATCAAGAACAGTTAATTCAAAATCTTTAACCACTTTATTAGCATCTGTCAGAATACCAGCTTGACCACCCTCCTCTATCTTAAGAACATCATTAATTTTATAATTATATCCAAAGTTTGTAATTTGAAAACTAATTATACTTGATGCAGTACCGACACGAACTGATATAGATGCACCGATACCAGTAGAACTGCCAACTAATCTTAAGTTTTCATAATTAAGTGGTTTTTCAAACTCAAGAACTGGAGGAGTTGCAGAACTAAATCCAGAACCACCACCATTTGTAATAGTCACAGATGTAACTATACCAGAAGATACATTTGCCTTACCTATGGTTACAATACCAGAACTACCACGAGCCTTAACAAGTATATTTGTCTGTAATCCAACTCTATAACCAGAACCACTATTTCCAATCGATACAGATTCAACAGTTCCAGCAGCAGATACAATCGCAGTTCCACCAGCAGCGACTAAAGGTTGATATCCAAAGTTTGTAGTCTCACCAACAGAAACGATAATACCACCTCTAGGAACTGATGATATGTTTACATCATAATTATTTGTAGCTCCAACACCTGTGAAACTTACAGAGGTAATACCAGCAGTTTCAACGATGTTGTAATCATCATTTGGATTTTGGAATATCTCATTCAGTAAAATAACACCAGTATTAGTTGCAAATCCAGTTACGTTTGAACCACTAGATTTCAAAATAAAGTTAGTTGCAATTCCTGTAAACTGTTCCTCTACAGTGTCAAATACATAGTTGTCTGTGTAAGTTTCTTGAGTTCCGCCAGGAATTCCAGTTCGAGTAAAGACTCTACCAGCAAACGTAGATGTAGTTGTTAAACCAGCTGGGCCTTTTTCACCTTTAGGTGGATCTGTAAAGTTAATCGTATCTTCAACAATCTGATAATTACCTAAGAACTTAGTAACAGTGTCACCAGCACTATGATTTGCAATCGCAGAATTAAGTCTTCCTCTTCTTACAAGTATTCTATTTGTAGATCCAATACCAACAGTATCAATCTTCATGAACTCATCATTAACCTTAATTGTATCACCTGAGAAGAATGATGATATACCAGTTATTGTGATGAAGTCTGTCTCTAACGCTGCATCAAATGATAGTTTAACATTTACAGGAGACTGTATAACTGGACTTTGAATATTGTTATCTAAAGTTATTAAAGCCTTAGAATTGAGATTCTTTGAAGTAAATGAATGAGTTGTTCCAACTCCAACAGCTGACACATCAATTACTTTTGGAATAGCTTGAAGTGCCTCAGCTGCTGTTCTTGAAACTTTAAATTTATTTTCTGCAAGTTTAACTGCAAATACTGTAGATGGTAATTTAGTGGTGACACCGATTCCACTAATGGCTGTCGCTGCGATACCAATACTCATTGTTGTACCAGTACCAGTTGGTGTGTAGGTTAACTCTTCGCCAGTCTGGAAGAAGTGATTATTAACAACAAATGTATCATTTGTAACATCAACTACAGCAGCATCTGATGAATTGAATGTTTTATGGAATATTGGATCTCCAGCATGTTTTAAAGGGAATGAGAATTTAATATCATTCTCTGTTCCAGTGTATGAACCCTCAGCAGATTTTAATCTTGAATTTGTAAATGTAACAAAACCTACTCCACCAGTTCCAGTTTCTGTAAAGTTATACTGGAACACTTTGGTTGTAATTGCTGTGCTAGCTGGAGGAGTTAGACGAAGTTCAATATCACCACCAGAAGCTGTTGAATATCCAACACCTATAACTCCAAGTCCAGATGTTGAAGTGTTATTCGTAGAGAAATTATCTATATAACCAAACTCTGTAAAGAAAGGTTCACTACTATCATGAATTGCAGTTACTTGAGTGACGGCATATTTGTCATTTGTTGTATCATGTATTTCAATCAATGCGTCAAAAGCTGTGTATGTATTTGAATTAATACCACTAATTCTTGTTGCTTGTGGAGTTCCTGTCGCTGCAATATTAGTTGTTGTGGATAATACTTCTGTCAGTGATATGGTTGTGCTTCCAATACCTGTTGCAGTTGAACCTATGGATGTTTGATGAACTCTCATCGTTACACCGATTCCACTCTCAGGTGTGAAGTAAACACTCGTGATGCCAGACCTTACATCTGCACCAAATGTTCCAAGTCCGACACTTGGAGCGTTAGTTCCAGATATATTATCATTAATCATCTGAGCATAATCTAATAGATATACCTCCTCACTATCATTTAATACAACTAACTCATTTATTTGAGTTCTTTCCTGACCACCCAACTCCTGTGTTTGAACAAGTAATTTAGATGTTGTAACCGCAGTTGTTCCAAAACCCACAACTTGAACTGGAGATGGATCTGTTGAACCAATGCCAGTTGATGAAGATATGATACTAACACCAACTCCAACGTTTATTTCGGTTCCAATATCTCCCTCAGCCGCAACTGTATTTTTAAATGTTTCTTGTGCAAATATTCTCAATGAGTAATTATTAAACTTAGATTTGGCTGGAACAAATCTTAAATTACCTGTTGTTCCTGTTATTGCAAAATCAAAATCACCAAGATCAATAGATGTCTCTACACGACCAAACTTCATCATGTAACCGATAGATCTATCATGAATTAGATTAACCTGAATTATTTCTTTTTCACCTGAAAATCTGGTATCAAAGAGTAAAACATAAAATTTAACACCATCAACTTCATCAATATCAAAAGCAAACACATCAGAAAACGCAGTCGCACGAGGTAAGTCGTTAAACTGAGAACTCACACTATCAATTGATATTGCTCTGTTTGTTCTGGATTCAATGTAATCTGTTAGAATTTTATTACCAAAATTAATTTCATCAGAGGCAAGTAATCCACCGATGTTTTTAGAATTTTCTGTAACTAAGTCAAAATCATATGAATTATGAAGAGACTCTCCTTCACTTACCAAATCGACAACAACCACAGCAACAGCAGAACTAACACCTACAACTGCATTTCTACGATTTTTATCGTCAGTTGATGCTGTCGATACGACAGTTACATCTGCAAAGTTTCTAAATCCAACAACATGTCCGAGACTGTTAACTGGATCTTTCCATGTATTATATTGAACTGGGCTTTGTAATGAATACGCAAATGTTTGATAGTAATCATTGTCTGCGAGTTTTTGTAATTCTGTGCTTAGTTTTCCAGTTTCTTTACGGAAACCACTTCTAAATTCTGAATTTGAATCAATATTAAAAGCAGAACTAAACTTAGTTGTTTGTTCAATTAATGCGATTGATTTAGATGATTCGCCATTGATTGACTCTCCAATAGTAAAAGTATCGTTTGAAAGAACTTTTAGATACTTATTGTTCTCATTCCATGCAACAACAGTTCCTTCTTTATCACCTGTGCTCACAGTTTCACCAATACTAAATTGATTTGAGTCTACGCTAATGTTAAATGCAGCAAGATCTGCGAATGGTATTGCTCTACCAGAAGATGAAGATCCACTGAAAATACCTGGCTGTGTAACTGACCTATCCAAATTATATGATACAGTTGCATTTCCTCCGCCTGGATTTGTGTTTACACCAGTAATTGTGAATGCTTCATATTTGTAGTCGGAAGAATTAAATCCACTCCCTGTAGATCCTATACCAATATTTTCTACATATACTTTTTCATTAAGAACAAATGGATAGGTTGATGACGTATATGTTCCATCTAAAGTTAAAGTTACTAGATTAGTTCCACTTGTGAATGATAAATCTTTAACTTTGATTCCATTTGAATTGTTTGTAGGTACAATTCTTGGATTAGTGTCATAAAGAGAGTTTGTATTTCTTAAAAGATTAACTTTAGATACTGATGTTCCCTGCAATTCGACAGTTGTTATAACCTCATCTTTAACTAAACCAGTCACACGATCTATGACAACAATATTTGGTGGTTCAAGATAGTTTTTACCACCAGAACTAATGCCAATACTTGATATCTTAGATAATCTATCTAATCTCAAGATTTGTGGTAATTGTACAGATGGTTGAATTGTTTTATCTGCTGAGTAATCAAATCCTAAATTTTTAATTGTGTATCTTCTTAATCTACCAGTTTCATTACTATTCAATCTAACCACACCACCAACTCCAAGAGTTGATCCAATTGAAGTAACAACTGGGATAGTTTGATAATTTTTACCTTTTGATATAATTCTTACCTTATCAATAGCGCCAATAGCAGTTGTGGATGATGTAGCATATTTTAGAGTCGTGGCTTCATTCTTTGTGTAACCATCTTTTTCTGGTTGAGATGTTAACACGAATGAAAATGTAGTGCTTCCAATTCCTGTAATTGTATAATCACCATTGTAAATACTATCTGATATTTTTAAACTAGAATGATTAATAACGTCAGTGTCAACGATTGGACTTCTCTTTGTTGGAGCATTAATGCCCAAGTTAACAGGTGTTAATTTATAAAATAAATCTTCTGGGGTGCTTGATGTAACAGAAAGATCAACTCTCGCAGTTGTTGTTACACCAACTGTTCCTACACCAACGACTTGGAATCCATCATCTTCATTGTTGTTAAAATATGGATTTGTAAAGTTTGTATCTCTGAATAACTCAAAATCAAATACTTGTCTTCTCTTTCCAGATATAACTTGAGTTAAGGATGTATCAGATACAGCAAACCCAACTTTATAACCACGAGTCAATGACAATGGTGGGTTGATAAGAGCAACTGTATGTCCCGAACCTGTAGATGTAAATGATATAACATCTGGTATTATTTTCTTAGATTTAAAATAAGTTTCTGATAGTCTAAATGTATTATTGTCAATTCTAACTACAAAGTAAGTAAAATTATTTAAAAGGGGAGTTATTGCACTTGAGGACTTGTAAAGAACCTTGTCACCAGTTTTATATCCATGATTTTCAAATGTAATTGTATTTGATGTTGTATCAATAGCAGAAGCACCAAAGTTAATTGGATTTACAAATGTTCTTTTTGAAACTTCATCAAACTGAATGTCAAAAGAAGTTGTGATGCCTGGCGTTACAGATAATGAAACACGATCATTAGCCTGTAACTTATGTGCTTCCTTACAAACCACAGTTCCAACTACCTTTTCAGCAAAACCAGTAATCTCAGGTTTTTGTGGTGTAAAGCTGTGAACTTTTCCACTTCCAAAACCATCAAAGAATAAACGATATGCTGTTGAACCGATACCAGTCACTGAACCAGTAGACCCAATTCCTAAAGGATTGGTTGATATTCCTAATAAATCTTTGCTTTCTCTAATTGCAAATACTGGAGAATTATTAGTCAACCTAAAGTTAGACACTGCATTTATTCCATTAGAAACTAAAAGTGGAGTTCCGTCATCACTTGAATAAATGAGTTTTTCACCAGTTACGAATCCATGATCTTGTAAGAATATATTTTGAGTTGGAATGAATCTTTCTGTTGTTCCACCACCAATCACTCGATATGAATAACTAACTGTTGAACCAATACCAACACCAGCAGCTGTTCCTATTGCAACACTTTCACTAGGATTAAAATAATATGGGAAATTAACTCTTGTCTGAATATCAGTTTTAATACCAAGATTAAATGTAATGGTTCGATTTAAATTTGTAATTAAAGCAGCACTAGTGTGTGCAGTTCCTAAAACACCATCAAACTCTCTCTTAACTCTAATCTTTCCATTAACATCATCAACGTTAAGAACTAGGAATCTTTCTGTATTAATACCTAATACATCATTCGATGTGATTGAATTTCTAGATAAATCACCAGTCACTGAAATATTGGTAATCATTCCAGTTGCAGCAGTTGTTCCAATGCCTGTGTTTAATTGTAAGAATGATGTATTAAATCCAATTTGATGTCTTCCATCTAATCTTCTTAGAGTATCTGTAGAAAGACCAGAAACAGTAACAACATCACCAATAACTAAATCATGAGGCTGAGATGACAATCCAGTTACATCTCCATTTGAATTATTGTATGTAAATACTAAATTTTCAATTTTAACTACAGTTGAAGCAATAGATACAATTTCTTGACCTTCTACTGTTGATATTTCACCAGAAAATCCATTTCCTTTTCCAATACTACTAACTCGAAGATCATCCTTTACTTGATAACCACTTCCAGCACTTAATACTTCATATTGATTAATTCTGCCAGGAGAAGCATAATTAACCTCTATTTCTTGGTCAACTAACTTTCGACTATCATGAATACCTTCGTAGTCAACACCAGATCCTTCAATTTTATAAGGGTTTGTGTTTCTGCGAAGATTTAATGTATTTAAATCTAAGTCTTGATTATTTGTCTCAATAAAGTTCCAATCATCTGGTTTTGCAGCATAGTTATCACCAATTAAATATGGAAATACTGGAGCACGGAAGTTTTTAAATGTTCCACTCGTTTCGTTTTCACTTGGGTTGATTGTTGCAAAATAAGCAAAAGTTCCTTTTGGATAATCTGGAGTAATACAATATCTACCGTTATTTTCGTCTAAATCACCATCACCAAGATACTCATAATCTTCAACAAAAAATCCGAGAGGGAAAGTGGAGATTGGAGGCCCATTCTCTCTTGTAGTTTTAAGAGAATAACCAGATCTCATGAGTTTTACAATACCACCGTCTTTACGTTCATATCCATAAGGGCCGTAAATTGGATTACCATCATACGCCCATCCTATAATAGGTGAATGATTTAAAGATACTTGTTCTGCGTTGTTTAAAATATTTAAGTCATTTGAAGTATAATCTACAGTTCCGTCACTATTCTTTGATTTTAATACTTTTCTAAGACCTCTTGGTGCGTAGAATGATGTAAATTTAATTCCTTCATCATTATCACCTCTTGATAAGAAACCATCATCTCCATAGAATATATCCTCATATCTTTTAACATTGTTAACCGCCCAAGATTTAATCTTAGGTAAGAATATTGCACCAGTGCCAGGAATGACCTCTTGAACAGATACGGTTGCAGTTGTATATCCAACACCACCATTATCAATAATAACTCTGTCAACTCTTTCATTACTAATAGATGATATAATTTTTGCACCAACTCCATCACCTAATATTTCTAAGTCAGGTGTAGATGTATAATCTGCACCAGACCGAGTTACAATAACGGACTGTATTTTTCCATTTGTTACAATCGCTTTATACTCAGAGGATGAACCAGAAGAAACACGAACTTGAGGTGGAATACTAAAGTTGAAAGTAGTATCGTTTCCATATCCGAGGCCAGGTTTTTCAACATTAATCGATGTAATTGAACCTCTTACAATTGGATTTACTATTGCATGATAATTCTCTGGATGTGATGTATTAATTCCAACAGTACCCTTAACATTAACTTTAATTGGAGGATAGTTGAACACATGATCTCCAGAACCAACTGATGTCATTCCAACAAATTGTTTTGAAATATAATTTGTATTTGATAAGGTTGATCCAATTCCAGCAGATGCAAGTCGGAATCTATCATCACTTACTTTCAAAACATAGTAATCTTGGTCTGTATCTAAACCACCAATAGTTACACCAATTCCTGAGTGTGAGTATCTAATTAATTCACCATCTGCAAATCCATGATTCTTATATTCTATGAAATCAGAATATGTATTAATTCCAGCAGTAGAAACTAATCTTCTTTTGTTTTCATATCCCTCGCCAGGATTTTCTATAATAATTTGACCTAAGACAAACTTTTTATTTAAACTTTGAAATCTTTGTGTACCATCAGCAAATCCAGTTAAGTTGAGTAAATTTGACTTAGTTAGTGCATCATTTTGTTTATTTGCAAGTTTGATAGTTGTACTATTAACTCTAGATACAAAATAAACAGATTCGTCAACAAGTCTTTGATCTGGATTAATTTGAATTACAGTCGTTGTAATACCAGCACTTGCAATACCTATCGCACCAGTATTAAATGTTTTGTAGATTACAGCTTCACCATCACGAAACTTATGAAATGTTCCAAAACCAATAGTGTCTTCTGAAATACTGATTGCATTACCTGTTGATGATGCATCAAAATCCATGAAATGATCAACTTGTTTTAATCTCGATCTTGCAATTGCATTTTTACCATTACCACCACTGATCTCAATTTTAGGTGGTGCAGTATAATCAAAGCCTGAATCTATAATGTCGATTCTTTCAAATGAACCTTTAATATTTACTGTTGCACTTACACCAGCACCAGTTAAACTTTCAAGACTGACTTTTGGTGGGGTAATGACATCATATTGAGAACCACCTTCCAAGACATCAATCGTTTCAACACCACCAAAAAATATAACATCACCTGACTTATAGTTTGATATCTCTGTACCATTTACAAGCATGCCAGTGGTGCCTGGCGCTGTCTCACGCCTCGCCCCGTCAAACACTGGATTCAAAGGAAATCTCTTCAATAATTTCTGATGGTCTAATTTTTTACCAGACAAATCAGGAACAGAGATTTTAAACGTACCATCTCCAGTTGCATCTACAAAATCACCGTTTACCAAGTCAGGTAAGGAGTTTGCAAGACGAATATTATTAGAATCAACACGACTCACATAATAATTTTTACCATCAATTAACTGACCTAGATTACCACTTACAACACTATATGTAACAACTTCTCCAGAATAGAATCCATGATCTGATGCACCCTCTGTAACCTGTATCAACTGTATAACATCGCCGCCAGTGGCGCCAGTCCACGTTACAGAACGGTCTGGTGCAACTATGGGTTCATTACCTAAACTTGGAATTGATGGTGAGGCAACGTATGCATGAGGATGTGGTGGTAGTGCGAGTGCATTGTCACTATCATGATCATATACATTTTGAACATCAGTTGTATATTTTGTAATATTATCATGAAGAGAACTATTTCCTCTTTTTAATCTTCTTCTTATGAATGCAAAATTGTTTATACCAACGCCAGGCAAATCACCCAAAACAAATGATGAACTACTAACAACACTTAAAACACGACCTAATGCAACAAAATTGGATTGTCCATCTAAAACTTCAATAGCATCCTCTTCTAAAAATCCATGATCAGACAAAGTAGTGATGTTAAAACTACTACTTGATTGTCTTATGACTGTTTTTGGAGTAAATTTAACGGATGTGTTATAAACATATGATCCAAAATTAGCGTCTTCTGAACTTTTGTAAGCGCCGTATGTTCCAACTCTGATCTTATCGCCCTTATTAAAATAAAAAGTATTATCAGGTATTGGAAAATCTTTTAAAACACCAGTAATTAAAACTTCAATTTTATTTGTTGTGTTTGCGAAAGAATATCCATATGCAACATTATTATATCTTACATCATCACCGACACTTAAAACATCGACAGCTGTATCTACTCCTACAAATTGATTTGCAGTTTTACCTGTATAAGTTACTACACCAGCAACACTCGCTGTTGGTAATGATAAAGAACCACTTGTAGGAAATCCAACGGTGGTATCAACTGTAATTATTGTTGAACCAAGTGATACTGAGTCTGTAACACGAGTTCTGCCTGGAACCATAAAATTACCATCAATTGAATCTTTTGATACACTAATCTGATAGTAATGTTCTCCACCATATAAAAAGTCTTTTACATCTGATATCGCACCAGAAGCACCTCGAATATTTTTATCATCATCATCCGCATCTTGAAAAAGTGTAGATCCTTTTAAATTACGAGGGTCGCCCGTAATTGATTTTACTACAAAATCTTGTGCAAATCCATAATCAGCATCAGATGGTTTAATTAAAAACTCTGATGGTTTGATAATATTAACCTCTTCACCATATAAAGCTCGAAATAAAATTTTATATGATTCTTCTGTTCCCTTTGTTTTATAAAAATCTTTAACCTGACGAATAAACTTAACTTGATCTAAATCACTATCTAATTTACGATTTTCAAATCCACTTGCATAGGTTGTTTTAAGTTTACTAAAAAACTCACGAATGAAAAGATTTGATAAATTATGAACTTTTGTACCGCCAGTATGAGAAACACCAACACTAGTGTTAAATGATAATAAATCAGACCTTAAAGGTTGATCCATCGCATCAACACCACTAAAACCACGAATGCATCCAGTGAATGATGTTGTTCCAATACCAGTGTATGTTATAATCTCATCATCAATTTTTAACAGACCATACTTACTTGGATACCCTTTTGTTGAATCTACAAAAATTGTATCTGAGTAAGATTCTGTATCTGTTGATAATCCAGTATATTCTGTGAGTGCAGCACCAACGTATGTTTGTAACTTAGTATATCTGTCAAGATTCTCGGCGATATTGATTGATCCACCTTGATATTCTTGGGAGATATAATATTGTTTCATAAAATCCACAAAAAGTGGACTTTCAGATTGAACAAACTCAGGTAACTGATTCTCAATTACCTGATTGATTTCAACTCTTTGTATTGAGGTATCTATCATTAATATCCGCCACCGTAACTAGATCCACCGCCACCAGAGGATGTGGGGGTAGAAGAACTTGAAGTTGATGTAGATGCACTCGTGGAAGTGACTGTACCACTACTTGATGTGGTTGTTCCAGTTGAAGAAGCTGTTGATGGTAGAAGTGCAGAACCT
>Ga0209348_1001273_pt1 | contig 12308 bp, 9 predicted proteins | sample ETNvirenome_2_30_FD_184065 | JGI IMG/M metagenome (GOLD analysis project Ga0209348, IMG submission 184065) | Marine viral communities from the Pacific Ocean - ETNP_2_30 (SPAdes) (version 2) | ecosystem: Environmental > Aquatic > Marine > Oceanic | place: Pacific Ocean | collected 2013-06-22 | reverse complement strand
TTATAGTAAGTGCTGGCAGTGGTTACATTACAGATCCTACTGTTACTATTAGTGCGCCACAACTGTCAGGTGGTGTACAGGCTACTGCTACTGCAATTACAAATGGTGATGTAATTACAAGTATTGTCATGACAAACAAGGGTAGCGGATATACAGCAGAACCTACTATTACAATTACAGGCAGTGGCACAGGAATAAAAGTTAGTCCTAGACTAGTAAACAATACAGTGCGTGCATTTGACACTACTATTAAGTTTGATAGAATAACCTATACAAGTAGTGTAAAGGACTGGGCAAAGAACACAAGTTATAGCGTTGACGATATTGTGGCATATCAAAATACTGCTACAGGCACACAGGAAGTTTATAAAGTTACAACTGCATTTACTAGTGGTACAACCTTTAGTGTTGAAAACACCAGTGGTGTTACTGTAATGACAGTATACAATGATGAGGACTTTACAAATACTGCAGATAGAATTGCAGCCTACTACTATCCAACAAATGGAATGATAGGTGATGATCTTGAACTACTGCAAAAAGGAACTGGATATTTAGGAAATAAAGTACAGGGTCCAGGCTTTGATGAGGATCCAGGATTTGATAGTGCAAACTTTGATACTATTGCTTTTGATAATTTTGAAATAGACAGTGACGGACTTGCAGTGCTTGCGGGACTTGATACTATATTCCGAGGCACTGACTTCGGAGATACAGATCTCGGAGGCTTATATGTTGAAGATGGTTATGGTGCAATAGGCTATTTCCCTGAACTAAACTTGGGTGTTAAACCTGAGAGCATTATAATAGATGGTGCAGGATTTGTAGATACTTACAACAGTCATGCTCCAGAAGAACTAATCCCAGGTCGTGTATACGACACACTTGACATGGAAGTTTACACACATAGTAGCAATGACTATGAAGGTGACGGTAATGGTTTTGAAGTTAGTTATACTAGTTTCACAGATCCTACAAGCACAAAGCAAACGTTTAGTTATGGTGATCCGCCTTCACTCAATAGTGATGATGAGTTTGTACATCTAATAGTGTATATTAACACTCAAAGACAGTATACATTTACTAAAAACTTTAGAGATAACACAATAAGATTGCCTGCTCCGCTTGGCGCATCAGATATCCTACACATTTATGCATACAGCCAGACTGGCGAAAACATGATAGGCAACTACACATATATTGGTGATGGTAGCACAACTGGATTTGTTTTGCCAAATGTTCCTGAACGCACACAACAGACACTAGTATATGTTGACGGGGAAGAAGTAGGCGCAACATTTAGCACACAGGATAATCGCAGTTTAATGACACTAAACAGTGCGCCTGATAATGATGCACACATTCATGTGTTTATATTCAATCAAGCAGATACAAGATCAGCACCTACTAAATTTACACTACAAGATATTAACATGGACGGCAGTAGCGTAGTGTTTGGTCTAACAGGTATTGTAAATGACTATGTAGTAGATGGATATATTGAAAGAGGAGCAGAAACTTTCCACGCTCCTCCAGGAAGTGCTAACACAGTTGTTGAAGTTGATGATCTAAGAATACGTCCGGTAAACAGTGTTTATCATACAGGTGATGGAAGCACAACACAGTTTGCAACTCCACAAACAGCCGCTGAAGGTAATATTGTAAACACAGGATCTATTAGTGTAGCAATTATACAAAAGAGCAATGGAATAACTCTTGCCGCTGTTAAGGATATTGATTACACTGTAACAGCAGGTACACAATTTATTACAATGCTTACTGCACCAGCAGACGGAGATACTGTCATTGTAAGTGACGATAGAGATGCAGATTACACTGTTGGACTTGATGGACAAACAGTTACTATAAGCGGAACAGTGCCACAAACTGCAAGTAGTTTAATGCGTGTAAATTCATTCAGTAACCACGATCCATTACGCATACAAACAAAAGTTTTTGTAGGACAGGGCACAGGCAGTACAACAACTGAAGATGCATTTGATGAAGTGGCATTTGATTCTGCAGGATTTGATAGACAGAGTACAACAGGCACTGTTGGAACATACACAATTGATAGAACAGTTACTAATGTAAATCACTTCTGGATTACTGTAGATGGCGTAAGACTACATCCTGGTGATTATACAGTTATTGGAAAAGATGTTGTAATGAGTCAAAAGATTCAGGACACAATTGGCGGATCAACAGTCGTTGTAATCACACACTTTACAGAAAATGTTATACAGTATCCAATAGGATTTAGAATATTCCAGGATATGAACGGCAATGTAGAATATTTAAGACTTGCTAAAGACAATACAACAGTGGTTACTGAACAGGTAGATGTTACTGACACAAAGATTTTTGTTGATGATGTAAGTGTACTGCCGTTTGTACAACCAAGTAGTGAATATCCAGGTGTTGTGTTTATAGGTGGTGAACGTATTACATACTGGGAAGTAAGTCTAGAGGACAACTACATTACTAACTTGCGCAGAGGCACAATGGGCACTGGTATATTACAGCGTATCACGCCAGGATTTATTGTTGTTGATGGTAGTAAAGATCAGGAACTGCCTGATGCAAATACAGGTACAAATACTTGGTACAATAAAGGAACAAGCACTGCAGCAGATGGATTAGGATTGCAGCAGGCAACTACTACAAATGCAAACTTCCTAAAAGCAAAACAAGCACAAGTACCTAATTTTAGATTAGAGTTAAATGAGAAAAATTATTTTGCAGATGACTATGTAGAGGACGGATATGCAGAGGATTTACTGTAGATAAATAACGGAGTATGCGGAGATATTAAAAAATGGCTATAGTCTTAAGAAACACAAAGAGCACGGCTTTAACATTTAGCGAACTGGATGGCAACTTTTCAGATCTAGATGGCCGTACCACAACACTCGAGGGAAGTGTTGTTAAAACAGTTAACGGCATAAGCCCTGTAACTGGTGCAGTAACAATCACTACTGCTAACATTACTGAAAACACAAATCTATACTATACAGATGCAAGAGTAAGAGCAGCAGTAAGTGCAACAGATGCAGGTGGAGATGGCAGTTTTTCATACAATGCTAGTTCAGGTGCGTTTACATACACAGGACCTAGTGCAACAGAAACAAGAGCGCATATTAGTGTTACTGATGCAGGTGGTGATGGAAGTTTAGCATACAATTCCACTACAGGTGTAATAACATACACTGGCCCTAGTTTAGCAGAAGTACAAGCAAGAATTAACAATATTAGTATTACACAACTAAGTGACGTCCTAACCACAACGTTGAATAGCCCAACAGATGGTCATGGACTTGTTTTTAATGCTGGTAGTGGAAAGATTGAACTTGCAGAACTTCCGGGTGCAGCAGGTGGTGAAGCGAACACTGGTACTAATGTTGGCGGTTTTAACGAAATCTTCCAGGGCAAAGCGGGTGTTGATTTTAAATTTAGAACTATAGATCATGATGATAATATTACAATTACACAGGCAACTAACACGCTAACTATTGGTCTAACCAGTGCGCCTGAGTTCGGAAACTTAAAAATTAATGCTGCCGCTAATACTATTGAAAATATTAGTTCCAATGCAAATATTATCCTTAAGCCAAACGGAACTGGTAAAGTTGAAGTAGCGGCAGGTATTATTCCTAGTGCTGACAGTACACATGATATTGGTACAAACACTGTAAGATTCACAAACATTTACGCAGATAATCTGTTTGGTGCTATCTCTGGTGCACAGACAGGAATGACAAGCATTTTAAACACTTCACTAGTTGTTGGTCGTGATGCAGATAACCAAATTAAGTTTAGCACTGATAACAAAATTATCTTTAGAGCAAATGGTGCGGATCAAATTACACTGCTTGATGGTGTACTAACACCAGAAACTGATAGTGATGTTGATATAGGTGCAACTGGTGCAAGATTTAAGGATGCTTTTGTTGACACACTTACAGCAACAAACAGTGCAACTATAGATCAAATTACAATTAGTGATAACAATGTTGCTAGTAATGCTAGTAACGCTAACCTAGTATTGCTTGCAAACGGCACAGGTGTAGTTGAAGTTGACAGTCAGATTGATATGAACAGTAACAAGATTGTTAATGTTACTGATCCAGGCTCAGCACAGGATGCTGCAACAAAAGCATATGTTGATTCACAAGTTTCAAGTTTAAGTTCTGATAAAATTAATGAAGGTAACAGTCAGGTTGAAGTTACTGATAGCGGCACAGGACAGGTTGTAACAAATATTGATGGCACTGATAGAATAACAACGGTTGCTGCAACCACAACTACCGCAACTGGCCATAGTATAGTGCTTGGTGCGGCAAGTAACAGTGCGGCTGGTAGTATCAAGTTCCTTGAGGGAACTGATAATGGCACTAATGGTGTTACACTACAAGGTCCTGCAAGCACTGGCGATGTTACAGTATTACTTCCTGCTAGTGCAGATACACTAGTTGGTAAAGCAACTACAGACACCCTTACAAATAAAACACTAACCGCACCAGTAATGAGTGCACCAGTTATTAGTGCAACAAGCACAACAGTTGGCGGTAAACTTAAACTACTTGAAGGTACAGACAACGGAACAAATGGTGTTACACTAGTTGCTCCTGCAAGTACAGCAGATGTTGATCTTAATCTTCCTAACAGTGCAGACACCCTAGTGGGTAGAGCAACAACAGATACACTAACAAATAAAACACTAACCGCACCAGTAATGAGTGCACCTGTTATTAGTGCAACTAGTAACAGTGTAGGTGGAAAGATCAAACTACTGGAAGGCACAGATAATGGTACTAATGGTGTTACCCTAGTTGGTGCGGCAAGCACCGCTGATGTGGATATTGTTTTCCCAGCAACAGCAGGAACAGTAGCACTTACAAGTTCAGACATTACAGGTACAGCGGCAATTGCAACAACAGTTACAGTGGCAGATGAAAGTTCTGATACAAGTTGTAACGTTCTGTTTGTAACAGCAGCAACTGGTGATCTTGCACCCAAGTCAGGAACTAACCTAACGTTTGACAGTGCAAACGGCAACTTAACTGCAACACTGTTTACTGGTACAGCAACAGCCGCTAGATACGCTGACTTGGCGGAAAAATATTCTGTTGATACTGAATATGCACCTGGCACAGTAATGATGATTGGCGGCGATGCTGAAGCAACAAAAGCAGGTCCTGATTCAGAATATCTTGCAGGAGTTATCTCAACTGCACCTGCTTACTTAATGAACAAAGACGCAGAAGGACAAGCACTTGCACTAGTAGGGCGTGTGCCAGTTCGTGTAACAGGAAATGTTACAAAAGGACAAGCAGTATTTGCAAGTCATAATGGAACAGCAAGTGCAAATGGCGCAGGAAAAATTGTTGGAATTGCATTAGAAACAAATAGCGATTTAGGCGAAAAGAATGTAGAATGTATGCTTAAGGTTTGATAATGAAAGAGCAAGACATGAACAAGGATATTGAACAACCGCAACAGCCAGAAACTGCGCTGAAGGATACAAGTGGCGTAATGATGGAGGGACATATTCGTATCTTTGATCCTGAGACAGGTGAAGACTACGTTAACAAACGCAATGCAATTCACTATGAAAATATGAGCGAAGCACTTGCATTAAGTGTAGCAAACAAAACTACAGGCTTTATTCACGAAATGGCTTTTGGTAATGGTGGCACAAGTGTTGATCCAACAGGTGTTATTACATATTTGCCAGCAAACAGTAGCGGTAGCAATGCAAATCTATACAACCAAACATACTATAAAGTTGTAGACGACAACAGTAGCCTTAATACAGATACAGCAAGAAATAAACTTGCTACCAGTCACACCAGCGGACAAATTTATACAGATATTGTAGTAAGTTGTTTATTAGATTACGGTGAACCAAATGATCAAACAGCATTTGATAACACCAGTAACTTTAACGATACCTATACATTTGATGAACTTGGCTTGCGTAGTTGGACAGGAACAGTAAACACTGGAAAATTACTTACACATGTTGTATTTCATCCAGTGCAAAAAAGTCTTAACAGACTTATACAGATTGATTATACTGTTAGAATACAAACACTGACTAACCTAAGTAGCATATAATATGCTTAGTTAATTCAGTAGATAAATAATACTAACGAATATGCGGAGCAAATAAAAGATGGCTTATACAGTAAATAAAACCGACGGTACTATTCTTGCAACAGTAGCGGACGGTACTATTGATACAACCACTGACCTTACACTTATTGGTAAGAACTACGCAGGTTACGGTGAATTTTTTAACGAAAACTTAATTAAATTATTAGAAAATTTTGCTAACACTTCAGCACCTAGTTCACCTATTGCAGGTCAAATGTGGTGGGATAAAACAAACAATCTACTAAAAGTTTATACAGGAACAGCATTCAAAACTGTTAGTAGTAGTACAGCAAGTGCTAGTACTCCTAGTGGTAGTGTTGTTGGTGATTTGTGGTGGGATACAACCAATGGACAGTTAAAAGTTTACAACGGAAGTTCATTTACAACAATTGGTCCATCATTTACAAGTGGTACAGGAACCTCAGGTGCTATTGTTGAAACAGTAACTGACAATGCGGCAGCAGATCATGTTGTTGTAAAATTGTTTACAAATAACGTACTGGTTGCAACAGTAAGTAAGGATACAGCATTTACTCCGCAAAGTGCTATTTCCGGATTTGCAACAGTAAAGCCAGGCGTACAACTAAGCACAGCAATTACAGGAAATAAATTTCAGGGAACAGCAACAGACTCAGATGCTCTTGGTGGCGTAGCGGCTGCAAGTTACTTGCGCAGTGATGCTAGTGATAGTACAAGTGGCGTGCTTAGTGTCCTTAATGACACAGGACTTGTGGTTGGTGTTGACAGTGACTTTACTTTAGGCGTTAGTGGTAGCGATGTAAGTCTTAGTAACGCAACTAGTGATGGTGATATCCTAATTAAAGTAAATGATGGTGGTGTAGTTTCAACCGCAATGACTGTTGATGGAGCAACTAATAGAGTATTACTTGCTGGTGCTCCTACAGATAATCTAGGCGCGGCAACTAAAGCATATGTTGATAGTCAAGTGTCAGGCAGTGGTGCTCTACCAACAAGTGGTGGAACAATGACAGGTGACATTTTAGTAAGTGGCACAGTTAACTTTGGTACCAGCGGTAACAGGATTACAACAGTTTTTGCAACAACATTTAACGGAACATCAACTGCCGCACAATATGCTGACTTGGCAGAGAACTTCCGTCCTGATGTTCAGTATGAGCCAGGTACTATTGTTGCACTAGGTGGTGCTGAAGAAATTACTGCAGTAAATGAAGAATTATCAGATAATGTATTTGGAGTTACAAGCGAAAGGCCTGCTTATTTAATGAACAGTGCGCAAGAAGGCGGTATGCCAGTTGCTATTGCGGGAAGAGTTCCAGTTCGTGTAATTGGTATGGTAAATAAAGGTGATAGACTTGTTGCAGCAGGTAATGGTCTTGCGAGAGCAGCAGGCACTGACGAATCAATTACAGCATTTAATGTTCTTGGTAGAGCTATCGATTCCAAAACAAGCATGGAAGAAGGCACTATAGAAGCCTTTGTTACAGTAAACTAATCGGAGAAGTAAATGGCATATCAAACTGGTGATACAATCCTAGACAATCACTATAACGACTTTGCAACAAGTGTTAATGCAGTATGGGGCACAGGATCAAGTGATTCAGGATACGGAAATAGTACAACAGTTTCTGCAGTGGATACAAGCACAACAGTCCAAGCAAGTCAATGGACAACGCTTATAGCAAGAATTACCAGTAGTGCTTCACATCAAGGATCAAGTATTACAGCAATTACTAATCCTAGTGCTGGAGATCAGATTGAAGCATTTTCAGCCCTAAGCACAAATATTGCAACCATTACTACAAACAGATTAAACGTGCATGCACGCCAGAGTGCAGTATCAGTTAACAGAGATCAGACAGCAACTTTTACTGGCACCCTCACTTTTGAAGATAAGTGGGTATGGGGCAGTGCAAACGCCGCACGTTTCTTCTTTAACTTGGGCGGCCGCCTAAGTGTAAGTGGTTCACTTAGTGGACACACATCAGACGATAAAGCAAATAACTGGGCTGCTTTATTAACTGCAGCAGGCACATACCAAGTAACTGCACAAGCATCAGGCAAAAGCGGTGGTTCTGGATCTGCAGATACTAATAACACAAACTTGGGCTATTATGATATGGGAACAAGTTATACAATTGGATTCAAACAATTTGAGGATACCAGTCCCTACACAGCAAGTTTTGTACAATGGGAATGGAAAACTGCCAGTAGTGGTGCAGAAGTGCATGCAAAATGCACCTGGAACGATGCAGCCGCTGATAACACAGGATTCAATAAGTCAATCTACAACGTGCAAGACCAAGTAGATGGCACACAGCGTATGGTGTTTGCTTATGAAAAGCATAATACAACACACATTGCAGACAATGGTGGTAGTATTACACAAACCAGCGTAACACTCTCACACGCATAATAATAATAAAAATATTACTATTGACAGGCGCTACGGCGCCTGTTATAATATCAAGCATGGAAAACTTAGAAAAATATGCTAGTGAGCGATTCGAGCTCAATAGACAAAAACAAACACTAAAAGAACAACAACAGCAACGTCTTAGCGTAACATACAATGGCGGACTATTCTATGTTGATATGAATCTAATGACATATCTAAGTATGCGTGTAACAAACGCTGGCTTGTTCCAGCAAAGCAGAGAAGATATTATTCCTGACAGTTACAATACTCCAATTAAAATTGATGTGCAAGATCTGCTTATATTGTGCGATCAACGCTGGAAAGAAGTACACAATGACTGGTACAATGAGTACGAGGAACTTAAAACAAAGCGTAAAGTAAAAGACGTTGCCGTCTAAGGGTGTACTAATATTATATAGCAATAGTGCGCAGTTAGACTATTATAAACTTAGCAAACTGTGCTCGCGTCTTGCTGAACAATATTTGAATGTACCCTGTACTATACAGTACATAGAGCCTGAACAAACTAATTTTAGGACATTTCGTTATCCAGAAAACAAACTTGAAAAAACTGAATGGAATAATATTGGCAGGTTTAGTGCATACGATCTATCTCCATATGATGAAACAATTCTATTAGATTCGGATTATATTGTGCAATCTAATACACTAGCAAATTATTTTGGTTGTGATCATGACTTTCTATGTCATAACAAAAGTTGGGATGTAACAGGTAATAATGTATTTAGACATGATCAATATATGACACAGAACAAATTTGATATGCGTTGGGCAACTGTTATATATTTTAAAAAAACAGAAAAGGCAAAACAAATTTTTAAAACGTGGCGTAGTGTTTATGAACACTATGATTACTATAGTAAGTTATTTGGTTTTCGTAGAACACCTTTCCGTAATGATTTTGCAATGAGTATAGCACATCAAATATGCAACGGATACAAAAACTCCTATACTTTTAATCATGACTTGCCTGCATTAAGTTCTAGTGATAGTGTGCTTAATTATAACAAGGGAAAATGGTTATTAAAGTATCAATATAAAAACACACATAACGTAATGCGTTACAAGGGTGATCTCCACGTTATGAACAAACACAGTTTACTGGAAATAGCAGATAAGTTATGAATCCAAAAATAAAAGATCAAGGATATTTAACGTTTGCGCAAGGCGAACAGTATTTGCAGTGCGCATATCTACTTGCGCTAAGTGTTAAGACTTACTGTAGTATAAATGACTTTACAGTTGTTACAGACTGTGAAGTACCAGAGTATATGTTAGAAGCATTTGATCAGGTTGTGCATTTGGATACACTGCCTGTATTTGCAAACGAATGTTTAGCATGGACTCTAACCCCCTATCGCGAAACCTTTAAGGTGGAAAGCGATATGTTAATTACAAGCAACATTGATCACTGGTGGACAGGTTGTAGATTGCGTAATGTAACATTTACTACAAAAGTCTGTAACTATCGAGGAGAAATTGTAAATGATACAAAGTACAGACAGATGTGGGAGGAAAATCAATTGTGCAACGCTTACAATGGATTTATGTACTTCCGCCATTGTGTTGAGACTAAGGAGTTTTTTCATCGCTGTCGTATAGTTTTAGATCATTTTGATATGTATAAAAATAAAATACTAAGTAATTGTAGACACGAATATGCAGACACTGATGTGTTTATGAGTATTGCTGCAACTGAACTTGGCACGGAATTGTTTAGTGTGCCAACACTTGATTACCCTACATTTACTCATATGAAACCTCACATCAATAATTTTAACACAGATGACTGGCGAGATAGTGTACATTGGGCACTTACGGATGACATGATATTTTGTGTAAATGGATATGCACAAACAAGGCCTTTTCATTACTATCATAAAGATTTTTGCACACAGGAGTTAATAGAAAGATATGAAAGACTATAGCGAATTTTTTGAAGTAGCAGATGCACTGGATAATACTTCTCAAAAAATTATGCAACATAGATTGTATTTTAATGATGAAGGTGCTATAATAGATATATCCTATGAAGAACACGATGGAAACTTTATTATAATTACAGAAGATGAATACAATGCCTGTTACATGAAGCGAGATGACTATACAGTAATAGATCACAAACTGGTTTTTACTCCTCCTAAACGTAGAAACTGGTATTTAAAACAGGAAGAACTAGCAAGGAACCCCTACACATGCAACAAGTAATAGACACTGGAGTACAAAGAGGAATAGGCGGGACGGAAATTATTAGGCCTTTTGGACCTGTAATTGTAAAAGCAGAAATACCGGAACAGACACAGACAGATCTAATAGATCTATTTGAACGTAACGGTGAAGCAACAGATCATAGTATGAATCTTGCGGGTAATATGAGTCGAGAATTTACTATTGACGATAAGGTGCTGGACGCAGAAGAAGCAAACCGTTTTGTACAATTACTTGCGGACGGAAGTGCTGAACTATACAAGTATAGTAAAATGGTACAATGGGAAAATTTTAAACGCAGTGCTACTGATGAACATATTGCAATTGTTGATTCAAGAATAAATGATATGAATCTTACTTGTGCAATACATCAAAGTTGGGGTAATATTAGTGTAGCAGGTGACTTTAATCCAATGCACACGCATACAGGACTAATAAGTGGTGTTGGTTATCTACGTTTGCCAGACAACATTGAGGAAGAATGGCAACAGGAAGATCATGATCCTAGTGCAGGCATGATTGCTTTCATGAACGGAAACAGTCAAAACTTAATGACTAATGTATTAAGAATTAAACCAGAAGTTGGCATGATTTATTTCTTTCCTGCTTGGTTACTGCATGAAGTGTATCCTTTCCGTAGCACAGGAGAACGATGGAGTTTTAGTTTTAACACAACTATTGAAAATCTTAACGCGGATATAGATCTTACAAATGAAGATAAAATAGCAATGCAAGAGGCAAGAGATGCAAAAGGTTGATGTAGCAGACCTAGATTGTATATATCTAAGTTACGATGAACCAAAAAAAGAGGAGTTCTGGGTAAAGATACAAAACATGGTGCCCTGGGCAAAACGTGTTGATGGAGTACAAGGAAGTGATGCTGCACACAAAAAGGCAGCGGAAGCAAGTGATACAGAACGCTTTATTCTTATTGACGGCGACAACATGCCTTTTAGTGAGTTTTTCGATATTACATTAGATATTGAGGACAAATATTCTGATTGTGTGTTTCGTTGGAAAGCAGTAAATGAAATAAATGGACTAATGTACGGCAATGGTGGACTAAGTTGTTGGACTAAAACTTTTGTACAAAACATGCGCACACACGAAGCAAGCGATGGCACAGATAAAACTAGTGTAGAGTTTTGTTATGATCCAAAATATCTAGCAATGAATAACGTATACAGTGTAACCTATCCTAACGGCAGTGCTAAACATGCATGGCGTGCTGGCTTTAGGGAGGGTGTAAAGATGTGTTTACGCAATGGTACAAAGCCTTCTCTTACTGAATTCGAAGACATGGTACACAAGTCAAACTTTGATAGACTAAGTGTATGGCATAACGTGGGAAGAGATGTAGAGAACGGCTCCCATGCAATAAACGGCGCACGAATGGGCACATACATGACTATGCTTACGGATTGGGACTATACTGATGTGCAATGGTTTGAAAATCTAGAAAATATATATGCTAACTATAATCCTACGGACATGCCTGAGATAAATGGCTCACTAATGACTA
>Ga0209348_1001272_pt1 | contig 12323 bp, 14 predicted proteins | sample ETNvirenome_2_30_FD_184065 | JGI IMG/M metagenome (GOLD analysis project Ga0209348, IMG submission 184065) | Marine viral communities from the Pacific Ocean - ETNP_2_30 (SPAdes) (version 2) | ecosystem: Environmental > Aquatic > Marine > Oceanic | place: Pacific Ocean | collected 2013-06-22 | reverse complement strand
TCTTCTCCGTTGACCAGTTGACTGGTCGTGCTACATTGGATGCTTCTGCGTTCAACCTTTCTGGTTTGACAGAATTGAGACTTGGTGCGATTGGTGGTCAGGTCGGTGAGGCGATCAACGAATTCTCATCTGATGAGACACTCGCTGGTAACTCAAACACTGCTTGTCCTACTGAATTTGCGGTTAAGGGATTCTTAACTCGTGCGAAGATGGGTACTAAGGCAATGACACCTCCTGTAGGTACAACTGGACAAAGACCTGGCGGTATCGACGATGAGTTCAACACTGGTGCGTTAAGATTCAACACAGATCTAGGTGCTCTTGAGTACTACAATGGATCTGCATGGATTCAGCCAGGTGTTGAGTCATACAGTACAGTTTCAAGTAGTACATCTGTTACAGCTGGTGGAAACTACTTCGTTAACACAACTGGTGGTGGTGTAACATTAACACTCCCTGCGTCTCCTGACTTAGGTGCTAAGGTTACATTCTATGATATTGCGAAGACATTTGATTCAAACGCATTGACAGTTTCTCGTAACGGAAAATTAATCCAAGGTGACGGTGCAAACCTAACTGTTAACACAGAGGGTGCTGCATTTAGTTTGGTATTCTCAGGTGACACATATGGTTGGAGAATCTTCTCCATCTAATATTTGATAATCTATATTATGATTTTTACTACACATTTCGGAATCGTAAATGGCCAACTATAGACAATATAGACAAATAAGAGCAGACCAGTTGCCTGATAGTGTTATCGATCAGACCAAGTTACAGTCTGGTGTGGCACCAAGGTATTGCGTAAAACACATTTACGGTCATCCTTGTTACTGCACTCCAGGCTGCTGTTGCGCTTGGACAGTTCCCTCTGGAGTTGAAAAGGTAACTTTTGAACTTTGGGGTGCTGGTGGTAATGGAAACGGTGCATGTTCTTGTAACAGATGTCACCACTTCCAAGGTGCCGCTGGAGGTGCATACAATACTAAAACAATATCTACAACAGCTGGTTGCGTTTATTCAGTTTGTGCTGGTGGAGTTTACAGATGTTGTTCAAGAGAATGTAATGGTTGCGAAGGATGTTCTTCCTACGTTAACGGTTACAACTTAAGTAACTTCTGCGCTATTGGTGGTGCAAGAGGTTGTGCAAACACTGACTGGTCAGTTGCTTGTACATCAAGACACTGGTGCTGTGTATCGCCTGGAACTTGGGGAGGAGACTTCGCAATGATAGGACACCAAGACGGTTTCTCAGGTCACTGGGACTGTCACTGTACTGGTGATGTTAATAACACATGTACTACTGGAGCTCCATTCTTGGTAGCGAGTACAGAAAACCAGTTGGATCAGTGTTGGATACGTTGTGGTTGTTGGACTGCTCCTTATGCAACAGGTGGAATGAGTGCCATGACTACATATTGTGGTAGTGGTCACTGCGGACAGGGCGGTCAAGGCGGCTCTGGAATGGTACGAATTACTTACGTTTAGGATAGTAAATGGCTAATTATTCATCATATAAGATAGTAAACGGAGATCAATTTGAGAGTGGGGCTGTAACGGCCGCCAAGTTTAGTGGTTCTCCCAACTCATCCTACGGTGTCAAGTGGTTCCACGGAACACCTTGTCGTTGTTCACCTGGCTGTTGTTGCCTCTGGTCTGTACCAAGTGATGTACAGAACATGTGGATTCAAATGTGGGGTGCTGGTGGTAATGGTACTGGTGCATGTTCATGTAACAGATGTCATCACTACGAAGCTGCTCAGGGTGGATACTATAACTCTAAAATGATAGAGACAAATGGTAATTGTCAATATACCGTTTGTGCTGCTGGTGTTTATCCATGTCTCTCTAGAGAGTGTTATGGATGCATGGGTTGTACTTCATATGTAAATGGATACAACTTATCGAACTTCTGTGCTATTGGTGGACAGAGAGGAAATGCCAACACAAGTTGGACTGAATCTTGTGCATCTGACAACGCATGTTGCAGACAGCCTGGACAAAATGGAGGAGACTTCGGATTTGGAAACCATACTTCTGCATGGTCAAACTCTAGACATGATACCTACAGAGGTTGGTGTCACTGTTATCATTATGGTCAATCTCCTACTTCTGCGCCTTTGATTGGAACTTATTCATCACAATCAATTCGAGAATGTTGGATTCGTTGTGGTTGCTGGATTGTTCCTTATGGTCACGGAGGACAAAACGCAATGACTACATACTGTGGAAACGGTCACTGTGGACAAGGCGGTACTGGTGGCGCTGGTCTTGTTAAAATTACATACTTCTAAGGGAAAGTAAATGGCTTCTTATTCAAGTTATAAACAAATTTCGAGTGATCAGGTGACTGCTGGAAGTGTACCAGGCAGTGCGATTGCAGCTGGTACTTTCTCGAACTGGTGTGTTAAATGGATTCACGGTGCTCCTAATCAGGTTTGCACTACTGGTTGTTGTTGTGCTTGGACTGTTCCAACTAACGTAACAAGAGTTACATGGGAAGTATGGGGTGCTGGAGGAAACGGACACGGAGAATGTAACTGTAACCGTTGCGGAAACTGGCACGCAGCTGGTGGAGGATATTACAATACAAAAACTCATAATACATCTGGTGGATGTGTATACACCGTTTGTGCTGGTGGAGTTTACAGATGTTGTTCAAGAGAATGTGTGGGATGTCAGGGATGTTCCTCTTATGTAAATGGATATAACCTTTCTAACTTCTGTGCCATAGGTGGTGCAAGAGGTTGTTACACTAACGCTTGGGGTGATCAGTGTAACGCACACTTTGAAAACTGTTGTTACGAACCTGGCTTCCATGGCGGAGAGTTCGCAATGGGCAACCACGCTGGTACATCATACAGACCTGGCGGTTTCAACTGTCACTGTTTCTTCAACAATGACGCTACTCCAACTGGAGCTCCATTCATCGGAACTTTAGGTGTTTCTTATGGTGTTAGACAGTGTTGGATACGTTGCGGTTGTTGGACTGTTCCATACGCACATGGCGGACAAGGAGGTATAACTTCATACTGTGGATCAGGTGCCTGTGGACAGGGTGGACAAGGTGGAGGAGGACTCGTTAAGATCACTTACGTCTAATCAAAACAAGAAAATTTTTCAAAAGAGGGTTATAGACCCTCTTTTTTTATAAATAGTGCCGAAGGAGTAAACCCGAATAAATCCGAAATGGCAACAAAAATTATTTCACAAGGTTGGCAACTAGCATTGCCCAACAGTTTTCTTGTAGACCACTCATTTAGTGATGGTAAACAAAGAGATCAAACATACGATGGCCCAGATAAGATCTATCTACAAATTGGTGCAGATGGAAAAGAAAAGTATGGCCCACTTACAGAAGATGACATCGCAGATGGTCGTCCAAAACCAGCTGACGTAGTTCAGTGGTACGAAGTAGACTGTGCTAGATCAAATATGCACACACTCATCTGTCAACTCAGAGGCCCAGTTATCGATGAAAAAGAGGAAAGTAGAGATGTTCCTCTAGATCAGGTAATTAATCATCCAGGCTCACCAGACATGACTGCTGATGGTTATGAAAGGTTTACATATAGTTCCGTCTTATTCCCAGATGATGTCTATAATTTTGAGAGTATTACAGTTACAAACCCAGGCTCTGCTGGCCCTGATGATATTTCAATCAGTGCATTTACAGCTAAAGAAAAGTTGAATGGTTCTGATAATGACAAGACTTGGGACATGGTTAGAGACCACAGAAATAAAGAGTTAGAAGCAAGTGACTCTCAAATCGCAGAAGACATGCCTGAAGACATGAAAACCAAACTTAAAACTTGGCGTCAACAGTTAAGAGATCTTCCAAACAAAATGGCTGCTGCTGGTGTTGAACCAAACATCGCAGATTTAATGTTCCCTCAGAACCCATTACATGTAGATCCTCCAACAGATCCTGCTGATGGTGATGCTAGTCTTACTCCAGCATGGAAACCACCTGGCCTATAAAACAAACTTTTATATATAAGTTAACTTAAGATCCTCTAGGGGATCTTTTTTATTATCTAAAACCATGTTTGAGGTAAATTCTGTAGATAATCCTTTCATTCAACGTTGTTATGATCATTGGAAATACAATGATTATGGTTACATTTATAGGAAAGTTTTTATTGTAGATGATTTCTACAAGAATCCAGATGAAATTAGAGACTATGCCCTGTCATGTGAAAGGAAAAATGACAAAAATTATTGTGGAGGTCTTGTAGGATCTAGAGTTGTAGAGGATAGGCAAGACATGATTGACAATCTTAAACCAGTATTCTCTAAATTATGTCAACATAAAGAGTGGAAAAATCTAGAATATGATGATGCTGAGTTTCAGGAGAAGTGGGACAATATGAAGTTCATGGTCAATCACACGACACATGATGATATAATGGAAAAATTTACCAATACTGTTTATTGTTTCACACATCACAAAGACAATATTGGATCTAAATGGGCTGCATTAGTATACTTAAACAAAGATGATGAGTGTGAAGGTGGTACACAGTTTTATAAATTTATCGAAGATCATGCTTATGGTAAGGATTACAACATTAAAAAAGACATAATGTTTACAAGTGAGATGAAATATAATAGAATGGTATTATACGAGGCACGACATACTCATGGCGCTGACTTAAGTAGGACAATGTATAAACAACATCCTCGTCTGGCACAGGTATTTTTTATGTGACTATATAGTACAGGAATTATGAAAACTATGAGATCGAAAGCGTTTTTTGTTAATGGTGGGGCAGGCAGAGTTATAAGTTCAATCCCTGCATTTGAGAAATATGCAGAGAACCATGACGACTTCATCATTGTGTGTGAGGGTGGTACAGACTTCTTCAAAGGACATCCAACACTAGATGGTAAGGTATATGATCATTGGCATAAAAATCTTTTTCAAGAACATATAAAACAAAGAGACTGCGAGAGTCCAGAACCATATAGAATATGGCATTATTATAATCAAAAATGTAATTTGTCACAGGCATATGACATGGCAATCAATGGTTTAGATGAACCTAGAGAATTGCCTGCTCCTAGATTAGAACTCAATAAGATGGAGGTTATTGCTGGATATAATATTGTAGAAGAAGTAAAATCAGTAACTAAAAAAGATAAAGTTGTAGTAGTTCAACCCTTCGGTAGATCTATTGAACAGGTCGGTGAATTTATGGCAGATCCTACCTCTAGGAGTATGTCTTTGGTAGCAGTTTGTGATGTTGTAAACCAACTCAAAAAAGATTATGCAGTAATTATAATGAGTGAATTTCATTTCCCACTTGAGGAAAATGAAAATAATGCTAAACATCAAGTAGCAAGACCACAAATTAGTGATATGAGAATATGGTCTGCTGTGATAGACGTTGCAGATCATTTCTTAGGATGTGATAGTATGGGTCAACATATTGCAAGAGCTCTTAACAAGACTGCCACCGTAGTTGTTGGTTCCACATATCCAGAAAATATCAGTTATCCTGGCCATAAAGACTTTGATATAATTGATGCTGGAAATGGTCGCAGAGAATATGCACCAATCAGAATTACTATGGATGAAAGAGTTGATCGTTTCAATGATCAGGCTATGGAGTTGAGTAAAGATCAGATCAAACAAGTAGTAGATTCTTGCAAGAAAAGATTAGGTAAATCAAGAGCATACACTGGCACATATGTTCCTCCACAACAACAGGAACAATCTTGTTCTACACAACAACCTAAACAGGATGCATTTCAGATGGCTGGTGGACAACAAATGGCTCCAACCGAATCAACAATACCATTCTCAGGAGCTCCTAAACCCAGTTTTACTTTAAATAAACCAAAACAAAAACCTAGTAATAAAGGATTCAAACAAGAGATAAAAAATCTGTTAAAATCAGATAAACAGGCATTAAAAATAGAAGAAAAATAATGACTCAATGGATTGCTGCAATAGCTAGAGGTCATAACTCTGGTATTTGCTTACTAAAAGATGGTGAACTTGTTCTCTCCATAGAAGAAGAAAGACTATCAAGAAAAAAATATGATGGAGGCCCACTAGCCTCTATGGTTAAGATATTGGAATATACCAATACCTTAGACTATCTCGTAATTGCACATACACAACCATTAGATCAAGCTGGTTCAATAGACTTTACTGGCGAGAATATGTACACAGGTCTAGCAAGAAAGTTAGGTTTGATTGACAGAAAGGCAGATCTCTACAAACACCCACAGGTGATTGATATGAGTCACATGCATCATAAACTCCATTCATCTTGTGCTTTCTTTAGGTCAGGATTTAAGAGTGCAGTTTCTGTTATTGTAGATGGTGCTGGAACATTTATACCAATGCACATTGAAGGAGAGGATGTTATAACATGGGAATTGGAAACTATAATAGATTGTGCTTATCCTGATAAATTTACTACCCTATACAAACATCAAGGAGGTAGAGGGCCATGGGCTTCTGTTAAGATACCAAACTTTAGTTCTTCGTATTATGAAGAAGAGGATGGGACTCATGAATTAATTTTAGATGAGTCTGCTGGTATTGTAAAAGCATATGAGGCAGTCACTCAGTATTGCGGATGGGCTCCTATTGAGGCTGGTAAGACTATGGGACTTTTCCCATATGGCAGTCAAAATTTAAACATACCAGACATCTATACAAATTATGATGGTATGAGTGACTGGACAACTGCGAATAGAGATTTAATTGTTCCCACTTATCCTAATGGTGCAGTAGTGAATCAAGGTAGATTCAAGGAACTTAAAAATCCTTCTGACATGACACCCGAAACTGACTTAACTAAACTCAAAAGTCGTAGAGACTTGGCATATGCCATTCAAACTGAGTCAGAACAAATGGTTTTAGATTTGATTCGTAAGGCAGTTGATATGAGTGGTAATAAAAATGTAGTCTTATCTGGTGGATATGGATTAAACTGTGTTGCAAACTATTGGTATCTTGAACAACTAAAAGACGAAGGTATCAACCTATTTGTAGAACCAGTAAGTAATGATGCTGGTACAGCTATTGGTGCAGCATATTTACAGTATCAAAGAGTAAGTAAAAGTAAGGAGGTCAAACCAATGATTACTGATTTATATTATGGGCCTAAGTATGAATATGATAAAGAGTATATTGCAAATTTAGCAACTTACTATGATGCGACTAGAATATTTGAAGCTGACCATGAAGATGCAGTAGACCTTATAATCAATAAAAACATTGTTGCAATGTTCCAAGGTAGATCTGAAGCAGGCCCTCGTGCATTGGGTAATAGATCTATCATGTATGATCCTAGAGATCCAAAAGGAAAAGATCATGTCAATACTATCAAACGTCGTGAATATTTCAGACCTTTTGCTGGATCAATATTGAAAGAACATGTCCATGATTGGTTTGATCTTCGTGGTATGGATGATACTCCATTTATGATGTATGCTGTTAGGTGTCAGGACGGAATCAAAGAAAAGATTCCAGCAATCATTCACGTTGATGATACATGTAGAATTCAAACAGTTACAGAAGATGTTAATCCTCATTACTATAATTTAATCAAAAAGTTTTATGAGAAAACAGAATGTCCTATAATATTCAACACATCATTTAATCTAGGAGGAGAACCTCTTGTAGAGACCCTAGACGACGCTCTAAGGACTCTTGCAAATAGTTTGATAGAATACCTCTATTTGCCTGAATACGGTCTTATGATCGAAGTGAAGAACTGATGGAGACAGTTGGCGTAAATGTAACCCATGACGCTTCTTTCTGTCGGTGTGTGAATGGTGAAATAGATGTATTTTTAGAAGAAGAACGTCTTAGTAGAAAGAAACATGATAATATGCCAGTAAAAACTGTGATGGAATTACAAGAAAATAATTTTGCTGGTGTTACTGGATTGGAATATCACGATTATTCTTTGAGAGACACTTGCAATTTCTTTGATGTTATCTTCAGAAAAAAGATACCAGACCACGATTATCGAACTTACAATCAACATCACTATCTACATGCATGTTGTGGTTTCTATAATTCTGGATTTGAAGAAGCAGATGTAGTTGTAGTAGATGGATTAGGTAATTTTTTTGATGAAGAGAACCATGAATGTGCTACAAGATGGCATATTAAAAAACCAACTGAAATTAAATTACTAGAAAGACAAGGAGCATCCAGATTCGGAACAAAAATAGATAGACATGGTTACTGGCCTATGGGTGTAGGTATGGCATACGCATCTATATCAAACTATCTTGGATTCGGACAATTAGGATCGGGTAAAGTTATGGGTCTAGCACCATATGGGAAAGAAGATCCAAACATAAAACCTTTTGTAGTAGATGGTAGAGTCAACTCTAAATTATTTTACAGAACAAAATATAGTGCCAACTTTATTCCATATGATTATCTTCCAGAAGAAGTCAATATAAAGGATCAAAGGTTTATGAATCTTGCCTATAGACTTCAAAAAGATTTTGAAAAATGGATGATAGATTTTATTTTAAAATGTGAATCAAAAAATATAGTATTGACTGGTGGGTGTGCTTTGAACTGTGTTGCAAATTATGAATACTTGAAACATTTACCAAAAGATGTTAAACTGTATATCGAACCAGTAAGTAGTGATGCAGGCACATCTATAGGTCTAGCTAAATACATGTATTATTCTCAACTATGAAAGAAGTTAAAAAAATAGTTATAGTTGGTGGTGGTAGTGCTGGTTGGATAACCGCATCTTGGTTTAGTAGAAGATGGGGAGCCAAGATGGATGTAACCATCATCGATAAGTATAAACCAGAAAGAGTTGGTGTTGGAGAAGCGACACTCCTAAGTTTCCCAGGCGTAATGGAAATGATGGGATTCAAAGTTGAAGATTGGATCAATAGAATTGACGCAACATTTAAAGCTGGTATATTATTTCCAGGCTGGGGAAGAGAAGATAAAGTTATTTGGCACCCATTTGGATTTACTAGTATTGGTGATAAGAAAGTTCCAATGTATGATATTTGGACTAATTACCAAAATGATTATGATATAAAAGACATATCTCCTCTGTATAGTTCTGCAATGAATAACTCTATAGAAGTAGATTTTATAAAAGATACTTATGCCTATCAGATAGATTGTGGAAAATTAGTTACATTTTTACATGACAACTGTAATCAAATATGTAATTATATTCAATCAGATGTCAAGACAGTAGTAAAAGTAGAAGACAACGTTGAGAAGATAATTTTAGAAGATGGATCTGAAATAACGGCAGATATATTTGTAGACTGCACTGGTTGGAATCAACTACTAATTGGTAAAGATAATAATGTAGATTTGAGTGACAGACTATTCATAGATGCTGCACTTGCTGGTAGAGTCAAGTATGAAGATCCAGACAAAGAAATGCACCCTTACACAGATTGTCAGGCCATGGAACATGGTTGGAGATGGCGAATACCAACAAGATCTAGGATAGGGACAGGGTATTGTTTCAACAAAAATATAACAAGCCCAGATGAGGTAGCAAAACAATTTTCAGAACACTGGAATGGTAGAATCAAACCAGAAGATATGAGGTTGTTGGATTGGAAACCACAGATGCTTGATAAGTTTTGGAAAGGTAATGTAGTTTCTATAGGATTGAGTGCTGGATTCATAGAACCATTAGAAAGCACTGGTCTTGCGATGATGATAAGAGGTTGTCAATATTTGGAAGAGTCATTATATGGATGCATTTATAATCCAACATTTGAACCCGATATTTACAATATTAGAATGAAAGCATCATTTGAAACTGCTGTAGATTATGTAAATATGCATTATTCTTACTGTGAAAGGAAAGGTAAGTTCTGGGATTATGTAAGATTATGTCATGAAAAATCAGGTATGCAAATACTGATGGAAAATCAAATACAAGATTCAAATCGTGATACATTACAGACCGATAAAATTAGTTCTTTCTTTGGAGGCACTAACTGGCATATATGGTTGTTACAGTTGATGCCTGAAGTTAATAAGAAAACATATTGGTATCCTGACACAGTAGATCTCATGGATAGATTTAAGAACTATCTTAAAACGCTAGATAGTAACATACAGGAGGCAACACCACAGAAAATATTATTGAAGGAGATGTTCAGTAAGAATGGATAAAAAAATAGTATGGTGTAACGGAACATTTGATATCCTACACCCAGGCCATATAGAATTATTTAAAGTGGGAAAGTCTCTAGGAGATAAACTCATAGTAGCAACAGATACAGATGAAAAGATACGTCAAGATAAAGGTGCGTCTAAGCCCGTCAACAATCTATGTGACAGAATTTCTATGTTACAAGCGATAAAGTATATCGATGAAGTATTGTATTTTGATACAAGAAAAGAACTAGAGGGGTTGATAAAACTCTATTCACCTGATATACTATTGTTGGGTGATGACTGGCAAGGAGGAGATGTGGTAGGTGTGGAAGATGCCAAAGAAGTTAGATTCTTGCCAAGATTGAATTACTCAACATCACATATTATTACTAAGATTCGTGGCTCAGCATAGTGTAATTGTTATTGGTGATAAGTGTACAGACAAGTATGTCTACGGTGAGACCACTAGGCTCAGTCCAGAACAACCAGTTCCAGTATTAGATAAAACAAAAATAGAAGAGAAACCAGGCATGGCTGCCAACACTGAGATGAATCTCAAAGCATTTGGTGTCAATACGGTATTACTTTCTCAGAGAGAAGAAATAATAAAAACCAGATTCGTAGATTCTAATAGTGGATATCAGTTGATGAGATTGGATGAAACTCCAAAGGTGAGTAGAATTGCCAATGCAGAACTGAAAATGGCTTTCATGCATATGAACCCTGATGCTATTGTTGTTTCAGACTATGACAAAGGATATCTTTCAGAGGATGATCTTTGGATAATATGTAACAATATTAACAGACCAGTGTTTGTGGATACAAAGAAGCGTCGCCTTTTTCAAAAAGATAATGTATACTGGAAAATAAACAAGAAAGAACACGATGAACTTGTACAAGAAAACATTCCTGACCTTCGCAATCTTATCGTTACTCTTGGGTCTGGTGGGGCAACTTGGAATGGCATGATATATAAACCACAGCCCGTCAAAGTTTTTGATGTATGTGGTGCTGGTGACACATTTCTTGCAGCGTTAGTTTATAAATTCTTAGAGACAAGAAGTATGGAAAATGCAATCAATTACGCAAATAAAGCTGCAGCAATATCTGTCACACACCCTGGCGCATACCGATTAAGTAAACAGGATATAATCTCAATAGGAGAGGAAAATGAAAGTTAGTTCAAAAGATTTAATGCATCATAGATTACAAGCATGGTTAAGAGAACATACATGTGAGGACATCGCCTACATTGGTGTAAAGAAAGATCATACTGGTGAAGAAAAACATTTTTACAAAATTGGAGAACATGAGGTTCCACATGATGCTATCGAATCACTTGAAATGGAAGAAGTAGAGGAAGAATGAGATACTGTGTAGATATTGATGGGACTATCTGTAGTCCAACTGTAGGTAGGGATTACCACAAAGCAATGCCATGGTGGGATCGGATTGCTACGATAAATAAGTTGTATGATGAAGGTCATTATATCACTTACTTTACCGCAAGAGGTATGGGTCGATTTGGTGATGATCCAGATGCAAGTACAAAGGCATCTGTTCTATTATTTGATCTTACAGAACAACAACTTAAAGATTGGGGATGCAAATATCATTCATTGATATTGGGTAAACCACATGCTGATTTCTTTATTGATGACAAGGGAGTGAATTCTGATGACTTCTTTAGGGCCAAGTAGAAGACCTCGTAATGCTCGTGCAGCGGAACCAGTAAAGTTTGTTCCAAAGGGATGGGGATATGAAAAATGGATCGCAAACTGTGAAAAGTATTGCGGTAAACTTTTGTTCATTGCAAAAGACAAACAGTGTTCATGGCACTTTCATAAATTAAAAGACGAAGTATTTTTTGTACAGAGTGGGAAGATAAAGTTATATCATAGTTGGGATACAGATATAGAGAAAGCAGATATAACTATTTTGAGAAGAGGTGATAAGTTTCATGTGCCTATAGGTCTGAAACATCGTATGTTTGCATTAGAAGATACTGAACTATTTGAGTTTAGTACAGAACATATGGATTCAGATTCACATCGAATATTGCCTGGAGATCTGTTATGAATACAGATGATCTAATTAAGGTTTATAACGTATTATCAAAAGAAGAATGTGAGGATATTATAGAGTGGTTCTGGGAAGAAGAGGATAGACATGTTGATGGTGCTGT
>Ga0209348_1001271_pt1 | contig 12323 bp, 7 predicted proteins | sample ETNvirenome_2_30_FD_184065 | JGI IMG/M metagenome (GOLD analysis project Ga0209348, IMG submission 184065) | Marine viral communities from the Pacific Ocean - ETNP_2_30 (SPAdes) (version 2) | ecosystem: Environmental > Aquatic > Marine > Oceanic | place: Pacific Ocean | collected 2013-06-22 | reverse complement strand
AAGTTTAGGCGGCAGAATTGATCCAAGTCAATTGCTTTTGGTGGGTAGGCAATATGATGAATACCAGGCATCTTCTCAATTACCTCCAGGGCATGCCCATTGGGATTATGAAAATGATAAATCTCTTGCTAGCACAGAGTTTAATGTTGAAGGAGTAGATTATTGGCAGGCTTGGTCAGCCAATTGGACAGATTATAATAATCAGAAAGCAACTTCGCCAGTTAATCAATATTTAGACATTGTTAAAACAATTCTGATTCCTTATGAAAATACCAATTTCTTAAGAGATTATAACGAGAATATAATATATTTTCCATACTACAATCAAATAGAGTTTGATACACCAAAAGAGCTTCCTATTTTACCACAGATTCTAAAAAATACTAAAGCTGATAAATATATTATGAGATGCCTAGCAGGCAATCTGGAACAAAGCGTAGCGAATACAATTCAATTGGACGGCTATGGACAAAGCACTGATCCTATTAAAGCTAGACTGGAGCCATCCTTCCAGGTAAATAGAGACTCTCCCCCTGGCGAAGAAGCTGATTTAGAAATAGATGTCAAAGAGCTGGATACTGGCTTTTACGTTGATGAAAATGTTATCATGCAAGACTTAGATATCAAAACTTGGGATTTAGCCGACTTAATAAATGGATATAAACAAGGGTCAGAAAAATGGTCTGGATTCTATGAAAACATTTATGAATTTGACCATGGTCAAGTTTTTTATGTTGGTGTCGATATTGAAGACGGCTATCCATTTCCAGGCGATTTATCTCTAGGGAGCGCAAATCAATCATTTACAAAGACTATGTATTCTCACATATTGGAGCAACAATTGCAACAATTAGCAGCACAAAAGATATTATCTTACGCTGAAATGCAATGTGGGTCAAAAAATTATTCTGAAGTGATAATGTTTAGAATACATAAAAAGAACATACATGATGTCGATGGTGAAACTGAACAAAATATATGGATGTGGAATACAGGCGATCTTGACAGATACATTTATTATGACACTCAAATTGGATATGGCCAGTCTTATGAGTATAAAATCTATGCTTATCACTTAGTAGTAGGTAATAGATACAGGTATGCTAAAAGGTCTGTGGCTAACATGAATAAAAACGGCTTAGGGTTCGGAGTTCAGGAGTTTAATGATCCAGATAGTTTAGAAAAAGCAGTCGTCGAGGTAGAGATTACAAATAAAACAATGATGAAAATTGTTGAAGTCCCATATTATGGCCATGAAGAATCATCACAGAGTATAATAGTTTCTACAGATAAGCCACCAGTCCCTCCAACTGTCAATATAGTGCCGTTTAAAAATGTTTCGGATTCTATTTCTATGACGCTAACGAGCAATTCAGGAGAGTATGAAACAAATAAAATAGTTACTCTTTTGCCCGAAAGACCAGAAGCCCGCGAAAATTCTGGTGGACCTATTACAGATTATCTTTATGCTAGCGATTTAGATGTATTGAATCAAATGTATAAATCACAAAATAAAGTTGATAATATGGATTTGAAACCATCAATAGTGTTTAAATCAGATACTATGCCAGCTCTTTATGAGGTTTTTAGAATAGGCCCCGACCCAGGGCAGACAGAAACAAAACCTCCAACTAGCTATGCTAGCTTTTTTGACAAGCTTCATACCACTATAGAAGTTGAAGGGTCATCTGAAACTATTATAGACAATATTGAAGAAAACGTTGTGTACTATTATACTTTTAGGGCCAGGGACGGCGCAGCGGGATACTTCTTTTCTAACCCAACCGCAGTTTATAAAGTAGAGATGGTTAGAGAGACTGGTAAAAATGTTGTTTACCCAATTATAGAGATATACAATATGGAGATGGATAAGAGATATAGAATGCCGTCAAAACAGATGACAAGATATATGCACATTAGGCCAGCTTATGATCATACGGTAATCAACGAGGGCGAAGAAGAATTAGAATCTTTGTCTCAATTCCAAGAAGCAACAACTATAAACCCAGGCCATACGCCACATATACCTAAATTGGGTGTAAATAATGACAATTATGAACTATTTAGTGTTACAAAATCAAATGCAAAAAGATTTAAAATTAGATTAACATCCAAAAGCACTGGGCGTAAGATAGATTTTAATGTGGCCTTTTTGCGGAAACATAATCAAGATTAAATGTTTAAAATTATTTTGATATTCTAATTACAATGTATTTCAAAGGAGTAAAATTATGTCATTCTTAGATAATTCAGGCGATATTATTTTAGATGCAGTTCTCACAGACACTGGTCGGTTTCGTTTAGCGAAAGGAAACGGCAGTTTTAAAATCACCAAATTTGCTTTTGGAGATGATGAAATCAACTATGAACTGTATGAAAAAAACCATACCAGCGGATCCGCATATTACGATCTTAAAATTTTACAAACACCCATTTTAGAGGCATTCTCTAATAATGCATCGTCAATGCATTCTAAGCTTGTGACTATTCCTAGAACTGATTTACTTTTTATGCCGATCATTAAGCAATCTCCATTAGCTCCTTTTTGTACATCGGTAGGTTTTGAAAATATGTATGTTGTGTGTACAACTGTTGCCACTGAAGATACTTTTATTGGCAATGATAGCGGCGCAGATCTTATAAACCAAAGTAAGGGTGTTTTTAGAGGCGTGCGACCCGGAATAAATGGCGAAACGCGAGGAAAGTATATTCAACTTGATCAAGGTTTAGATACAAATAAAATCTCGCAAGCATTTGCACTCGATCCAGATCTTAAAGAAAATCAATACATTGTTCAAATTGACAATCGTCTTGGTCGCCTGGTGACAGGAGATGGCTCACCAACGCCAGTTAGTTTTATTGATGATGACAATATAGCAACTTATTATTTGTCTAAAGGTGTATCATATGGCGGCGGCGCAAACAGCAGCGCTTACTATGTTGGAGATTTAGCCGGCCTCAACCGCAACGGCGATATCGTTGGCACAGATGGATCGAACACAAATACTGGACAAATTTATAACAATACCAACATGCAGGGACCTTTGGGAACATATGTAACTTTTAAGGTTGCTGCCTCTGTTTCACTAAACACTAGTGACTTTTTATTCAATACGCTGGGAGGAGGCCAAACTTCGACTTTAACAATTGGTGCTGCATCCGCGACAGTTAAATTTATCGATAGCACAATTAAAGTCACAGGCGCAACAACGGGGTACTCGGTAGACATCCCAGTTAGATTCATCAAAACAACATAATAATTAAGGAAGATAAAAATGGCTACAACTTTTAAAACTTTTCTAAACAATGATATGGTTACTTCAAAGACTTTATTGCACGAAGCTATACCACTAACTGGTGGTTTGACATCTGGTACATACGCTGATTCAAACATTAAAAATTATTCGCACGGTGTGTTTCAAAGTATTTTTGATTATCCTTTCTTAAGTTCGTCTGCCAATCATTTATATGATGTAGCTGTAGGCTACAGCACAGCTTCTCTGTCCTCCTCAGCAAATGTTCAAAATGATAAAAAGGTGAACATCTACTATCAAATGGCCCAAACTTTAATGGGATACTCTATTCAATCAGACGGCAATTCAGCAATTCGTTTGTTTGATAAAGACGGCAATTTTGCTACCACAGCTGACGATCAACTTAATGAAGTTTTCTTTTTAAATTTCTCTAGAATGCTTACAAAAGATGAAATCCAAAAAGGTACTTTTTCTATTACCCTCTTAACAGGCGGTAACTACGATAGTGGCTCGCACCACAGTGATTTCTTAGAACTTAGAGATACAAATGCCCAAAACGATTTCAGAATTAATTCGCCAGCTGGTGAATATGGCATACTTAAAACCTTCAACTCAAGTTCGGATGGCGACTTTATGATGGACGGAGCAGTTCATCGAGGCACAGTGTCCGCAGGTTTGATTTTTTACCAAGCAGGGGTTGCGGTTATCACTGCTTCAATTTTCAATAATTTTACAGGATCTGCTTTCGGTCATTTACCTGCTCAAGGTTCAGTTACTGATGTCTTAAGAGATTCTTCAATTACAGGTGCTATTGATTCGTTTAGATCTCGTGTCAAAAATATTTCTTTTAACAATACAACAGAATTAAACTCAACAATTTATTTCTGCAGAGCAAATCACAATGAGTTCAATTACAGTAGCAATCCTACTTACTTGACTTCTAGTCAATTAGTTGTTAAAAATAAAGGTGAAGATACTCCTGTATCTTACATCACTAGCATTGGTCTCTACAGTGCGGACAACGAACTCTTGGCAGTTGCTAAGTTATCAGAGCCCATTAGAAAAGATCCAACAACCGAGTTAACATTTAGAGTTAGATTAGATTACTAAAATGAAAAAACAATGCCATACTACAGATTCTCAGAAAATGACATTCTATATAATGAATTAAAATTACACCCAAAATCTGAATTTTTAATTTATAGTGGCAACGTTTATTATAATCAAATTCCAAAGATTAGCGGTACACAGGTAGACAACATAACGCATGTTCCAATTGGGCATACTACTCTATACGAGTACAATATTGATAGACAACAAGATCAATTAATACATCCGTTTATTAAAAAATCTACCAGCCTAACAAGTTTTAAAACAATCACAACAGATGAATTTAACTTTGATTTTTCTTATGGCGATACTGTAACTGGCTCTTATCCTTTATCTGCTAGTATTTCTAGAAAATATTATGCTGAAAACGCATATGATTTTGTATTAGAAAACTCTAGACAATACAGAACAGAAGTAGAAGCGCTTAGAAACACTTTGAAAAGATATACGCCTCTTAACCGACACTATCAAATATCCTCTTCTTATAGAGATTATACAAAAGATGAATTAAATATTGTTTTTATACCATCTATTTTCTATGGCAGTTCGATTAGGAAGGGTAGTGTTGATTTTAAATTTTTTATATCGGGATCTTTAGCTGCCCGTGCACAGGATATCAATAAAAATGGAAACTTAGTTCAAACATTTCCATCGAGTTCATATTACTCTGGATCAAATGTTGGCATTGTAATGTACGATGAAGGCTTTGCGTTTCTTTATAGCCCACCGGTCTATAAAAGTAATTTTGATTTAGAATTTGATGGAAATGATTATTTGGCGATTACTAATGCGTTTTATAAAAAGCCTTCATTTTCTAAATCAAAGGTTCAGTACGCCGAAGTTGCTACATTTTTTATGAATCAAGGATCGCCATCTAGTGAAGCTTTTGTCGCAACCAAGCCTGGATTTGCATCTACCGAAGGGGAACAAACAGTAAAGAATGGAGTTGCCTATGCTGGCGATACTGCTCATACATACAACAACTTTACTGACTACTTAGGACAAGATTCTAAAACAGAATTAATAACATCTGAGGGCATTCCAGAGTCTCTTAATATAGATCCTTTAAATCAAAACTTTTCTTTATCGGCTTGGATAAACTTAACAGCATCGCAATCAGGCCCTATTGTGGCTTTTTCTGGCCCTAGCGACGATGGTTCTTTTGTTAGACAATACTCATTATCGGTGGAATCTAACAAGCTTGTCGGACATTCTGGCGATGCTGGTGTCACCTCTTCGGCAAATGTAGCTGATGGTACTTGGAAATTAGTTACTCTTACAAGCACGCCGTCAGCAATGAAAATATATATAAATGGCGTTGAGGATGGTAGTGGCGTGCCGGGTGCAAAATTGGCCGGCGGCACAACTGGAGATGCATCATTAGGCGGTAATAAACATTTGTTAATAGGTGCTGCCAGAGCAAGCGCTACTTCATTTACCTATTACGATGGTAGAATTAATGAAGTAGCTATATGGAATAAATCTTTAACCGATGCACAAGTCTTGGAGCTATATAATTCAGGCTGTCCATTAGACTTAAAAAAACACTCAGCATATATGGACACTATAGCTGCAAATTCTATCTATGGGGCCTTGGGCGTCACTAAAGAAACATCCAAGGTTGAACAAGTTATATTTTGGAATTTTGAGCAAAAGCGCCTTGTTGACGGTCAAGAAGGTTATAATTCTAACACAGGTATTCCAGCCTGGAGCCCAATGCTAGATACAACACCGACACAAACAGCTACGTCAATAGCTTGTCTCGCCTCTGGCTATAAAGGTTTTGGAGAGGGGCATACAGAGGCGTACACACAAGGATCACCTTTGACAGCTTCGTGGGCTCATTGGGGTGCGACAGGATCTGCAACAGATAGGCTAGAGTCCTCGGCATACTCATTGGAGTTTGAAGGAGTTCAACACACACCAGTCATGACTATGTTTGCATATGCAGGCAAGGCCGAACTTAATCACTCAAACAATATGACTTCTTATGAGTGGCCAGGCTTGGTAAGCGGTTCTAACCAGCTTTCATCCTCTATGGCTTATACTGAAAGTCACACTATTAAGTATAAAAATGTGGTTAGCGGATCATACAAAGGATATGATGAACCATTCTCAAAACACACTTATATTTCTAGTATTGGAATATATGATAAAGATAAGAATCTTATCGCATCTGCCAAGCTAGCTACCCCTTTAAGAAAACGTGAAGTCGATGAATATATATTTAAATTAAAGTTAGATATATGATACTGTGTGCATATGGTTATTGGACTCGATATAAGCACTAGTATTACAGGCGTAACTGTTATTGATAGAGAAGGCAAGATTATCCTAAATGAAGCTTGGGATCTTAGAAAATATAAAGATTTTTTTGAGAAAGCACAATTTGTAGAAGATAAACTAAAATGGTTTTTCTTAGATGTATCAAAATCTATTAATAAATGGGATTGGCTTGACGCAATTTATATTGAGCAGTCGCTACAATCTTTTCGTTCAGGATTCTCATCCGCAAAGACTCTATCTACTTTGGCAAGATTTAATGGTTTAGTTTCCTGGTTGTGTTACAAACACTTAAATGTAAAACCAGAATATATTGCTGCAACATCCGCAAGAAAGAAATGTGGCATCAAAGTACCCAAAGGAACAAAGGCAAAAGAAGTTGTTTTGAAATATGTGGTAGACAACGTGCCCGACGTTACTATATTATATACAAAGCATGGTAATCCAAAACCAGAGTGTTTTGATAAAGCCGACAGCTGGGTTGTCGCAAGAGCAGGGTATTTATGTCAACAGGAAAAAAGCTCGCAATTATAAAAGATATACTTGGTAGTCATTATAAATCCAAGAACGAGCTTTTATTTACCTGTCCAAAATGCAATCACCACAAAAGAAAGCTTTCAGTCAATGTGGAGAAAGATGTCTTTAAGTGTTGGGTCTGCGATTACTCTGGTAGATCGCTTCAACGTCTTGTGCGACGTTATGGCGATTATAATCAAAGAATTGAATGGAAGGCCCTGACTAGCAACGTTGATGTGTTATCGTTCTCTGATGAGCTTTTTTCTGCAAAAGAAGACGAAAAACCACAAGAGGTGGCTCTTCCAGAGGAGTATGTTTGCCTCGCTAATAGAAATTTGCCGCTTGACTCTGTTTATGCTCGCAGATATCTCAAAGATAGGGGCATCACAAAAGCAGATATACTTAAATGGAAAATAGGTTATTGCTCAACAGGCAAGTTTGCAGGTCGAGTTATTATCCCATCTTTTGGCTTAGCAGGCAAATGTAATTACTTTATCGCCAGGACATATCAGAAAGAATGGAGAAAATACTTAAATCCAGAGGCAAGTCGAGATATTATATTTAATCATCTTTACTTGGATTTTGATGAAGACATTATATTAGTGGAGGGTACTTTTGATGCACTCAATGCAGGCGATGGAGCAGTTCCTTTGCTTGGTTCAACTTTACGCGAAAATTCTAAACTTTTTCAAGAGATTGTTAAGAATGATTCAACAGTGTATATTGCCTTAGACCAAGACGCAGAGAAGAAAGCAAGAAGACTTATAAGAAGTTTGCTTGAATACGATATCGAAGTATACAAAGTAAACCTTGATGGATACGCAGATGTTGGCGAGATGCCAAAGGATGAATTCAATAAAAGAAAGTTAAATGCCGTACTTATGAACTCTGAATACTATTTATTGTCAGGAATTCTTAAGATCTAGATCGAGGTTATTTTATGCCATACACACCTGATTATGACACTGGATGTGTCTATAAGAAAAAACAAGACGGCTCACGCGGTAAGAAAGTTGGCTGCACAGATCCAGGCAAAGCAGCAGTAAAAAGATATTTAGCTGCTCTTCACGCAAATGCCGATGAGTCAATCGAGCGTGGTCAATTAGTTGAGCAAAATCGCTTAAAAACTTTCACCTTTAACAAAGCCGAACTACAACGCCTGGAAAAGGCTGTAAGGAAAATTTCTGCAAAAGCAATGCAAGTTTTAGGTGCTAAGGGCGCTGTTTTGTTTGGTATGCAAGATATAATGGAGCCAGTCGATCTAGGACAACAACAGATGCGCCAAGTTGCCGAGGGGGATGTCGTTGACGCGGCAGATCGGTTTAAAGGCAGAAGAGGCCCAGGTAAGTCACAGTTTAGCCCAGAGGAAGAAGAAGAAAGAAAAGCTCTGAGGCAAAAGTATTATGGAGCTGGTGGAGAGATTGAAAAAGTGCGACCAGCAGCTGCAAGAAAAGGATTAGAAAAGCCAATTGCACAAATGTCACCAGAAGAGTTTGAAGAGGCTGGTTTCGTATTGAAAGTGCCACAAGAGGTGCTTGATGATTTCGAAACTATGGTTAATGAAACTAAGCTGGCAGGCAACTTATTTGAAGAAGCCAGAGATTGGTATCACAGTATCCGACGACTGCTTGATCAGGAAACACCAAATGATAGGGATGCAACCTTGCTTGGGTTGTTGATTGCAACTTATTCCCCACGAGCCAAATTTGCCTTGAACCTTGTTGAGGCTGCTTATATGTTTAAGGCAGTACAAGAAGACGCGATTGAAAATCCAGAACTTCTAAGACAATATTTAGAAACATTTCCAGGCGCTGAGAAGCGCGAGCCAGGAGCCCCGCGAGGATTTACAAAAGCACACAAAGTTCCAAACTTTGCTATGAATCTTATTGCGCCAGAGTTAGCCGGCAAACGTCGAGGCGGTGAGATGGCTTATGATAATGTATATGCTTGGAACTCAACAATTGATACATGGATGATTGATGCCTTTTATCCAATGTTAAAGAAAGCGTCGACTCAAAAAGAGTTTGAGAGATTAAAAGGCAAGATGATGTCAGACGTTGTGTCTTATCGCTATATGGCCAACTTGGTTGCCCAAGAGGCAAAAAAGCTAAACCTTTTGCCACACGAGCTTCAAGCCATTGTTTGGGTTGCGATGAAGCGCCGACAGTCTGGTGCTGATGCAGCTACAACAGAGGAAAGCGTTGGTCAAATTAAAGAAGCGATATTAAATATCAAATCAATCAATGAAGATTTGGCAGTTGTCAAAGAAGAGCTAGAAAGAAATGGCTGGCTGGGAACACTCTTCCAAGAGATTGATGAGAATGGATTTGAAGCAGCTGCCAAGTTTACTCTTGGAATTAAAGATGAAAAAGGCAAAACTGCTGTTCCAGGTGTTCGTAGTATTACATCTAGTGGCAAGAAAGGTGAGCAGTTTAAATATTTTCCAGATGCCCCACCAGAGCCAAAAGCTCCAAAAGAGCCAAAGGCAGCAAAGCCTAAAAAAGCTCCAAAGCCAAAGCCAGAGAAAAGATATACAGATCCAAAATTTAATAAACTGGCGACCTATTACGTCATGAATGATGTGATTCAAATGCCGACTGGCAAGTTTAATAACTTGTATGATTCAATTACGCTGTATTTAGATCCTGATTTTTCAACAGAAAAAGCAGTGGAGTATATTACTGGTCGGTTTGATCCAGAGGCAAAAGCTACAAGCAAATATTTCAGAGAAGAAATTGCAAGAAGAGTTATGGAAGTACTAATTCAGGAACTTAAAATATGAAACTATCAAGAGAATTTTTAAAAGAACTAATAAAAGAAGAAATGTTTGGTCTAACAGGGCCAGACAAAGCTGATCCATATCGTTATGAAGAATTAACTCAGCAAGAGATAAGAGAGAAGATCGTGAAAGCTTCTAGGATTCTAGAAGACTTACCTCTTGAAGATTTGCCGGAAGCAGTCACTTCTGCAGCGCAGAATTTGAGAGATGTTCTTGACGTTATGCCAATCGAAGAAGATGTTTAATTTAAGCTAGACTTTGCTTTGCTTGTTATTATTATATAATATGTACATCTTGGGGATTAGATGAAATTCGTACATTTAGCCGATACTCATATTAGAAATTTAAAATATCATAAAGAATATAGAGAGGTCTTCTCTCAGCTTTATGTCAAGCTGCAAGAAATAAAGCCTGACTTTATTATTCACTGTGGTGATATTGCTCACACAAAGACTCAAATTAGTCCTGAGTTTGTTGAGATGTGTTCTAATTTTCTCAGCAACTTGGCTGATATCGCTCCAACTTATGTAATTTTAGGCAATCACGATGGAAACTTGAAAAATTCAAGTCGTCAAGATGCATTAACACCTATCGTAGAAGCGTTAAACCATTCACAGCTATACTTATTAAAGAACTCAGGAGAGGAGGTACTAAATGAAAATTTTGCAATCAATGTTCTTTCAGTATTTGACAAAGATAATTGGCAAAGCCCAACCAATCCAGATAGAGTTAATATTGCTTTGTATCACGGTTCTATTAGCGGAGTCAAAACTGATACAAACTGGATAATGGAGCACGGCGAAAATGATATCAGCATTTTTAATAATTTCGATTACAGCTTTCTTGGTGATATACACAAAACAAACCAAAGCCTAGATCAAAAAGGTAAGATAAGGTATTGTGGATCTACGGTTCAGCAGAATCATGGAGAAACAAATGATAAAGGTTTTTTGGTGTGGGACATTCAGGACAAAGACACATATACCTGTGAACACCACATTCTTAAAAACCCAAAGCCATTTATAACAATTGTGTTGACTCCAAAAGGCAGAATACCATCGAAGACAGAAGTTCCTCTTGGTGCTCGCCTACGTTTGGTTTCTGAAAATAATCTACCGCTTGATGTTATTCGCAAGGCAATTGATGTATCGAAGCGCCGCTTCAAGCCCGAAGCAATAACTTTTCTAAACCGCTCAGACTCAAATGCAGATACTGTTGGCAATATGGCTAATGATCTGATTAACGAAGATCTAAGGAACATAGCAGTCCAAGAAGACTTGATTACTGAGTATCTTAAAGACTATCAAGCCAGTGAAGAGACAATGGAAAAGGTTTTTTCTATCAATCGTCTTTATAACACAAGAGTAGAAGAAGAGGAAGAAGTAAGTCGCAATATCAATTGGAGACTTAAAAAGTTAGAGTGGGATAATCTGTTTAATTACAACGAAGGCAACTCGATTCAGTTCAGCAATCTAGATGGAATTGTAGGTATCTTTGGTAAAAACTTCTCTGGCAAGTCCAGCATCATCGACAGCTTGCTTTACACACTGTACAACACGACTTCTAAAAACAACAGAAAAAGTTACAATATTATCAATCAAAATAAGCAGTCTTGTCGAGGCTATGTAGAGATCGATATTGGCACGAAGACTTATAAAGTTGAAAGAATAAGCACAAAATATATCAAAAAACTCAAAGGTAAAGAGACAAACGAGGCTAAGACTGAGCTAGACTTCCGAGTTGTTGACAATGCTATCGAAGAAGAGCGTGAACTTAACGGCACTAGCGTCACAGAGACAAACAAAAACATACGGAAGATCTTTGGTACAGTAGAAGACTTTCTTCTAACTTCTATGGCCAGCCAGCTTGGATCGCTTACTTTCATTAGTGAGGGCTCAACAAAGAGAAAAGAGATCTTGGCTAAGTTTTTGGACTTGGAATTCTTTGATAAAAAGTTTAGAAGAGCCAAAGAAGACAATTCAGATATCAAAGCTTTGGTTAGGAACCTTGAAAAGCGCGACTTTGAGCAAGAGTTGAAAGAAGCTAGAACAGAATTTGCCCAAAGCGATACATTGAAGTTGAAGAAAGAAAGAGAATGCCAAGACTTGCAAACTGAGATTGCAGAATTAAACTTGCAGTTTGTTGACTTAGATACCAAAATTAATTCTATACCAGCTGAGATTATTGATATCCACCAAGTCAATGAGCAGATTGAAGAAGGCAACAGCCTTTTAGAGAATCTAATAAAATCAAATGAGCATAGCAGCTCAGAGCTTGAAAAAGCAAAGACAATGTTTGCAAAGTTAGATAATTTTCTAACAGAGTTTGATGCTGCATCGCTAGAAGAAAAGCAAAAGCTCATTGAAGAAAAGAAAAACGAA
>Ga0209348_1001270_pt1 | contig 12323 bp, 20 predicted proteins | sample ETNvirenome_2_30_FD_184065 | JGI IMG/M metagenome (GOLD analysis project Ga0209348, IMG submission 184065) | Marine viral communities from the Pacific Ocean - ETNP_2_30 (SPAdes) (version 2) | ecosystem: Environmental > Aquatic > Marine > Oceanic | place: Pacific Ocean | collected 2013-06-22 | reverse complement strand
TTATTCTTCAGATAACTGGGTTATGGAACAACAAGAAACTGAGAGACGCGGTTATAAGAAAGTTGTTTATCGCGCCATCGACGTTTCACAGTTTGCAGAAGAATATTTGTTTAGATTAGGGCGTAAGGTTATTTTTATGTCTGCAACAATTTTAGATGCAGACACTTTTGCAGCTTCGCTTGGTATTCCTGCGGATCAATACGATAAGATAAGTATACCATCCCCCTTTAGTCCTGAAAATAGACCCATTGTTCGTTCTGGTGTTGGTTCGATGAGTGCTGCGAATATTAATAACACGCTTCCAAAACTTAAGCAAGCAGTACAAGCAATACTTGATGAACACTCAAATGAAAAGGGAATAATACACTGTCACACATATCGTATTGCTAGATTTTTAAAGTACAACTTAAAGTCAAGAAAGTACGCGAAAAGAATTTTAATTCACGGAAGTGATGATCGCGATGCAGTTCTAAAGAAACATATGAGTTCACGTGAACCAACAGTTTTATTGTCTCCTTCTATGACTGAAGGTGTTGATTTGAAGGGCGACTTGTCAAAGTTTCAGATAATATGTAAAATTCCATACCCGTATTTAGGTGACCCTATAATTAAAAAGCGGATGAATAAGAATAAAGGTTGGTATAGTTTACAGACTGCAAAGAGTATCGTACAATCTTGTGGTAGAAGTGTTAGAAGTTCTAGCGATACGGCTATCACGTATATTTTAGATAGCGATTGGGAAAGATTTTACAGCAAGAATAGAAAGATTTTTCCACAAGATTTTAAGTCAGCTTTAGTTTAGGAGTTAAAAATGAAACATGTAAGACCTGGAGATGTCGTATACATGACACACCACATGAGCAATTGCGGTGAAGTTGTAGAAGTGTTTTACAAATCTGTAAGATCATCAACTGGCCCGGGAACCTTTTCTAAGGAGATGTGGGTTAGGTTTAAGAGTCAGCTAAACGGACAGATTGTTACAGCACGACGTCAAGATGTAACATTGCAGAGGTAGTTTTGCATTGGTATATGTTACCAAATTGGTTAATATTCCTTTCAATTATATTAAACTTAATACTCTTATATCTTTGTATTTTGTTTAATGACTTGGGAGGAGTTCTTTTATGCGTATCTTGCATTGCTTGCTTTATAATTACTTATAAGATTAACGAAAAGGTGCGCAATGAAAAAGAAGAAAAAGACAAACGGAATTAAAGATTTATATCTTGATCGGCCCACATCACACGGTGGTTGGCCAGGCGGCCATGAAGGTGGTTATACTGATAAAGACACACCCGTTTATAAACAAATTGCAAATTATCTTAAAGTAATGGGTTTAATCGACGATTCTAATCCTCGGGCGAAGCTGTCAGAATCTTTAGAACAACTAGATGAAGTTGACATAGTAATACGTGAGCTTAGTCAATTCGATGGTGTTGATGATACCACCATGGCAAGTTACTTTATTGAGCTGTTAGCAGACTATATGAGCACGGGTAGAACCATGAGTGTCAACCAAGCCAAACAGCTTTCATCGATAATCTTAAAAATCTATGCCGGAAGTCACAAAGAAATGCGTGATAGAGAAGATGCATATGAAAATGAAAAAGGTATTTACCCGCAGCAAGACCAAATAAACTTAGATCATTTTAATAAAAAATATTCTGCACACCGTGCATTTCACGATTCATTTGAATTGTTGGTCGGACCACAGCGAGACGAGTATGATTCAAGGAATTGCTGGTGGTGGCCGATTCGACCAGGCGACGTTGATGAGATATATAGAATGTTTGTTAAAGCAAACTTAGTAAAGCGCTCAATGCACACGAAGCTCTCAGAAGACAAAATTAGAGCTTTGATACGTGAAGCATTAAGTAACTACCCACCTGGTGTTACTGGAACAGAAGATTATTTTTATGGTGAAGATTTACCAAGCGAAAATGCTGACATCGAAGATATAATTAAGGAGCTAGAAGAAACCTTAGAAGACTACGCAGTAGAACTTGGGTACATACCAGAAGATGATGACAAAGCACTGAGAAAGGCGTATGATGAAGATCCTGACTTTTATAATGATCTGTATGATGAAGTAATAATGTCACGAAAAAAGACCCGTAACTTATTTTGACTAGAACATCTAGTTGATTCTAGATACTTATAACTGGAGTGGTGTTATGTCATTAGAATGTGTTGCTGAACGTTTGGGTCGATTACGTGCTATGCGCGAAAAACTATGTGAAAAAGAAAAAAACTGGGCAGAGGCATTTGCCGCCCGGGATTGGATCGTAGGACAGATTAAAATACTTCGCGAGATGACTGATGATGGCACTGCAACAAAAGAAGATATCAAAGAGCGAATCAACGATCTTCTTTGTGTTTTAGACCCAGGAGATGATGATGAGCGGTGATAATGGTTGGGGTGAGTACTCCCGGTTAGTTTTAAAAGAATTGGAAACCCTCGCGAGAAGTATTGATTCTTTGCGAGGTGAGTTACAGGAAGTAAAGCAAGAGATCGCTAAAATGCAAGTCCGCGAAGATAAAGTTACAGAAATTGTAAAGTGGAAAGAGCGAATTGATGAAGTCGCATCTCCATCTCAATTGAAAGATTTACAAGATCAAGTTGAAGAGTTAAAATTATTCAAAACAAAAGCAGTCACGATCTTTGCGGTAATACAATTTGCGATGGCAGCGATTGTGTTTGCGCAAAGGTTTATATAGATGAAAGACAAAATTGTTACAGAAAATCAAATAAGAAGCTTGATTAGACAACTTCTCGAATCACAGGAAAAAATTGTAGGTCAATTTAACGAACGCCAGTTTACAAATGATGTTTTTAAAATTGATTTAGAACAAACAAGTTTTTACATTGAAACAAATACACAAGATGCAATTGATTTGCAAAAATCTTGCGTAGATTTTGTAAACAATAAAGATACAGGACCACTTGGTAGCTTTATGGAAAACTTTGCAATATTACAATATTTGCCAAGAGTGACCGACGACGATTATGATAATCTAAACAATGTTTTAAAAAATTACGGTTTCACAGGAAATGATTCACCCGGTGCAGACGCAATTAAAGGCAGCCAGATTTTAGGTGAGATAGTTAACGGAACATGTGAAGTAAAGACAGAATTTATTTCAGTGAAAGCTTCGACAGCCGCAACTTCAAATTATGAGGCACATGCCTCATCAGCGCTGCAAATGTGCCTTCAAGCTTATGCTATCGTCAAGGGCAATACTAGTGTAGACTTAAATAATCAAAAAGCATTAATTGAAGAATTTTTAAATGATTCGGAAGTCAATAAAATAACACTGCCTTTTGGGCTCGTTTTCGGTGCATGGAGGCGCCGTGGTGAGCCTGTTTATGAAAAGAATGATTCATCAGGTGAAACAGGTATTTCTTCTTCTGACGATAGGTATGTATCAGCAATTAAGAAGCCAGTTGCTGCAGATTCAGGTCTTTTAAACATGACTGCCGGATCCGCAAGAATCGGTGTAAACCTTGGACTGCGTGGCGATTCTATAGCATATGCTAAGAAAATTGAAGATTTTGAAAAGCGTGACGCATCTTTTTCGTTTAGCAAATCAGGAAAATATAACAGTTTAAGATCCAATGAGAAAGTAAATGTTAGAAATCAATTGGGTGGTGTTATTATGAAAAGCTTTGTTAATTTTTTCAATAACACAAGTATACCTATTTCTGAACTAAAGGTTGCAAAAAATGACCCAACAAAAGTAGGTCTCAAGACTTTCGAATATGTAATACAAAATCATGAGACATCTGAAATATTGAAACAACATTTTGTTCAAAACTACGCAAATGAGTCTAAATTGATGTCAGGGAAAGCACAAACAGTTTCCCCGGCTTCACTATTTGATTTTTTAAAACAACAGGGTATACTTCTTGCAGTTGTTGAATTTAGAAGAACAGCAGAAAAATCAGGTGCAAAAGCTGAGGTGTTACACACAGTAGAACTTAATGATGATATGCAGCCTCACTTTCAAATAATACATGCTAGTGGAGATAACAACTCGCTCGAGGTAACAAAATCTTCGGATCAAGTTAATTTAAGTTTACACAATGCAACTTGGGTTTTTAACAAAGATTCAGAACTAGTTAAAGGTACAGAATCAATTTCAAACAAAGGTTCAAATTATGTGATTACAAGTACTGATTATGAATTATTTCTTGGAAGTAGTTCAACAATGCCTGTAGCTTCAATATCAACTGAGCAAACAACCGCTTCTGACTTGATGTTAAGCTTAGCTGTTCGACTAGAATCTGAAGCATACGCTGGCACTGCAACTTCTTTAGTTCAAGACACTGAAGATGAGCTAGTAACTGACGAGGAAAAAGTTAAAAAACTTCGATTAGCAATCACAGGGGTCCAGAAAGGTACAGGTTATTCGCTAGAGGCAGAGGAAAGTCTCAGTGCGGTAGGAGCATTGGCTGCTTTTAAAGATGATCTGAAAGATCGTGAAGAGGCTAGGAGGCAAGTTAATGAGTTGAATCTCATGGTTGCTGGGAAAGAAGAAGTTTTAAACTTTCAAGCATTTCTTCAACTTTATACTTTCGGGCTTAAAATTGCTGAAATGGCAGAGGTATCAAAAGAAACCCTTCAAGCGCTGAAAAGTTATACTAACGCCTCTCAGCCTGATGCCCTTGCTTTAGAAATAATAAATGTTATAAAAGCTAAAAAAGTAGAGAATCCTGACTCAGAATTGTTTGTGCGATTAGAACAGTTCCGAGGTGATGCAGCACTATTACCTGACGTAGTAAAAGGGTATTTAAGAACAGCGCTTTCAGGGGACACTGAGAGCCTTGAAACTTTTGGATTTTTAAATGAAAGTTTAGAATATAACGATTTAATTGTCACAAAAATAATTAAGACCTTAGAATGTTCTATACTCGCATCTTTTCTTGCTTACATTCGAATATCATCAGGAGAAAGTAGAGTATATGGAGTTACAGAATTACAAAATAATACGCAAGACATACTATTTCTTCTTGACTTGTTTGAAAATGAGAGTGCGTCATTAAATGCTGCATATGAAGATGAAGCTATTGTTGCAGAATCAAACATATATGAGTCTATTTTAAAAGATATAATGAAGCACCTAAAAATCTAAACACGTGTAAATAGCTAAAATTCCTGTTATAATAATAAAGTACATTATAATACAGGAGAAAGTATGTATTTAACAAAAGCGATGGTTCGCGAGGCTTTATTGAAAGTTCAACAATTTGAACATGAACTCAATGATCTTTTCAATTCACACGGCTACGACCTTCGAGAAAACTTAGGACGCAGAAACGCTTTATGCTCACAAGCACAAGAAAAAGAACTTGCTGCTGCGTTGCGTCAAAGGTTTGAATCTGTCGTTGAGGACGGTGCTCCTGGTAAACCCGATATCTTCATAGGTGATATTAATAAGGAACTTGAATGCAAGTTAACGTCGGGTAACAGAAGCAGCTCTGTGTCATACTCTCTACAAACTGATTGGGCTACATTACAAAATAAAGGTTCGCTTGATTATCTTTATGTGCTTTGCGATGACAAGTTTGAGAAATTCTGTGCTATATTTTTTAAGGATCTGACAGTAGAAGACTTTTATCCGCCGGCAAACGGTTCCCGTGGTAAAGCTAGGATGAATAAGAATATTGCAATGAAAAAGGCAACTCCGCTTTGGGGTAGCTTTAAGACACAAAATGAAGTAAATGTCAATAATTACAAGTCACGAGTATGGGATTTGGTAGAAGAAAGATCTTTTAAAATAAAGGATATGAAAAACAAACTTTCTGATTTCGTTGCATCAAACAATGAATTCGTTCAAAAAGCACAAGAAACAAAGAAGAAGATTGATGAAACATATCTCAAAAAAATCGACGTAATCTTTAGTAAGATTAACTATTGGTTGGAAGCAGATGACAGATACTCTTTCATATTAGAACCTCTAGCAGAGGAAGCGTAATGTTTAAGGGCTACAATCCAGATAGGCGTCCACCCTACACGCAAAAAGTTGATACAGTCATCAATGGTGTAGCATACGTAATAACATACATCGTCGCAAACGGTCCAGCTGGATCTATATCAGTAAGTAGTGTTATGGAAAGGAAGAAACAAGATGAAGAAGAATCTATCAGGTAGCTTAAATTATAAAGAATTAGATCAAGACTTAGCAGACGCTTTTGAAGAGTTGGATGCTGCAATTGCTGAAGGAAAGGATGATAAAGAAATTGTAAATAAGTTTTTAGAAAAAGTCCTTGAGTCTGCTTTTGTTGAAGAGTCGCTTATGGCAATGGCACAACCTGAACACATTCTTTCTGATAAGAAATCAGGTGAGTGGCTATTTTTTGTTAATGCAGCGACAAAGTTTATGGAACCTGTAAGGAATAATGCGGGTGCCACTGTTCTAGGTCTGTATGATGATAAAAACTTTCTCTGTTCAATTAATAAAGGAACATTTATTGTACCAAAAAGATACGTGAAAAAAATAGGTCTCGATTAATGAGGTTTGATCACGTAGCATTGACGTCAACAGATATAAGCCGGTCAATCAATTGGTATGCTGAAAACTGGAATGCAAAAGTTTTGTACCAAGACAAAACTTGGGGATTGGTACAAGTTGCTGATCTAAAGATAGCTTTTGTGATGAGTCATCAGCATCCTCCACACTTTTGTTTTGAAGTTGATGACAACTTTATTGCTGACAAGCTACCTGATAAAAAGTTTAAAAAACATCGCGACGGTTCAGCTTCTTGTTATTTAAGTGATCCGGATGGTAACAAAATAGAGTTTTTGACTTGGAACAATGATGAATAAAATGTTAGAAAAGATAATTAAGTTTAAATATGAAAAGGACACAAAACAGGACAAAGAAAACGAAAAAGCTTTTATTAGTTTTTTGGATATTACTTATCGTTTACTTTTTATTGCCTTTGTAATCTTTTCTATAATATCCTTTTCTTTATTTGTGAAGCACGAGGTTTTACAATGATATTTAATGGTAACACAAGAAAAAAAGTTGCCAGCTTAACAAAGGCCGCCGGAATGGTTTCGATTGTATATCTTTGTATTGCTGCACACGTAATTGGAAGGTTGAGAAAACAAAATGAAACAAGCAGAATTTGAAAAGTTAATTAGACTTATAGAAGAACTTCAAAAAGGACAGCAACTTGACATGCGCGGAGGCCGCGGCTACTCAGTAGGTCACCCTCATCTGCGCAAGCAAAACAAACCAGGTTATGGTAAGATGAATAAATACGAAGAAGAAAAACCACAAGAGATAAAAGAGAAAGAACCTGTTGAAGTAAGCAGGGCCTTTTCAAAAAAGGGTCAGGATAATGAATAACAGTTATGTTAACATTTACACACAGATGTATGATTATAGATTGGTAAGATCATCAAGTTCGCTAGACGTCTATAGAAAAATGTCTGAAGGTAAAATGACAACGATGTCGCATGATAAAAGCAATAAGCATGTAGTAATTAAAAACCATAACAGCAATGAGAAAATAAAAGAGTCAGACGTGATTCATCTGATTCTGAACAAATTTGACTATCACGAAGGAGAAAATGATGTCAAGTGAAAAATTTAATGATGACTTTCAATCTAGAAGTTTATACAAAAATAGCTGTGAAACACCAGACGGTCTGTTCGTTGACACAAACATGTATGCAATTCGTTGGACCTATCCAGGTGCAATATCCGCTACAACAGGTCGTTTAAGAATTACAACAGTTTACTCACTTGAAGAAGGATTTGTCAGACCTGAGGCAGGATTAATTGAAAGATGGTCAGATAAAGGGTGGCTACTTCTTGAAGAATATGTTGACAGCTATGCAGTTTTTACTTCACCCGAACAATATCAAGAACTTTTAGTGTCGCATGCCCATGCTTTTATCATGGGTGTACCTTTAAAGGTTGTCAATCCAGATTGGGACGACGATTATCCAGGCGACACAGTTGGTACTCCGCATCCAAAGTCAACAATAAAAATTGTGTACGATGCTGACAAGTCTAAAAAGACGTCTAAGGACGATGATGGTGGCTTTTCTTTTCTAAAGAATAAAGATAAAAAAGCGTCTAAGAAGAAAAATGACGAACCAAAAATTAAAGCTGTCAAAAAAGATGATCTACCTGCGAATAATTATGATAACACTGTAAAACCAGATGATGATTCAGACGATGACGGTGATGATTTAGATTGGATATAAAGGAGAATAATTATGGGTGGTGCAGCAGGACATATGGCGCATCTTCACGAAGATTTAGATTTGACATTTACTGAATTAATTTCGATCATAAATCAAGTAGCTTCAGCAGATATTGAAGTCACAGAAAAGGTGGACGGTCAGAATTTATTCCTCTCAGCAAGAGAACAGATTAGTTTAACTGTTGATGAATTTGGTGCAATAGAAATAAGAACAGCAAGAAACCCTACAGACATTCGCCGCGGGGGAATGACAACTGACGAATACGCTGCAAAGTGGCAAGGACACCCAGCAGAAGACGCGTTTATGAAGGGTTTTCAAGCAATTAGAATGGCGATAGATTCATTGTCGACAGAAGATGTGATTGACATCTTTGATGGAGGCGAAAGTTATGTTAATATGGAGATTATGTACCCAGGTAATCCCAACATAATCAATTACGGCGCTTCATATGTTGTACTTCATGGTCTAGTGCCCCAAAGTGCCGAGTCGTCAGAAGCTTTTGAGCGTCTCAGCAGCAAGCTAAATGCAGCACAGGTTGAAGTTGACGGAGAAACTTGGAGTATTTACGGGCCGCAGATAATTCCACTTCAAAACATCGCAAATCGACAAGCACACAAAGATGCAATTTCTAAAATTCAAGAGATAGCTGATGCATCTGTTGGTATGGAATCGTCTTTAGGTGAATTGGCAAAAGCTGAGTACTTAAAGATAATATTAATGACCGGGCTTGATGAAGAAGTTGCGAAGAATTTGACAGATATAGTATTCGAATACGAACTACATCCAGACAGACATGACAAAGAAAAGAATAAAGCACTTAGAAAAATAAGGACAGGTAAGTACAATCAATTAAAAAAGAGCTTGACATCAGAAGAAAAACAAATAGCTTCTAGGGTCGCGACGTTTGGTGCTTCTAAATCTGTAATTTCATCTACACTTCGAGAGTTAGAGGCAGTTATAAGTGATTTTGCAATAGAAGTACTGCGTGGTCTAAAAAGTTTTTTTGCTGTAGATCATGAGGGCGCAATAAGAGAAATCAGAGATGAGCTGGAAGAAAGCATAGAGTTTTTACGAGATCTAGCAGCTTCGGGTGATGAAAAGATGGGACAACTTGTTGATCGACAATTATCTAAGCTTGGTAATATAGAAAACGTCGCTTCTTCACTTGAGGGGATTGTTTTTGAGCATGGTGGTAAAATTTATAAAATGACTGGCGCTTTTGCAATGGCAAATCAAATTATTGGAAGAGCACGAAGATCGAAGCCAGCACAAGAAACAACTGTTTCTGAAGCGAAAATAAGAAAAATGGTTCGAGAATCAATAACTCGAACCTATCTTACTATGTTAAAAAATATTAAATAAACTAATTCTTTAGTTCATTAAATGTTTCCATAGCGACGGGCCATAAACCTGTCGCTATTTTTTTGCATGCTTGTGCGACTTTCTGTATTTCCCACTGTGCGTGGTCGTCATCACGTAGTACAATAAACTTAATTAAGTTATTAAGATTTACAGTTCCATAATATTGTGTGTAAAGATTTTGAGGTAATACACCGCGTGCTTGTTCTCTACAAACACCTGCTTCAAGTAAGTCATCGAATAATTTCAATGAATCCTTGTGATGAGATTTGACAAGATCTGATGCAAGAACTGGAATAGGTTGTGAGCATGCTGGGCTATATCTTTGTAGCATTGGGTTGTGAGAATCATCTAAGTTACTAGCTTGACGATTACTTTTATGTTGTGTTCTAAATAACTTTGGTTCATAAAACTGAATATTCATGTCAGTATAGCGACGAGAAATTTCATTATAAGACCAAGTTCTATGGCGATGGTGCTGACCACGCACAAAAAGAGGTACAGTAAACCTAAACGTAACAATATTGTGTTCAAGTGTTGACGTATGTTTGTTTTTGACGAGGTACTTGATAAGTTTTCTGTCTCTTTGATCGACTTCACTTTTATTTACTCCAAATGAAACACGGGCTGCATTAACAATTGTTAAGTCATCTCCCATGTGTTGTACATATTCTACTGCACCAATGTTATCGTCATAAAGATAAATTGTGTTTTTCATTTAATCTCCTAGTTAAAATAGATTTTAACAAAAAAATAATCAATTTATAATTTGCTAGAGGTGATTATGCGAAATTTATTGTGTGCCTTGCTTCTGGCTTGTACTGAAGTGTCGATAAGCAAAGTTCCTAACGATCAAGTAGATACCAGCGTTATAATTGTAGATTCAGAAGACACGGAAGCTGCGGATACAGAAGAACAAACTACACAGACGATGGAAGGAATAGGCGGTTACGTTCATTATTACTTGAGGCAAGTTGCCTGTCCAGCTTGTATGGGCGAACAAAACGAAATTACTGTTGAACTTGACATGAGATTTCATGAAAAGACTTTTGATAGTTATACACGACACATTCCGGAGCAAGGTACTTGCACACAAAACATAACACAGATAGTTCCGTCTATATCTTTAATTGATATGGGGGCTGAAATAAAGGCACGTGCTACACAAAATACAATTCACGCTTATAAAACCTCGTCAGGAAATTACTTTAATTCCTGGTATACTGACGCATATTATATCAGGGATTCAATACATACTATTTCGAGAGAAGATAATTATGATTTTTCAGAGTTTCTTTCTTTTCACGGGTTTGACTCTATAGAACCATATGAGCTTCGCTTTGTTGATCCATCTTACGCTTTTGCAGCACCAATTTATCGGACTGGATCTACGTTTTGGTGGGCACCATATGGTACAAATACTACCTTTGTAATCACCTTGGCAGTATATTCGCAAGATGGGTCATCGCTCCTTGGTTACATAGCTTGTTCTAGCGGTGATACGGGTATGATGACTATACCGGGTCAATATCTGTCGAGTTATCCAGTTTGGTCGTTAGTTGCGGTACATATGGCACGTCACAAAGTTGAACTAGTTCCTTGGCAAGAAAAAAATACATTTATTGAAACTCATATGGAATGGGAAGTTGTTGGCACGGGTCACATAGAATAAGGAGAGTAAATGGCACAAGTAAAGGCAAGAAGGGGCGAAGACCCAATGAAATTAATTAGACGTTTTAAACGAAAAGTTGAAAACGAAGGAATCATGAAAGAAGTGAAAAAACGTCGACATTATTTAAAACCTTCAGAAGCTAAAAAAGTTAAAAGAGCAGCAGCTGCGAAAAGAAGAAGAAAGCAAATAAGAAGATCTAGAAGGTAAAAAAAATGATTTTTTTTATGTGAAAGGCCACTGCCTAAGGGGCCTTTTTCTTTTTTTATGTGATACTTAATAATAGGGAGCATGTTTATGCGTGTCAAAAAAAATGCATTAGTTGGTCTTATTAAAAAGTTTCTACTAGAACAACAAGAAGCAGAAAAAACTGAAGAAGAAACTGCTGAAAAAAAAGAAACTGTATTAGACGACCTAATAGTCGTCGATGGTAAAACTGGCACAGAATATCGATTAGAAACCGAAGCAACCGGCGCAGTAAATTTTTATATCAATGGTACCCCTTATGAAAGTGACGATGTTGATGACATAAAAGTTAAAATCGCTGCTGTTACTTCAAAGGCGTATAGTGATGGTGTACGCAATGACAAAGCAAGTGAAGAACAAAAAGCTTTAATTAAAAAGTGGGTAAACTTAACAATTGAAGGTGGGTTAGAAAAAGTTGCTAGCTCGTCTCAGCGTTTGAGTGTTGTTTTTGATGCAATGTCAAAACCTGCGGAGGGTAAAAACAAGCTGTACTAATTCAAACGGAGGGGGAAATTAAAAAAATAAGCTTGCTAGATTTGGCTGCGATGAGCATTAAATCTACAGAGAAGAGAGTTTCTGTAGAGCCTGGAGATCTGGTCGAAATAATCGAACCGTGGTGTCCTGAAGAAAATTATCTGGGACTAGTTTTAGAAGCTGGTCCGTCCTTTTTTACAGCTTATCATGGGCTTGAAAGAAAGAAAATTACATGGTCACGAAATGTAAATTGTAAGATATTCAGGTATAATTCTGAATATGAAAAGAAAGAAAAAAGAAAAAAGAAAAACAATTGTTCAGCGTGACAACATAAACGATGCGGAGGTTGGTGA
>Ga0209348_1001269_pt1 | contig 12327 bp, 16 predicted proteins | sample ETNvirenome_2_30_FD_184065 | JGI IMG/M metagenome (GOLD analysis project Ga0209348, IMG submission 184065) | Marine viral communities from the Pacific Ocean - ETNP_2_30 (SPAdes) (version 2) | ecosystem: Environmental > Aquatic > Marine > Oceanic | place: Pacific Ocean | collected 2013-06-22 | reverse complement strand
CAGCACCCCGAAAGGAGTGCTGGCTCTTTTTTCAATACCTATCCGTACGCGAATTAGATAGATAAGATTTTTTAATCTTTCTTAAGTAATCCAACTAGAATGAATAAAGCTATAAGCCCTACCAATCCATTTTGACCTCCAATAGTGGAGACTATACTTGTTAGATTTCCGATAACATCTGCACCAAAAAGTGCTCCTGTACCGAATAATATTTCAGCAATAATGCTGATAGAAATTAAACCAAGACCTAAATCTATAATTGGTTTAATACCGTCTGTTATGAATGTTGTTATTTTGTTCATGACTAGTATTTAATCATTTGAAGGAAAGATTCCTTGAAAAAACTTCGACTTGAAATTGGATTTTGAATATTAATAATCTATAATAAATAATTATCTATGACTAGACTAACTACATACAGAGGAGACAACCCATTAAAAATCATTGAGGATAGCCTAAATGGCATGCTCAATTTAACACCGGTCTTCCATAACTTGGAAGAAGTATACAAAACAGGCGATATCGTAAGATTCGCTTCAACAAAAGATGGCTTGAATATTCAAATTGATATTCCAGGCTGTAAAAAAGACAACCTTGATCTTGATGTTGATTCCGATCAACGTGAAGTATATATCAAGGGTAAACGTACCGTTAAAACTAATGACGGTGAAGAGACCCAGACTATGAATAGAAGTTTTTCTATTGGTAAAGAATACGATCTTAATAAAATTAAGTTTACGTATGAATATGGTGTACTCGAGGTGTCAGTACCTAGACGAAAGAAGGAAGAGTATATTAAAAAATATACTGTATAATTCTTAAATAAAACTGGCAGGCGAGTACGAATTATAAACTGGGGATGGTTGGTGGGAATCTTTTTATAATGGAAAATATATTAGGTGTTATTTATAATATCTGTTTTATAGGCTGCTTCTGGCCGCAAATTATTAAATCTATAAAGACAAAATCTGTTGAAGATGTTAGTATAGGCCTATGCTTTATGTCAATAATAGGATATGCAGCAGCATTAGGATATGCTATTTTAAAGTTCGGCTTCGACTATTGGTTATGTCTAAACTATATCTTTAGCGGTATTTTTGTTATAGTAATGATAATAGTTTATTACCGATATAAAAAATAGTCTATTTAGCTTCGGCTGGCCATAAGCGAAGTTTCATATACTGAATATCTTTCTTTATTTCAGCTATATCAACTTCCATTTCCTTCATACTTTCTGTAAGTATAATATCACCACTTGGTGTAATAAAGTTGCTTATTAAAGTTTCAATTTTTTCAACTAATGGTAAAAGTTCTCTAATTTCAGTTTGATTAGACTGCGCCATAAAACGTAAAGCTTGGGTTTCAGTCTCCAAGCTTTCTAACTTTAATTGTATAATTTCTTGATCCTTAGCATAAACCTCTTGCGATACGTATTGAGTATTAAGCCAGAGAGCGGCTAAAGCACCAAGAGCAGCTAACAGAAATGTACTAAAATTTAGCCCATCAAAAAAAGATTGAATTGAAGAAAGGGAACTTTTCATTGATTATATTTAATCAAATTAGTTCCTGTATCGAGAATAAAAAATTATTTTCTGGAATTATCACGTCGAGTTGCAACTACCCTTGATGTAGATGTAATACCACTAGAATTAGAAGCTGTTCTAAGACCAGTATTGGTATCAGTTAAAGATAACGGTAAATTAGCAAATGCATGACTATGAGAATATATCTTAACTGAATTAGAAGTCGTGAATGCAGATACCGCTGATCCATCTGCATCCGTACCAATACGTTTACCTGATACTAATTCGCCATATAATACGACAGGCTCAGTTAGTTGATACTCTCTTGGTGCAGTTACGTGCTGCAAGAATAGCTCTCCTTCTACATGTAACCCGCCTCCAATAACTACATTCTTTTGAATACCTAAATTACTATCTATCAGCACTTGTTTCTGACGTTTGTTTCTCATAGTTAATATATCAGCAGAAATATTAATTACTTCAGCATCTATGTTAATCTCATTATCTGATCCCATGTTCACTTGCTCACCTGTAATATTGGTTATACTACCCGTAATATTAGTAGGCCCATATGATTTTAAATTTAATCCACCAGCTCCAACTAGAACATTATATCTATTAGAAACATTTAATGTTGATGTACCGCCTGGTAAATCCTGTACATGGGTATACTCTAACATAGGCGAACCTTCTTTGTTTAAATAAACAGAAGTTGAATCAACTTTCACTTCACTACCGGTTAATTTACCTATAGGGTCTAATCGATAACTACCAAAGTCATTCATTAACATACCTATAGTTTCAACTTTATTTTTAGTTATCTGGGTTATTTCACTTCCACCGATTCCTAAATCTTGTTCTATCTTTGTGAGTTCTTCAATACTAGATTCTACTAATTCTTTTAGCTGATCCTTTCTTTCATCTATAACCCAGGTACCGTCTTGTGTGGATGGACTTAATTCAGGCTCTGTAGGTGCAGCTGGATTAGCATTTGCAGCTGCGTCATCAGTACCATCTAATGTACCTCCAGGCCCATTATCTCCAGGTGATGTTACTGTACTAGAATAGTCTTCATCAAGACTGCTGGGTGAATCAATAGTTTGACCTGCTAAGGTACTATATTGAAGTGTACCATCTACAACAGGATTACTAACAAAAGAACCATCTTGTTCTTGTAACTCACTATTGCGCTTAAGAACTGTTACCCCATCTGCGTTAGCTACGCTATTATTACCAGTTCGTTTTATTTCAAATAATTGTTTAAATTCTTGTATGGGAGCTACATTATCTTTCCATTCCTTAAATTTATCTAAATTTAAAGAGCCTACTTTCTTATATTTGTCTCTTTCAACTATTTCATCTAAGTTTTTACCTGTATAATCATTCTTAAAACCTTTAGTAGTCGAATAGGCATCATTTAATATTAATGTATTTTTATTAGCTGTAGCTAGCTCAATTGTAGCTTTATTATTCATCTCGAAATGAGAGCCTGTATAATGAGATAGTTTTACTTTTTCATTTAAATCAGAATTAACAAATTCTAAAGCTCCGCCTTTTTGATTAATAACATATTTGTTTCTATAAGTCGATACGTTAGTATCTACTGCAGTTAAAGTACTAGATCTATTTTCATAAGTCCCGGGGTAATCTACATCGCCAGCTGATAGAAAAACACTTTGCCAATCTTGCTGTCCAAAGCTTGCTGCAAAATATACTGGAAACTGAATATTACCTTCTCTAAAAAATACCCATATGTGTGAGCCTACCGCTGGTATAGCAAATGCTCCTTTAGCTGCATTATTATAGCTATTAGGAGTATAGTTATAAGATAAAGGGTTGGGTCTGTTTATATTATCAGAAGCACTAGTAAACGCATCACTTATGTTAACTTCTTTATCATAAAGATAACTGGGTGAGTTACCAATTTTAGTTGTAGAAAGACCTGTGGTAGTAGTTACTAAAGTCGATAAAAAATTACTTTCTGATGCAGAACCAAACTTATAATAGTCGTTAAATCTACCAGTAGCTGACTCCCCTACTAACGGAGCAGCACATTCTGCCCATGGTAAAATTTGTTTAAGTTCATTTAGTATAGGCATACTATCATCATTAATATTACCACCTATTATAGACTGTATAGCCCTGTCTTTATCTTGATCAAACCAGCTAGAGTATACTATAGGAGTTAAATGTGGAATAAATATTTTAACTCTACCATATTGATCGGGGTCGTTGTTTTGTACAACTATACCAAGATAATTACCATAGTGCTTTTCTTCTTGCATATATATATTTAAATTAAAAACGTTAATTTACTAGTAGCCACTTCCCCCAGTTGATGCGCCAATAGAAGATACTTGGTTTGAAAAATTTTCAGCCGCAGGCTGTAAAGCGTCGGTTGCTTGCTCTAATGCACTGGATGCCTTGGAAGCTGCAGCCTTGGCATCAAGAGTATTTGGTACTTTAATCTTTATATTCTTTAATGAGTTTAATTGACTATTAGCTGTTTCTGTAAATGTTGTACCTTTTAAAGCTTGCGCTTTTTGAAGCTCTATATTAGAATTAGCTATTTGATCAGATAGTTGTTGTTGCAAATTATTGCCTGTTATGCCGGATACACCAGGTACGCTCGGTAAATTAAAATCTCTAAGCTGATTATTAGATATATTTTTTATATCTGCTGAAACACCAGATAAAAGATTACCATTTAATGATGCAACTTCATCGGATTTTAAGACATCAGAGGATATACAATCTAATTGCTGATTTAATAATGATTCAGTATCAAGTCGTTTGGATAGTAAAGATTGTTTAATTGAATTAAACTCACTTAATGTACTTTCTAAACCGCTGTCTATTTTATCAAATATTTTTGAAGGGTCAATCTCAGGTAAATTTAATTCTGGAAGACCGCCAGTAACTATATTTTTAAAGTTATCAACAGCATTACTAACCATTTCTCCTATCTTAGCTGCAGTATTATCAAAAGCTTGCTTAATATCAAATTCTTTTTGAATTGTCGGTAATCCTGAAAGATTAGAAGGTACAGCACCTTTTAACTTGGATGCAAGATCGTCTATAGGTATCTTTTTACATTCTTTATCTATCATATAATTATTTACTTGATATTTAATGTTTATATACTATAATAAGAGTATGTTAATATCTCATGAAAGCCCTATAAGTATCTTAGAAGACTCTAAGGAATATAATGATTATGATTATGCTCTAGTTCATTTATTTGAAACGCATCCTGAATATTATAACTTCTTTAAAAACTCATTACTATTTGGACGCGAAGTTTTACTCGATAATAGTATTTTTGAATTAGGTACAGCTTTTGATTCTGAAAAGTTTGCTAAGTATGTCGAAGAATTAAAACCTACATATTATATAGTGCCAGATGTTTTAGAAGATGGTTATCAAACGATGCTCGATTTTAATAATTTTGTTAAAAAATACCCTGATCTACCTGGTTTACGTATAGGCGTCGTACAAGGTAAGACTTATGATGAATTAGTTGATTGTTATCGATATATGTCTGATAATGCTGATTATATTGCAATTAGTTTTGATTATAGTTATTATATCGCTACTGGTAGAGGTAAGACAAAATTAGAAAGATGGAGTACGGGTAGGCAAAGACTTATAAGAGATTTTATACGCGAGGGTATTTGGAATAATCAAAAGCCTCATCATTTATTAGGCTGCTCATTGGCTACTGAGTTTAGACATTATTCTGATATATCAAGTATTAGATCTGTCGATACTTCTAATCCTGTAGTTGCTGGATTAAAGGAACTACGATATAATGGCAATCTAGGGTTAAAAGATAAGCCTTCTATTAAGTTAGCTGATCTTATTGATACTAAAGTTAATGATGATCAAAGAGAAATGATAGAATATAATACAGGTTGTTTTAGGAGTATAGTTTATGATAATTAGTTTTACAGGAGCTCAAAGTACTGGTAAGTCTACTCTCTTTAGTGAGTGTAAGAAAGATGGAAGGTTTAATAAATTTAACTATGAACCTGAGATTACTCGTTTCGTAAAGAAAAAATATAATCTAACTATTAATGAAGATGGTGACGATATAACTCAATTAGCTATTCTTAATAGACATTTATATAATTATCTTGAATATAAGAATAAAGATGTATTATTGGATAGATGTATAGTAGATGGTCTAGTATATACATCATATCAATATCTTACTAAAAAGGTAAGTGAAGAAGTTTCTGATTATGCTACTTTCTTGTTTAGTAAACTAATAGATAAGGTAGATATTATATTTTATACTGAACCTGAAATACCTTTAGTAAATGATGGTGAACGTAGCGTTAATAAAGAATTTAGAGATACAATAGTTAATTTGTTTGAAGAGGCTATTAATCATTTTAATATACCTGTCGTAAGGCTTTCTGGTAGTATGGAAGAGCGTATGGCAACAATTTATAAAACAATAGATAATAAAAAATTTAATTATGGCAAATAATACATTAGATAATAGTAGAATAAGTAAGCACCTGGGTCAAACTTCTCAATATAAGAGTCAGTATGATCCTGATTTATTAGTAAAAGAGCCGCGGAGCAATAATCGTGAATATTTGAATATATTTGACGATGATTTACCTTTCGTGGGATCGGATACATGGAATGCATATGAGTGTTCGTTTCTTTTAGATAACGGATGCCCTGTAACTGGGGTAGTAAAATGTGTATACCCTTGTAGTAGTAAGTATATAGTTGAAAGTAAAAGTATTAAATTATATTTTAACTCGTATAATATGACTAGAATGGCTGCGGAAAGAGATGTAGCTATTAGTTCGTTTGAAAAAACTGCGAGTAGAGACTTAAGTAACTTACTTGAAACTAATGTACAAGTAAGATTTCAAGATGGAGCTCGAGTTAATAATACTTACAATAGTCCTAACGGTGCTTGGGATATAGATCAGTATATAAATGTTGATCATTTAGAAGATGATAAAGATTTTGAGTATACTCAATATACTGAAGATCCGGGATTACTAGAAGGTGTAGCTCGTAAAAGAGAATTAAAGCAATATTTTTACTCTGGTTTACTTAAGAGTAACTGTCGTGTAACTTCTCAACCTGACTGGGGAGATGTATTTATTTATATTAAATCTAAGACTGCTATTGATGCTCATAGTATTAAGAAGTATGTTGTATCATATAGGGATGAATGTCATTTTCATGAAGAGATTTGTGAATGCTTTTATAAAAGATTAAAAGATGCTTTCGATCCTTCTCAATTGTTAGTTATGTGCTTATATGCTCGCCGAGGTGGTATCGATATTAATCCTGTAAGGGCGTCGAATCAAGATCTAATTGACGAATTCGTCGGTAGTTTAGTAGACCCCGAAGTAGTTCATATTAAAACATCTAAGCAATAATATGACTGCCGGAGTGGTGGAATAGGTAGACACTACAGACTTAAAATCTGTTGCTCGTAAGAGCGTGCTGGTTCGAGTCCGGCCTTCGGTACCATTTAATAAAATTATGAAACGATCAATGAATAATAAACGAAATATTGATCTTACAAAAGCCGATAAGATCGTTATTTCCATATTTTCCATACAAATTATTGTATCATTAATTCTATTTTTAATATTGATATAATTAATTTATCTTATGCGAAGTAGCTCAGCGGTAGAGCAGGTGACTGTTAATCACTTGGTCGCTGGTTCGATCCCAGCCTTCGCAGCCATAATAAACAAAAAAAGGCACAATCTTTTCAGATTGTGCCTTAAGTGTATCCCAAATACTGATTGGATTAGAAGTATACGCTGTTTGAAGCAGGCGTAAACGATACCCCAAGACCAGAAACGAGAATAGTGTGGTAGTAGAGGTTAGCGCCAAAGATGTTGTCAACAACTCCGTAACGTGTAAGCAAGCCAACACGAGGTGCGAAGTCATTAGGACCAATGGTACGCTGTACCATAACCGGAATGTAAGGACAGTAGATGATACCAGTGTCATAGAATTCAGGTCCCTTGTAGCCCAATAGAGCGTACTCAGGTCTATCTGCATTTGCAGAATCGATATTTGCACCTTCAGTTCTTGTGTCACGGTAAACATTGAAACGTCCACCAAGATTACCGATCTTAGCTACTCCAACAGGCTGTGTGTTAACATTGCCTTGAACAGGTACCCACTGGAATTCAGGGAGCATTTCAAGGATAGCACAAACGCGAGGTGTTGCAACAATAAAGTTTGCAGCTCCACGTCTGTTTCTCACAGCGATACGGTTCGCTTCGATAATTAATCTTTGGTAGAAATCACGGTTACGTTCTACTAACCAACGACCGTCTGCAGAAGCAGGGCTCCATACAGAGTAACCAGCGCCTTGACCAGCGTTTAATGAAACTTGAATCATTCTTACAAGCATTTCACGGTCGATTTCGGCCTGAATTTCATACGACATAGCGTTTGTTAATTCAGTATCGATATCAATACCATTCATGTTTTTAAGGTCTTGTTCAAGTTCTACTGACCAGCGAGCACCTAGTCTACGTGTGCCAGCTTCAACTGCAGTTTTCTCGAAAGATACTTCAAATGATGGAATATTTCCAGTAATTTCGAAGTTCTTAAGAATAGCAGCGACACCTTGGTCTCTGTCAGCTTTAATAAGCTTATCTGTGTTATAAGCATTATCTTCTGTACCAGAGAGGTATGCAGCTGATGTACCTGTGTAGGCAGTGTTTAGGTATTGGTAACCAGCTTCTTGTCCATCAGCTTGTGCAAGCACAGCAGCTTGTTGAGCAGGAATGTTGGCATTAGTACCAGAAACAGCGCCAGTTGCAAGATTAGCAGTTGTTTTGCCATCAGTACCAGAACCTAGTGTTTCACCAGAGTAACGGTATCTAAGAGCAAACGCTAATCCAACAGGTCCAGCCATAGGCTGTACACCGACGATCTCGTTAGTAATCAACTCGGGGAATGTACGTCTAATCATCGGAATCAAGATCTTCGGTAGACGGAAGTCACCTTGTGCATATTGGTCAGTACCTGGAGTACCAGTAGCAAATCTGCCAGTAGTATTACCAGTACCAAGAGAACCTCCAGCGCCAGCAAAGTTTCCTGCGCCAGCTTCATTAGGTCCTGCTTCGTTCAAGCACCATGACTCTTGGTTTTCCAAAAGCATAGCTGTGTTTAAACGAGTGTGACTGTCTTCGATAGGTGCGACTGATTTAGAAGTGTAATCCAATACAGGAGCCCACTTTTCTAAAAGTGACGCCGCTCTTGATTCATCAATATAAGCCTGTGTAGGTCTGATTGATTGATTCATAATTGTTAATTCCTTTTCGTAGTTTTATTTCGACCCCAAAGCAATAAAGATATTGCTAGGTAACTCAGGATGACCTAAACGTAATTTGCGAAAAATTAGTATTTGCTAAGCTCTGACATGTAAGGATTGTTAGCATCTGGTGCTTCAACACTTTCCTCAACAATGTGGTCTACCTTTGTAGACTCATTCAGTGCTTCTGTTTTTAAGCCCTCGAGTCTGCTCTCTTCTTTTTTCTGAAATAACTTCAAAGTATAATCGAAATTTTCGTTAATATATTCTAGATCTTTTCCATCTAGCATTTTCTTAACATACTTTGATGTTCTCTCATCGAGTTTTGCTGTTTTTTCTGATATCAGAAGATTTGCCTTAAGTGTATTAAGTTCTTCTTCAACAACGCTCTTCTCTTGAAGTGCAGACTCAAGCTTTGTAGTAGCTTCATTTATTTGATTTTTTCCGTCAGCAACAGCTTCTTTAATGCTATCTTTCTCAAGAGCACTATCAACTGCTAAATGTGTACGAAGATTTTCAAGAACTGCAATTGCTTTCTTATTTTTAACTGCTTCTTTGATTTCTTCTGCTGGGACGGTTTCTTGTAAAAAGGTATCTAGGTATTCTGAAATAGATTCGACTAATTGTGTCTTAAATGCATCAGCATCTTCTGTTAATACATTCTCATATTTTGCAACAACAGCCTTAAGCTTATTGGCTCTATCTGCATCTACCGCTTCAACCACTTTCTTTAATTTCTTAGTATGATCAACATCAAGGGCTTCTAGAAGCTGCTCAAGCTTATTAGTATATAACTCGTCTTGTTCAAGTAACGCTTTATCTACATGTAATTTAGCCTTTTCTTCTAAACGTGTTTCAAATGCTGTTTCGATTGCTTCAAGAACAGTCTCATCGATCTGACCGTCTGTTGCCTCTTTTAAAATTTTTGCTATATCATTCATAATTAAAATATGGTTGTATTATTATTTATCATTTGCTGCTTGATTTTTCCATTAATTGCTTTTGTTAAGTTTAAATGCGCACCTTTATAATCTTTATTAATAATCTTATCAATAAATTGGGTAATGGATTTCTTTGTTTTAACAGCTTCTCTCATAATAGTATTTATAAGCTTTTAATAAATTTCAACATGTTTGTTCTTAAAAATTCATCTCTATTTTTTAACGGCATATTAGATAAAGTTTTTTCAAATGTATCATATGCTTCTTCAAATTGACCATATTTATTAACGACATACTGCTTACTTTCTAAAATACCGTTTACAAATGCTTTTGGAAAAGAAGGATCAGCTACACAATCGATTGCTACAAGTTTAAAATCTTTCACTCTATTGACACCTTCTCTATTATTTTCTGGAATTAATTGACCTAATGCTCTTGAGCTCATACCAACTCTTACACCATCATTAATAAGTGATCTAACTATAAGACCTGTAGGAGTTGAAAGTACTTTACTTTTACCATAAAAGACGTTACCTTCTTGAGACATCTCGGTAACAATGTGACATGCTCTCTCTAGATCAACATCTGCAGTAGTTGGGTGGTTTAACTCTCCCATAGCTCTTCCAGTCTTTACCATGTCGGTATCATACCTACCGATTTCTTCTCTCATTTCATCAAGAGAATATATTCTTTTATTACGATTTACATCTTCAGCCATCATATAGGGGCCTTTAATATAAAGATTTTTTTTATCTTTGGTATTACCTTCTTCGACGATATATTCGAACTCTTCTTTAGGAGCCGGAGTTTCAACTATTAGATTTAATCCCATACAATAATTATTTATTATAAAAGTAGTCTTTTTCTACCGTTTAACTAGAGCCCAAGTTCTTTCTCAGTTAATATTAAAAACTCATAATCCTTTTTATCTGCCCATTTTTTTGCAGCTTCCCATTTTGCTTGATTAATAATCCATGTTTTTTGCTCATAGATCATAGTCTGTTTTTTCTTTCGATTGTTTACAACTGGCTTACTAACGGACTTACTAGGTTTAATTTCTATAAGATATTTTTTCGGCTTACCTTCCGCATTTAAAAATACTATAAAATTATCTACAAAATATCTATGTACCTTTCTATCTAAAGGACTAACATATGGTATAATAATATTTTCACTTCCCCATCTAACTACTCTTTTATTTGTATCTGCCCACTTGAAAAACTTTAATTCCCAACTTGATCTATATATAGGATCCTGGTTACCAGAGAACTTTTCTCTATTAAGCGGCTTATAGATGCCTTGCCTATATCTTGAATCTTTCTTGAATAACATATAAATATAGTTATGACATTTGAAGAGAAAATCATTAGTAATAGCGAAATAAGACAAAGTAAATTATTACGTGCAGCAAATATTGCATCTGAAAAACCTGATACTGGTGTAAAGATTCTTAAAAAAGGTGCATATTATCTTATTAAAGACGCGGCTGATATAACAAAGCAATACTTAGCTCATCTATGCTATGGTTCATATAAGGATCCTTTAGGAGATTTAAAAGGCAAATTTACACAAGCTGAAATTATAGATTTTGTAGGGAGATCAAAAGAAGAGCAAAATACTAAACAGTTGTTAAACGTTATATTAACAGATATAGGTACAACTCAAGTTACTAGTATAACAGATCCTATTGTAGAAGATGAGGTAGAAGAAGAAATAGATCTATCTATAGATGATGATATGGATGATATATATGGTGATTATGAAGCAGAAACTACTACAACTACATCGTCTAAAAGTACAACTACGTCAGAAACAGTTGATGTAACAGACGTTAGCGGTGTAATTAATAAACTAATAGAAGTTTTTAACGCTAAATAGTTTCACCTTCGCGGGTAGTTTTAGCTACTCCAGTATCGCTAACAGTAATTATTTTATCTATATTGTATAGATTATCTCCTATACCAGAGAGATAGCTAGCTGACGTACCTGTATATGTAGTATCTAAAAAATTATAACCAGCTTCTTTTTTCATTAATCAGTAATAACTATAATTTAAGATGCAGCTATTATAATGCCATTACAAACAGTAATTGAAGTACACCCAGCAATATCACCGGTTATTCCATTACTAGCTGTTATATTACCTGCTGATAAAGATACCGCAGATAAAGTTCCGGCAACTGTTAAAGTTTCATTAGGCGATGTAGTACCTATACCAACTAATGGTTTAGGGTCAATAGCGTCAGAACTTAGTACCGAAAAGGTTACTAATGACTTGCATAACGAACTGGATCTTTCTTGATTATTTCCAGCGCCGTTGCAACGATTATCACATGTATAACCTATCTGTACTTTATTGCTTCCTAAGTAAGGTCTTCCAAAGAAGAATTCAGTATTACCGGATGCTATATATGAACCGGCAGCTCTAGTTTCATAACCACTAAGAGTGAGGAATGAAGCTGTATGGGGATCATCTCCAAGATTCCTTCCAATAATGCTCAAACCAGCAGTTTTTTGAGATTGAATTACTGCATTACCATGAACG
>Ga0209348_1001268_pt1 | contig 12330 bp, 12 predicted proteins | sample ETNvirenome_2_30_FD_184065 | JGI IMG/M metagenome (GOLD analysis project Ga0209348, IMG submission 184065) | Marine viral communities from the Pacific Ocean - ETNP_2_30 (SPAdes) (version 2) | ecosystem: Environmental > Aquatic > Marine > Oceanic | place: Pacific Ocean | collected 2013-06-22 | reverse complement strand
TAATGAAGCAAAACTCAGAAAATTTTGGAAAAGCGTTGAGAATGCCTTTGAGAAGAGCTAGGGTTACTAGTGGCACTCCGGCAACTGATGTACCAGCCACTATACAAACCACCACAATGGGAGTAACAAATGCCACGTATTGAACTGTATGACACAGAGATGATTGGAGATCCCCAAGACCAATTAAAAACACTATTTAAATTCTTATCAATTGAAAACGGAGCCATCCAAACTAACTCAAACAACGAACAGTTCTCTGGTAGAGAATGGAGAATTATGGGAGTCGAGACACAGCCGGTCCCGAACCCGACTGGTACAAGCAGAGCAGAAATGATAACTATAAAACTTCAAACACCTGCGCCCACACTAGCCGGTGCGGCTCAGACATTTGAAGAGTTTGGATTAATTGAGAAAATAAATGAAGGTTCAGACTTTCTTTATCACTTTACATCTGTGGATGTACCTGATTTTGACCAAGATTTCTTGTCTTTTTCTAGCACTTTAGCTGATAATTATTCATTTTATAATTACAAATTGGAACAATACGAACAGGCCTCTTTGGGTCTAAATGAAAAACAACTCCCAAACTTTATGTTTGGCATCTATAAGGAAAATGCTGATTCGTTTTTTGCTTCAATGCAAGAGCTAGCAAATTTCTATTATAACTATTATGGGGAAGTTAACTTTGAAGACTTTGAGATGCTAAGTGGACAAACGTATTATACTAGTAATGCCGGAATAAATTTTTTTGGTTTTGATGATCAAATCACCGATTATTCTTTTAATTCGTCAACATCCGACTTAAATTATTTTTATAATTTTTCACAATTACCATCGGTTCCAAATTCAGCTTATGCGCTCGCGAATAACAATGTTTTTATTAACTTTGACTATAATGAATCGGAGTGTAAGAAAAATTTGGCAGCACCATATTATGTAAAAATAAGAATCCCAAAGACAGCCGATAGTTATTTAAACCAAGCTGGTCCAAACTCTAACGTAACAACAAATATTATAGCAGATTCTCATAAAAACAAGCAATTATCAAATGTTCTGATTTCTTCTTTTAAGGAAGCCCCTCAGGTGCTAAGAGATTTTACTATTTCTAGTGAGTCTTTTTTACTAAACAGAAGTGTTAAAATCTATGACCTTCCGAATTATCTAGCTTCTTTTGATGCACAAAAAATATTTGATCAAGAAAACGTTGTCTATTTAAGAGAAGGGCTTCAATATTTTATTCCCGGAAGCGACATAGTTGAAAATGCATTTATTTATCAAATGGTAAATAACTTAGAAGAGATAGAGCAGAAGATAAGCAATAATATAGCATCATTGGGATTCCAAAGCATTATCAATGGAAATGAAAAATGTTATTCAGAAGTTTTAGGATATAAAATTGAAAAGTTTGGCAATGGGGCGAATCCCATACAAACCTTTTATGTTTTAAATAAAAACTCTTCAATTATAGACACACAGCTTATAATTGAAAAAAATTACACCTACACAGTTAGTGCGATGGTTGCGATTGGCGGGATTCGCTATTCTTATTCTAACGTGGCGGTTCCTGATCCATTCCCATTGAATCCTGAAATTAAGCTTCTTTTTGGCATGGAGCCTTCAATTAAGGTTGCTGAAATTGAATTGTCAAGTTTTACAACCAAAATTGTTGAACCTCCGCCGTTAGCACCAGAGGTGTCTTTCGACATTGAAAAGAACACAAAAAACATGCTGAAAATTTTTATTGAGAATTCTAGAGGAAACCAGATAGGTAAAGAAGAAATTGAACAACAAAAGATTGACTTAATAAATGCTTCCGATGAAAAATATCAATCAGATTTGCAAATAATGCATGGTGATGACTATCCATTTTCTTCTAGGGCATTTTCCGGAAATTTTGAGATTTTTAGACTCGAAGAGATACCAAGTGAAATTTCTGATTTTGCTGATAATTCACTGGCACTTTTAACAACTCAAGCAGCCGAAAACGGAAAGAATTATAATTCTGTTTCTTACACGGACTACATAAGACACAACACAGATTATTATTATCTTATAAGAGCAAGAACTCACCGAGGAAATCCGGGCATTAGTAGTACTATCTATAAAGTTAGGCTTTTAGAAGACGCAGATGAAATAATTATGAGACTGTCAACGGTCAACATACAAAAACAAGAACTATTTACATTTGAAAATAAAATGAGAAAATATTTGCAAATAATTCCAAACAAATCACAAGCGATTATAGATTCCAGCAATCTTGATTATTCGCTAGACCCTGATAATCAACAGAATTTAAACAACCTCAGGTTGAGTAACCCTGTTAATCTAGATTCACTATGGGATTATAATGGAAAGACTAAGTTTTTTAAGATAAGGCTAGAATCGAAGAAAACAGGGAAAAAAATTGATTTAAACGTTAGATTTAAATTTTTGAAACCAACATAATTACTATAGTAAAGGAGAAACAGATGAGTTTTCAAGACAACAGCGGCGATATTATTTTTGATATTGTCTTAACAGATGAAGGAAGAAGAAGGTTAGCAAAGGGCGATGGTACCTTTAACATCGTCCAGTTCGCCCTAGGTGACGACGAGATCAATTATGAGCTTTATGACGCAAACGCCTCGGCTGCCCAACAAGACCTAGAGATTCTGCAAACTCCTGTCTTAGAGGCTTTCACCAACAATATTGCTAGCTGTCGATCAAAATTAGTGATAAATCCCAGAAATGATTTGCTTTATCTTCCGGTTGTGAAATTAAATAACCAGGTTGAATCTTTAACAAAATTACATGCGACTTTGAACCAATATGTTGTGGCTGTCGATTCTGCAACAGAAGACAGTAACAAAAGCACAGTTGCAACCACCCATGTTGCCTTTGACTCCCAAGGTTTATTGGTTCAGGGCTTTTTGCTTGGATTTTCATTAGATGGTGCCGGCGGATACATAAGAGTTGATGCTGGAATAGACAACTCAGCGGTTCCAATCGGATCTGCTATTCCTGATCGTAATGAAAGTCAATACATGGTAGAGATAGATAATCGTTTGGGTAGAATTGTGTCCGTTGATGGCCTAACAAGAGCTAGCGCCGGCGGAAGAATTGATGATGATAATGTTGCAACATACATCTTTTCACAAAACAGAGACACTAAATTCGTGAAAAATAACAGCAGCACTTCTTTGGTTGGCCAAGTTATTGATGGCGCAAGAAGCACTTATTTAGAATTTAAAATAGAATCAAGTTTAGATCTTCGACAAAGTAACTTTTTGTTTCAGAGATTTGGAGGTCAAGCATCTATGGTAAACGCAGCAAATGCAACACCAGCCAACAATGTCAGATTCATCGATTCAATAGTAAAAGTAACCGGGATGAACAGTGGATACTCTGTAAACGTTCCCGTTCGTTTTGTAAAATTAGCATAGGATTAAAAAATGTCAACAACTTATAAGCCCCTAGGGCCAAACGATAAAATTTCAACAAAAACACTTCTCCATGAGGCTATTCCAATAACAGGAACAATCTTGTCCGGAACCTACATGGATAGAAACATTAAATCATATTCACATGGAATGTTCCATAGTGTCTATGATTACCCATATCTAAGTTCATCAGCGAATCACATTTTCGATATTACATTTGGATATTCCACAAATAGTCCCTTCAGTGCATCGGCTCAGGGTACAAATGGACAAAGATCAAAAAAGATTAACATCTACAATCAAATGGCACAAGTTCTTAATGGATATGATAAAGATGGGAGCATCAAAGAGTTTGACGAAGATGGCGATTTCTCTGGTGGTAACAAGTTGCGCGAGTGTATCTTTCTATCGTTTTCTCGACTTCTTGTAAAGGATGAGATCAAAAAAGGCTCTTTCAACATGCTAGTGGGAATAAGTGGTAGTGATGGCGCCCCTACAACAACTCTACATCCGTTTGGCATGGTTGCTAGCATAAAAGACACAGGGGCGTCTACATCTTACAAGATCAACTCTCCAACTGGAGAATACGGAATACTTTACATGTCCGGTACAACAGTTGGTAGAACTTCTGACGCCGGAACAAACACACAAGAAACCTTAACTCTAGATAAACAACAAGCAGACAAGGGAATTCCATGTGGTCTTATTTATTACCAAGCAGGTGTCGCAGTTCTTACAAGCTCTATTTTCTTAGAAGAAGCAAAAAATGGTTTTTTAAAGACAGGTACGACAGGTGTTTCTAATGCCGTCAGCAATAATATCTTCAACTTTGGTGGAACCGTAGGAGATGGAAAAACCGGACTAGATTCTCACTTTACTGGTTCAACAATTGACACAATGGCAACTTACTTGAGAGCAAGAATTCAAAACATCTCTTTTAATAACACTGTTGAGCTTAATTCGACAATTTATTTCTGTCGTGCAAACCATAACGAATTCAATTATTCTTCAAACCCAACTTATTTGACATCTAGTCAAATCAGGGTGAAACAAGAAACCACAGATCTCCCAGTGAGCTATATAACAACTGTTGGTCTATACTCTGCGGACAATCAGCTGTTGGCTGTTGGCAAACTATCCGAACCTCTTCGGAAAGATCCAACGATTGAATACACATTAAGAGCAAGACTAGACTACTAGCATGTCATATAAAAAGTTTTCCGAAGATGATATTTTCATAAGCAGAGTTAAAACTTATCCAAAATATTCGTTTTTCATTCATAGCGGTAGAGTTTATATTAATAAGCACCCGCACATCTCCGGCTCTGCTCACAATGACCAAACAAGTAGTTATTTGAACGTAGGTCAGGGTCACATAAGCTTGCATGAATTAAATATTGGAGAAGCAAGACCTCAAATCAAAGGTGGAAAGGAATCTTTTATTCACTCCCAGTTAATATATAACTCCTATAAAACCGTTTTTAAAAAAGATGTCAACAATTTATTTGGACACCAGCTGGACTCAAGCCAGACTACATTTTTTCCTGGTAAAAAACTTAGAAACATGTATCCCCTGTCTTCTTCAATCTATCGAGACTATCTCCACCCGGAAACCTTACCGTCAAACTATATAAAGAAACAGAACGGATATAAAACAGTTGTAGAGAATCCCAACGGCGTGGACATTCACCCTTCTGCTTCTGCGTTGAAGAATTTGGCAAATTACTATTCTATTATGAATCCATCTCTTAATGATTATGACACTTATTTGGATGAAGCAATTAACATGATTAAAATTCCAAGTGTTTTCTATGGTTCCTCTATAAGAAAAGGATCGATGGATTTAAAGTTCTTTTATACGGGATCGTTGCTCTCACGATGTCGCGACGAAAGACAAAACGGTCAATTAATAGCAGATTCACCCCAACAAATTTCCGGAGCGATTGTCGGTCATGTTTTTTATAACGAAGGAATCATAATCTTTCCAAGAAAAATCGTTGCTGCAAGACAAAATCTGTCGAGCATACCGGCCGCCGCCCACGAAATAGAAACTTCCGGATCGAAAACCGATAGGCCTAGGTGGGTGCATTTTGGACTAGGCTTGAAAAACGCCAATCCCAATGCCGATGCTTCTTTTGCCCCTCATGCGTCACCATCAGCAAGTTTTGAAATTAATTTTGAAGGAACATCTTACATTAACCAGATGACATTGTTGTGTCACGCTGATAAGGGTGAGATGAATTACTCCAATAACCCAACTTATCAAGACCTAACCCAACCCAAAATACAAAGCTTTAACTCTTCAAGTTTTATGTATGAAGAATCTCCGATAAAAATTAAGAATGTCGCATCGTCTTCGTTTTACAAGGGAGAAGATGATTTCCGCAAAGTTACCTACATTACTAAAGTTGGAATCTATGATGAATATGATCAGCTTATCATGACTGTAGATCTCGCGAGACCTTACAAGAAAGAAGAAACGAATGACTACACATTCAAGATCAAATATGACTTGTTGTAAAAAATAGTAAAATTTACTTGACAAAGTTTCGATAACATGTTATACTATGTAATAGGAGTTTATATGATATTAGGTTTAGATATTAGTACAAGTAAAATAGGTTATTGTATATTAAACAAAAAAAAGAAGATGATAGTAAATGAGTTTATGAAATTTAAGCCATTACAATTAGAAGATAGAGCAATAATTTTTTATGAATTATTAGAAGACCTTAAAAAGAAATATAGTGTTGATCATGTGTTTATTGAAGAACCATTTGCAATGTTTGGTGGAGGAAGAACCACCGCAGGAACAATGGCGAAACTTCAAAGATTTAACGGCATGTGCTCCTTTGCTGTTAGAAGAGTTTTCAAAATGAACCCAGAACTTATTCCAGCCAACAAAGCCAGAAAGTCAGTTGGTCTCAAAATCAAACGCGGCGAAGATACGAAAAAGAAAATTATCGAATGGGTTGAGAAAAAATATCCAAAAGATTTTGTCTATGATCTCACTAGTTATGGTAATCCCAAGCCAGGAACAGATGATAAAGCTGATGCTGTTGTGATTGCTCTGGCTGGTATCGAAACACTCAATGAAAAAAAAACTTGACAAAACTTTCCAACGTGTTATAATATAAATGAGACGGAGGAAACATGGAAGAAAAACTAAGAATTATACGAGATATTCTCGGAGGATATCGACAATCATCAAACGAGTTTTTGTTTCATTGTCCATTTTGCGGACATCACAAAAAAAAGATGTCTGTCAATTTTGGCATTAACGCATTTAAATGTTGGATTTGTGACACCCGTGGTAAAAACGTCTATAGACTTGTGCGCAAGTTTGGAACCTATCAACAAAAGCAAAAATGGCTTGAGCTTGATGGTCGTTTAGATTTATCAGAGTTTGATCAAATGTTTATGGAGATGAATGATGAGGAAATAGAACAGGTCACTGAGTTGCCTCCTCATTTTGAGTCTCTGTGTAACAAACATCTTCCGATTTCATCTCAACGACCTTTAGAATATTTAAGACAAAGAGGGATAACTAAAGATGAAATTTTAATGTGGAAAATAGGCTATTGCCCCGAGGGCCGCTATGGAGGAAGAATTATTGTCCCCTCGTTCAATAATTCTGGTAATTTAAATTATTTTATCGCTCGCTCTTATGTCGGACACAGAATGAAATATTTAAATCCTCCCATCAGTAAGAATGTTGTTTTCAACGAATTATTTGTTGACTGGGATGAACCTGTGGTTTTAGTCGAGGGCTTGTTTGATGCTATTGTCGCGGGACAAAATGCTATACCTATTCTCGGCTCAACATTGCGAGAGGAAAGCAAATTATTCCAAGCAATCGTTCTTAATGATTCTCCGGTTTATCTAGCTTTAGATGAAGATGCGAAGAAAAAAGAAGAACAAATGATAAGAGTGTTTCATCGTTATGACGTTGATGTTAAAATTATTGACACCACGAATGTAGAAGATGTTGGTTCAATGAGCAAAGAACAATTTAGTAAAAGATTTTCCTCTGCTTATGAACCAGACATCGATGAGATTAATTTCTATAACCAGCTAGCCAAAATATGAAAGACCTGCCACGAAAGCAAGAAGTGCAAAAACCGCCAGAGGAGCTATCCACTCTTCGTCGTCTCCATCAAAAGCAGCTAGCGACCAAAGTCCCTCTAGAAGCTCAAACCCAACAAACAAAACTACCAGAACAAAACCCATTCCAAAAAATACATAAAACAACTCCACATTAAACCCTCCCAAGTTATTGTATCTTAAATAGAAAAAAAACTTGACAAATCTCTGAGATATGTTATATTGTATGTACAATAAATCATGAGGAGGAAACATGGAAGATTATTGGAATGAAAAATTTGACGAACTGAATAAAATACATTGGTCCGGTAAATTAAAAAAAATTCCTGTCACTGTAATGTATTTGGAAGACACTTGGGGAGAATATTCACACCCGACTTCTAGCTACCCGGAAACAGAGCAGGAGATTTATTTGTCAAGCGAACTGACGACATATCAAAGAACAAACATTTTGCTTCATGAAATGGCTCATCATTTTATTTATGAGAATTATGGAGACAATTTCTATCATGATCATCCAAAAAAATGGAAAGATGAAATGAAGCGCATTGGCTTCAAAGGCAAAATAACTAAATTTACTGGTCGATTTAAAACTAAAGAAGACTAAAAACTATCTCATTAACAAACTGGAGGAAAAATGAAAATAGCCCACATCTCAGATACCCATATTAGAAATCTCAAATATCACTATGAATATAAGCTAGCTTTTGAAGATTTATATAAAAAATTAAGACAAATGAGTCCAAATATTATTGTGCACACTGGTGACATTGCTCACACAAAAACGCAATTATCGCCTGAATTTTTTCAAATGTGCAGCGGTTTTTTGCACAATCTAGCAGAGATCGCCCCAACCTATATTATACTAGGAAACCATGATGGTAACCTTAAAAATGATACAAGGCAAGATGCAATTACGCCAATAGTGGAAGCTTTGGACAACGATCAAATTTATCTGCTTAAGAATTCTGGTGAGGTAGACATCACAGATACATTTACTTTTAATGTTTTGTCTGTTTTTGATAGAGAAAATTGGACAAAACCAACCGATAAGAGCAGAATAAACATTGCCCTTTATCATGGATCTATCCATGGATGTCAAACCTCACAGGGTTTTACTATTAGTGAAGGAGAGGACTCTGTTGATATTTTCACAGACTTTGACTTTGCAATGCTTGGAGATATCCATAAACAGCAAAAAATGGACTTAAAAGGTAGAATTCGCTATGCCGGTTCCACCGTTCAGCAGAATTTTGGAGAATCTATAAATAAAGGTTTTCTGATGTGGAATATCCGTGATAGATTCGATTGGGACTGTCAACATGTCTCAATTGTTAACCCACGCCCTTTTATAACAGTAGATTTAACTCCTCAAGGTCAAGTTCCGAACACCATTGTTCCCAAAGGAGCTAGACTTCGCATACGTGCTTCTTCTAATATTTCACCTATGAAGCTAAAAGCGGCATGTGATTATTGTCAAAAGAAGTGGCAACCTTATTCTGTGTCTTTTGTTAACAACGGAACAACTCAATCCTCCACCACCAGCTTAATAGGCAAAGCGGTTGAGAATGAAAATCTGCGTGACATTACAATACAAGAAAAATACATTAGAGAATATTGTAAAGATTTAGACATGACCGATGAAGTTATGGATAAGATTTTAGAATTAAATAAAAAATATAATCAAATTGTCGAAGAGTCAGAGGAGGTATCGCGAAATGTTATTTGGAAGATTAAAGAAGTTGAGTGGGATAACCTCTTCAACTACGGTGAAAAAAATAAGATTAATTTCGAAAAACTATCCGGACTTGTCGGAATCTTTGGTAAAAACTATTCAGGAAAATCTTCTATTATCGACAGCGTGTTATATAATCTTTTTAACACGACTTCGAAAGGAGAGCGAAAAAACGTCCACATTGTAAATCAAAATAAAGATTATGCCAAGTGCAAGATAAAACTTGAAGCCGGACATGATTCCTTTCAGATTACCCGAAATCTTAATAAATACACTAAGAAATCCAAAGGTAAAGAGACTTATGAGGCAAAGGTGGACCTAGACTTCACCAAAACAACTGCCGGCATTTATGAGTCAAAAAATGGCACAACTCGCAATGAAACCGATGCAAACATCCGGAAACACTTTGGGAGCATCGATGACTTCTTTTTAACATCTATGGCATCACAAATGGACTCTATGTCATTCCTTAGAGAAGGGTCCACCAAGAGAAAAGAGATTATAGCGAAATTTTTAGACCTCCAGATCTTCGATCAGAAGTATAAACTGGCTAAAAAGGATGCTGCTGATCTTCGTGGAGTCATAAAACGAATGGAAAGCAAAAAGTTCGAAGAACAGTTGATGAAAAAGAATGATCTTTTGCAAGATATTCAACGTGACATTGATGAACAAATTGATAAGTGCAAGATTTATCAATGTTCTATAGAGCGCTTTGAGTCTGAGCTTGCGGAGATTAATGAAACAATCAACGCAATTCCTGCGGAGATTATCGATGTTAACCAAGTTCTAAAAGAAATAGCCTTTAAAAGAACAAAAAAGACGAAACTCTTATCTCAAAATCTTGCATCTCAAGAAAACATAGAGAGTCTTGAGCGATACATGTTGGAAGCTAGTGAGCAATTGGATTGGAATAATCGCGATAGATTGCTGGTTCTACAGAGAGAAGCGAAGCAACAAGAAAAACTTGTCAAAGGTTTTGGAGAACAACTAAAACATCAAAAACTAGTTGTGAAAAATCTAAGTAAAACAGCATCAATGCTTCATAATCATAAATATGATCCAGATTGCGAATTCTGTTGTGATAACGAATTTGTAAAACAAGCAGAAAAGGCAAAAGCTGATCTCCCCTATAATATGAATCTTATGGCTGATTTTAGTGACACTTTAGACGAAGCTGTTAAGAGGCTTGAAGAATTTGATTTAAACACAATAGAAAGTAATTTACAGGCATTTACCGATCTGAATTCTGAATATGACGCTGCTTCACTGAATATAGAGCGCTCTAAGATGTCAATAAAAAGCAACGAAGCCACTATTGCTCTTCTTACAAATGAGGTCGCAACATTAGAGGCGAAGGCAAAAGAATATGAAGATAATCGCGAAGCAATTGAAAACAAAGAACAGTTGTTCGGAGAACGCAATGCCGTTGAGAAAAAGATCAAAGAAAACAAAGCCTTGCTTAAAAAATGTGACGAGCTTACAAAAGAATATCTTATAGAAGAGGCAACAACAAAAGAAATGATTCGATCTATTCATGAAGAAAAAAATGAATTCAAGGGCGTTATGGATGAATACCGCGCTTTTGATATCTACATGACTTGCATGCATGCCAATGGAATTTCATATGAAATCATTCAACAGAAGCTGCCAATTATAAATCAAGAGATTTCCAAAGTTCTTGCCAATATTGTTGACTTCGAAGTGTTCTTTGAGAATCATGCGAATAAACTTGAACTCTCCATTAAACATCCCAATTATGACCCTCGGCCATTATCAATGGGATCAGGAGCAGAAAAAACAATTGCCTCTATGGCTATACGCCTCGCGATGATTGCGATAACTAATCTTCCAAAGTCTGAGCTGTTTATCCTTGACGAACCGGCAACGGCATTAGACCAAGAACATATGGAGGGCTTCACAAGACTATTGCAAATGATAAAGAATCAATTTAAGACAGTCTTAATTATCTCTCACCTTGACCATCTAAAAGATGTGGTGGACATGACGATAGACATCGATAAGATTGATGGCTATGCCAAAGTAAACATTTAACCAATAACGACCTATTTAGTGTAAAAGCTAAATAGGTTTTTTATTTGGAGAATATAATGAAATTAACAACAAAGAAATTAAAAGAATTGATTGTGGAAGAAATCGAAAGAGTTTTCGAAGAAGATGATCCTTTAAGTGGTAAATACGATACAGCTGTACCCGACAAACAACCTGATCCTTTAAGTGGTAATTATGACACAGCTGTACCAAATAAACAACCTGACCCCCTAAGTGGTGAAGATGGTACAGCTGTGCCTGATAAACAACCTGATGTGATGGGCCAAAGAGTTGATAGGTTGGAAAAAATTGTTAAACAATTGATTGCCGCGATCAAAAAGTAGTGTACGATGAATCTAAACATTGAACAATTGATCATTTATAAAGGAGATAACGATCTTCGGTTTGGAATCGCGAAAGCTTTTCTAGATCACACTAATGGTCGCCCAACAAGAAGCGAAGAGGATCCAATCCTTGTTAGATGGATCAACGAAGAAAGAAAGTATCTCGTTGTTGATGGATATCATAGAGTAGTAAAATATCTAATTGAAGGCAAAACATCATTTCGTTGTAAGATTGATTGGTTTGGTAAAAAGTCTTGGTGGCTACCTCCAAAAACCGAAAGGTTTGTGTTGAGAGAATATTTAACCAATAACGACCTATTTAGTGTAAAAGCTGAATAGGTTTTTTTTTTGAGGAGAAAATTATGCATAAAGAAGATTGTACGGAAGAGGAATGTTCTCACTGCTGTGAGAATTGTGATTGTTGTAAAGAACAAAAACTTGGAGTGATTGACGAGGCACTAGGAAAAGCTGTATCTCGTAAACTTCTCGTTTTTGCATGTGCGACAGGACTACTTATTTGGTCTGGCCTAGACCCAGACACTTGGGCAATGATTGCTGCAATGTACATCGGTGGACAGTCTGTTATTGATGTAGCCAAAGTTTGGAAAGGATAAAAATGAAACTTACAAAAAAAATATTAATAGAGATGATTCGTCAAGAACTAAAAGAAAGCTTTCTT